>WNFE01000534.1_pt1 | contig 27468 bp, 24 predicted proteins | sample 5400451 | NCBI WGS metagenome assembly WNFE01 (sample SAMN13153344, study PRJNA577476) | soil metagenome | isolation source: 200 cm saprolite under Douglas fir tree site 2 hole 2 | place: USA:California | collected 2015-04-18
TGAACATTTCCTCCATCCACGAGGACGAGACCTTCCCGGGTTTCACCGCGTACTGCGCGGCGAAGGGCGGCCTGCGGATGCTGATGCGGAACGCGGCGCTGGAGCTGGCGGCCTACAAGATCCGGGTCAACAACATCGCACCTGGGGCCATCGCCACCCCGATCAACGTGCAGACCCTGCAGGACCCGGCCAAGGTGAAGGAACTCAGCCGCATCATCCCGCTGGGCCGGATGGGAAAGCCGGAGGAAGTTGCACAGGTCGCCTTATTCCTGGCCTCCGATCGGTCGTCGTACGTGACCGGCTCGACCTATTACGTGGACGGCGGCATGGTTCGGTTCGCGGAACCGCTCTAAGCGTTTCCCCTGGTTTGATCGGTCAGCGAGGGTACAGCTCGACCCGTCCGTGCTGCACCGCCAAGCTCAACTAGCAAGCCTCCCCGAGGAACGCCGTTATGCAGACCGGCTGAATCGATGAAAGTCCAGGACCTTAATCCCTCGGAGGTGACCTGGTGCGGTCAAATGCAGGAGGGCGGCCGAGTCCTCCATCAACTGTATGTCGGGCCACTCGATACGCTGCCCGATCCCAAGGCCCTCGATGCAGTCTGGGTCAAGTGGCAATCGGACCGGAGCCCTGAGCGACCGGATCCGAATACGGTCGTCAACGCCCTCGGCCTCTGCTTGGGACAGCACCTGGTTGATCGACTCGGATTCCGCTGGGCGGTAATCACTGACGAATACGGGACCGAGATGGGGTGCATCGCGCAGCCGGGCGATATTACGGTTTTCCCTGCGAACGCGACGGCAAAGCGTCTGGAGAACGGTCCCCAACCATTTTTTGCCGATTTCTTCTCCAAGACTGAGGCTCAAGTGCGAAAGCTGGGCCACTAACAGCCGAGTCGAGGGCACTTCGAAGTTTCGCCGATCCGGCCGCGTTTCCTTCATGTGGGACAGCTTCGGACGTCTGAGCTGCTCGCCGCGCTGTCAGTGGCTCTCGACCTCACTGAAGGGCAGCGCGCGGGGCATGCGCTGCGGACCAGTTACCTAAGTCTGCGGCTGGCGGATCGGATCGGTCTGCCTCGGGAGACTCGTCGGGCCCTTCTCTACACCGGGTTGCTGAAGGATGCCGGCTCCTCCCGCTCCAGCTGCGCCGGCTGATTGCGCTGGCGCTGTCCGGGACACGCGAGCGCCGGGCCGTCGAGGAGCTACGCTGCGAGCGCGGCGCCGGTATCGCGCGAAAGATCGGCTGCTCCGATGAAGTCGCCCAGGCGATCATGGACCTGCACGAGCACTGGGATGGCCACGGGTTGCCGCGTGGCCTCCGCCGGGACGCTATCCCGCTCCTCAGCCGGATCGTCGCAGTCTGCGCCGCGCTCGACATTTTCGTCGGCGTCCGGGGTCCGGCCGCTGCCCGCGAGGTCATCCGCGCGCGGCGCGGTTCCTGGTACGATCCCGACCTCACCGGGCGCCTGCTCGAGCTCTGCGACGGCGGACTCCTCGACGAACTCGGTGCGCCCTCGCTCAGGGAGCAGGTCTTCTCGGCGGACGCCGACCAGGCGATCGCCTTCGCCAGCGACGCCGACATCGACCGGATTGCCTCGGCCTTCGCCGACATCGTCGACGCCAAGAGCCCATGGATCGGGCAACACTCGCAGCGGGTCGCCACCATCAGCGGGCGCCTGGCCCGCCGCTTCGGCCTTGCCGGCGACCGGCTGCGTGATGTACGCATCGGTGCGCTGCTCCACGACCTGGGAAAGCTCGGCGTTCCGAACACCATCCTCGACAAACGGGCATCGCTCGGCCCAGACGACTGGGCGATCATCAAGCGGCACCCGCAGCTAAGCCGTCAGATCATGGAGAAGATCGAGCTGTTCAGCGCCGCCGCCGAGATTGCGGCGTGCCACCACGAGCGTCTCGATGGCAAAGGATATTTTCGTGGCCTGTCGGCCGAGGCTCTCGGGTTGAGCGCTCGGATCGTCGCCGTCGCTGATGTTTTCGAAGCCATGACCGCCGCTCGCCCGTACCGCCCGGCCATGAGCGAGGAGCGAGCGCTGGGGATCATGCGCAAGTCCGCCGGCGATCATCTGGCCGCGGATGTGATCGCGGCGCTGGCCGAGGTCGACTCCCAGGCAGCCTGAGAATAGCGAAGTCGTACTCGGCGGCGGCCAGGAAGTGGCGTATATTCGGCCAAGGGACTGCCGACGATAGAGAGCCGAAGGCTCGAGGAGAACGCGATGGCCGAGGCAGGGACGAAACTGACCAATGAGCAGAAGCGCGCCCGAATTCGCAAGACCTACGACTTAAGCGCTCGAGGTGACTACGAAGGCTCAATCCGGGAAGGATGGGCCGACGACGGTGTCTTCCACAGCCAGATGCGGGGCCGTGAATTCCGAGGCAAGGCGGCCATCCTGGACGAGGTCCGCAAGCAGAACCAGGAGGTAAAGACGACCTGGCACCTTCACGACGTCCTGGTGAGCGACGACCACGGCGTCGCGTTGATGGAGGCGGAGCAGGAGGGTGGACGCCGACGGATCGTCCACATTTTGCACCTCGACGACGCAGGCAAGATCAAGGAGGCCTGGGCTGTCTTCAACCCGACCGAGTAGCCCCTTCCCCGCCCGTCTCGTCAACCCGTCGGCCGCCAGGCGAGGATAAGCTCTGACCCTTCACCGAAAGGGGGAGGGCGATGGTAGGCTCGCGCAGGCTCTGGTAGATGGCGAGCAAGTGATCCAGATTCTGCCTGAGGCTGTAACGATCCACGGCGCGGGCACGTGCCCGCCGCGCCAGGTCGCGCCGGAAGTCGGGATACTCGAGCAGGGTCTGCAGGCTGAGCCGAAGCTGCCCGTCCAGCTCGCGTGGGTCGAGCACGATGCCGGCCCCGCGCAGCGCCTCGCCGTCGCCGCCGACATCAGTGGCGATGCACGCCGTCTCGCAGGCCATTGCCTCGAGCAGGGAAAGCGAGAGTCCTTCCACCGCCGACGGCAGGACGAAGACATCCATCGCCTGCAGGATGCGGATCCGCTCGGCCTCATCCATGACGGGCCCGGTGAAGAGGACGCGGGGGCCTCCGAAGCGCCGCTGCAAGCGCCGGCGGTCGCCGCCCCCGCCCACCACCACCAGCATGTCCTGCTCGTGGACGTCGACGTCCAGGAAGGCGCGGATCAGGGCCAGCACATTCTTCTCCGGATCGACGCGGCCGAGGTATCCGACTAGCGTCTCGGCTCCCAAGGTTTCCTTGTAGTCGGATTGGCCCGGGGCGTACTTCTCGACGTCGACGCCGTTGGGCACCACCGCGATGCTGCCCTCCGGCACGCCGTACTGGACGAGCAGCTCGCGCTGCTGGGTGGAGAAGATGATCACCCGGTCGTAGGCGGCCAGGGATTGGGAATAGACGCGATACAGGGCGCTGCTGATCCCCTGCCAGAGGGAGAAGCGAGAGTCGTAGGGCACGTGGAACGTTGCCGTCACCGGCAGTCCCAGCTCGTGGCAGAGGTCGGGCAGGCCGAAGTCCACCGAGGTCGAGAAGCTCAGCGAGACGTGGACCAGCTCGACCCGCTCCCGCTGCAGCAGGTCGGTGATGGCGCGTTTGGTTCGGGGCGACGAGATGATGTACCGATGGCTGCCGGTGAGGGACTTGAGTGCAATGCCATCGTCCGTGGCGGCGGGCGCCTCTCCATGGTGGACGAAGAAGACCTTGACCCCGCGAGCCCGGAGGCCCGCCACCATCTCTCGCGAGTAGGTCAGCAGGCCATCCCCGGAGCGCCGGCTCTGGTGGCCCAACCAGGCCATCCGTAGGGGTTCGCTCATGCGGCCGGCACCCGTTGGAGCATGGCAGTCACCGTCTCGCCAGTGCCGGGATGGACCAGCTGGGGGTCGAGCTCGGCCAGGAGCTCCAGCAGGAAGCGCCGGTTGGGCAGCTCAGGGTGGGGGATCTGGAGCGCTCCCTCGTGTACCAGGTCCGACCCATACAGAAGGATGTCGATGTCGATCTCCCGAGGTCCCCAGCGAGTCCGAGCCATTCGGCCGAGGTCCGTTTCCAGCTCCTTGATCGCGGTCAGCAGCGCCGGCGGCGCGAGGCTGGTCTCGACCTCCAGCACCTGGTTGAGGAAGCGCGGCTGTTCGGTGACCCCGACCGGGGCGGTGTCCGCCTCGCGAGAGGCCCGCACCAACCGGATCCCGGCGCCAGTCAATCCTTCGCGGGCGCGCGCCAGGAACTGGGCCCGATCGCCGAGGTTGCTCCCCAGCGCCAGGTAGACGCGAACAGAACGACGACGGACGATGGCATCGGTCATGCGCGCCACCCGCACCATGGCCCGGACATCGTGCACCCGCACCAGGTCCGCCCCGCCGGCGATGGAGAGCGCCACCGCAGCGGCCGTCCCTTCCAGCCGGTCGTCCACCGTCGTATTCAGCGTCTTGCCGATAAAGGACTTGCGCGAGGGACCGATCAGGATGGGCCGGCCGAGTACCCGCAACTCGGACAACCGCTGAACGATCTCCAGGTTGTGCTCCCGCGTCTTCCCGAACCCGATCCCCGGGTCGACGATGACGCGGTTCTCGTCGATGCCGGTCGCCACCGCGAGCCTGATGGCCTCTCGCAGCGCGACCAAGATATCGGTCATCAAGTCGCGGTACTCCGTCCCGCGCTGGTTGTGCATGATCACGACCGGCACGCCCAGCGCCGCCACCGCACCAGCCATGTCCGGATCGCGCCGCAGGCCCCAGACATCATTGACCAGGGCCGCGCCAGCCCGGACCGCCGCTTCGGCAACCGAGCCCTTGTACGTGTCGATCGAGATGGGGATGGACACCCGGCCGCGCAGTGCCTCGAGCACCGGTAGGACCCGGGCCAGCTCGGCTTCGGCGGGCAGACCGGGGCCCGACCAGGTCTCGGGCCGGGTCGACTCGCCGCCCACGTCGATCAGGTCGGCGCCCTCGACCTCCATCTGGCGGGCCTGGGCCGCCGCGGCATCGACCGCCAGCACGCCATCCCCGGAAAACGAATCTGGGGTGACATTCACGATCCCCATCACGTAGGTGCGGGAACCCCAGCTGAAGGTCCGGTTCCCGATTCGGATCGGCGCCGGCGGGGCGTTCATCCTGCTTGCGAGGGTACCGCCTGGCAGGGGATCCTGTCGCGGCCGCCGCTACCGGATCGAGCGAGCGGCAGGCCCCTGAGATAGAAGGTACGGCCGAGAGCGCCGACTATCATGGCTCCGGATGAAGCTGAGCCAGCTGCTCGCCGGCGTCTCGGTGCTGGAAGCGCCGCCCGCGGATCCGGAGGTCACCGGGATCTGCTACGACTCGCGCCGGCTGCGGCCGGGCGATCTTTTCGTGGCCATCCCAGGCACTCACACCGATGGCCATCGCTACGTCGAGGTCGCCCTCCGGGACGGGGCGGTGGCGGCCCTGGTCGTGCGGCCACGGGGAACCGCCTGGCCGCAGGTGGTGGTGGACGACACCCGGAAAGCCCTGGCCCAGGTCTCGGCGACGTTCTTCGGGCATCCCAGCCGCGAGCTGCGCGTGGTCGGCGTCACGGGGACCGACGGCAAGACCACCACCACCATCCTGATTCATCAGATGCTGCTGGCGGCCGGTCGCGCGGCCGGGGCCATGAACACGGTCGACCTGCGCACAGGAACGCGAGTGGACCCGAACGACTCGCGGCAGACGACGCTGGAAGCGCTGGAGATCCAGCAGCAGTTGCAACAGTTCCAGGCGGCCGGCATGCGCGACGCCATCATCGAGACCAGCTCCCACGGCCTGGCCCTGGACCGGGTGCTGGGGGTGGAGTACGACGTCGCGGTCTTCACCAACATCGCCCACGAGCACCTCGACTTTCACCTCACGCCGGAGGCGTATCGCGGCGCTAAGGCCCGCTTGATCGATCTGACGGCGGCGGCCGCTGACAAGGGGGTCCCCAAGACCGCGGTCCTCAACCGGGATGATCCCAGCTATCCGTATCTCCTGAAGCATCCGATCGCGCACCGGCTCAGCTACGGGGTCCAGTTGGAAGCCGACCTCAAGGCCACCCGGGTGGAGCCGGGAGCCGCCGGGTTGCGTCTGGAGGCGGCCACCCCCCTGGGCCCGCTTCAGCTGGACCTCAAGCTGACCGGGCGGTGGAACGCTTACAACGCCCTGGCGGCGGCCGGCGGGGGGATCGCGCTGGGTCTCAACCTCGACCAGATCAAGACCGGGCTGGAGCGCGTCACCGGAGTCCCCGGGCGGATGGAACGGGTCGATATGGGCCAGCCGTTCACGGTGATCATCGACTACGCGCACACGCCACAAAGCCTGGAGAAGGTGTTGCGCGAACTCCGGCCGCTCACGTCCGGTCAGCTCATCGCCGTCTTCGGCAGCGCCGGCGAGCGCGATGTCGAGAAGCGCGCCTGGATGGGCGAGATCGCCGCCCGGCTGAGCGACTACGCCGTCTTCACCAATGAGGATCCGCGCGACGAGGACCCGCAGGCGATCCTCGACCAGATCGCGGCCGGCGCCCACGCCGTGGGCTGGCGGGACGGCATCGACTACCGGTCCATTGTCGATCGCCAGGCGGGCATCAACCATGCCATGGCCCGGGCCCAGAAGGGCGACACCATCCTGTTGGCCGGCAAGGGACACGAACGCAGCATCCTCGTCGGCCGGGAGAAACACGCCTGGGACGAGCGAGCCGCCGCCGAAGCCGCCATCAAGGCCACCCTGGCCGTCTAGCGCCGCGCTTCCCGGGTCGAAGGCTGACCCGCGGCGAGTTCCTCCATGCCGGGGCGACCGGCCGCTGCGTAGCTCTGAGACGCCACCGCCCACTCAGTCATCTTTGCCGGTGTGGACCTGCAACGAATGGCCTTCAGCGTTCGTTTTTCTGGGCGGCGGCTTCGACTGGCCGGCGGTGGGTCGTAGCCGCTGCGTTGCGGGCAACCCGGCGCGTCATCGAGACCTCTTAACAGCTGTCAGTCCCCAGCTCTACTGATCGCCGGCACCCATGCCGCAAGCACCAACCCGCCCGCGACAACGCCTGACCAAGCCACCCAGCGCAGGCGACTCTTGAAGGTCAGCGCGAGAGCGCCCAGAAGTACCGCGGCCAGGCCGGTAATGATCGAGCCAACAAAGAGAAGACCGAAGAGATCTCCAGGATTGTTGATGGGGATGTAGCGGCCCGGTTTCCCGCGGATCTCCGCGGGCACATATCGGTAGGACTCCGGATGCGACGCGAAGCAGTCGTTGGTGGTGAACGAGTCCGGACAGGGCAGGCGAGCCATGAAAGCGGTCTCGATCGGCCCGCTAAAGGAGGAGAGGAAGCCGAGGATGCACAGCGCCGAGAGCCCGGCGATCAGCCCGGCAATCGCCGTCCCGTCAACGCCTCTGAAGCTGTGCGAGCCAGTCACCATAGCCCCGACCATAGAGCCCATACGGGACGCGCGTCAATCCAGCGCTGATCTAGGCGTCCGACCCCGATGAGGAGTGCGGAAGCCGCTGTCGGCGCCTATAATTTCCGTTCTCGAGGGAGCTGGAAGGTATTGGCACTTCTCGACGCCAAGGCGCGTGCCCGCCTGCGGGACAGTTCGTTTGCGTATGTCGATTCGAAGGGCCGCCGGCTGCTGCCGATCAATGACGCGCCGCACGTTCGCAACGCACTGGCCCGCTTCGACCAGGTTCGCTTCGAGGACGACGCGGCGCGCGAACGGGCGCGTCAGCGGCTCCTGAGAGCGGCCAAAAAATACGGAATCTCACCGCTCGGCTTCTTCGATGGGCAGCTGCGCAAAGAGCGGCAACAAGGGGTGCTCAAGGCGCACGCCGTGGACATCGCGAGCCTGCCTCGAGGGACGGTCACCTTCCTGCTCACCGATATCGAACGATCGACGCGCCTGGTCCGCCGGCTCGAGGACGCCTACGCCGGGCTTCTCCGCGATGTGCAGGCGGTCATCCGGAGCAATGTCCGTCGGGTGGGCGGCCACGAGGTTGACGCCCGGGCCGACGAGTTCTTCGCGGTGTTCCAGCACCCGGCGCGGGCGCTGGCCTCCGCGCTGGCGATCCAGCGATCCCTGGCGAAGCGGGAATGGCCGGAGAAGCTTGAGGTCCGGGTCCGGATTGGCTTGCACACCGGTCGGCCGACGCTCGGGGATGCTGGGTACGTCGGAATCGCGGTCAATACCGCTGCCCGCGTCTGCTCCGCTGCCCACGGCGGGCAGATCCTGATCTCATCGGCTGCCCGGAGCGCCCTGGAAGGAAGCCTCGCCGACGGCCTCGCCTTCCGGGCCCTCGGCCGCTACCTGCTCGCCGGGCTGCCCGAGCCCGAGGTACTCTTCCAGGTTGAGGCGACCGGCCTGATCGCCAAGTTCCCCCGGCCGCGGGCGCGCGCCGCCGCGGGCCCGTCCCTCTAATTACCCGTCGCACCGACGGCCGACCCTACTTTCGGGGGAGAACGGCTCGCCACGGAATACCCGCTATCGTCCGTGGGTTTCAAAACGTAGAAGTTGCTATCAAATTCTGTGATTTCCAACGGAGGACTCGAACGATGACGATGCTCCGCACCCTGTTCCTGGGCATTCACGTGGCCGGTGGCGGCGTTGGCCTGCTGCTGGGCGCCTTGGCGATGCGTCCGCCGGACACGACCAAGAGCCGGCTTCCGATCCGCCTGGCTTACGCCGCTGCCGTGCTGATCCTCGTCGTGTTCCTGTACGCGACGCTGGCCGCCGACTGGGGGCGGCTCGCCCTCACGCAGCGAGTCGCCTTCGGCGTCCTGGCGGGCCTGGCGGCCTTCATCCTGATCCGGCTGTACCTGGCGTTCGAGATAGCCGGCAGCGGCCGGCGAACTGGCAAACGAGCTACGTCAACCACATTTACTTCACCTACATCTCGCTCTGGGAAGGCTTCCTCATCGTTGGCCTGATCGACCTGGGTGCGCCCGGCTAGCTGGTGGCGTCGGTCGCCGTCGGCGTGCTGGTGGTGGGCGGCTATCTGTCCAACCGCTACAAGCGCAAGGTCCTGAACCAATCCCGTTCCGAGCGCATGGCGCGGCCTGACAGCGGCCCGGGGCGTATGACCGCGGCCTGACTTTCGGGAGGCGTCCGCCCTCGAGACCGTTCCATCAACGCCAGGGGCACCCATCAGCTGGCGGGCATGGGCGCGTCGAGGAATGGGGACGACGATCAAGCCTGCTTATCGGGTCGGACGACGGCGACGCGCAGGCGCTCGATTTATGGAGCAGCCGCGATGCGCTCGGTCGCGGCTGAGAGCCGCCCCTTGAAGATTGGCGAGCGCATGGAACTGCGAGTCTCAGGCGATGACCGCGAACAGGCGCCACTCTCCAGGTACACCCCGCAGGGTCTGCACGCCACGGTCTTCGAAGTCGAGGCCGGAGCCAGCGACCAGGTCTTTGACCGTGCTGGACACCAGCACCTCGCCCGGCCTGGCGAGAGATGCCACCCGGCTGCCAATGTGGACCGCGATCCCGCGGACCTTATCTGCGACCAGCTCGCACTCCCCCGTGTGCAGCCCAGCTCGGATGTCGATCCCGAGCCTGGCCAGCTCGTTGCGCATCGCGCAGGCGCAGCGGACGGCCCGAGCGGGTCCGTCAAAGGTGGCGAAGAAGCCGTCGCCGGCGGTGTCAATCTCACGGCCGCGGAAGCGGTCAAGCTCCTCGCGCATGACCCGGTTGTGGGCCTCAAGCAGGTCGCGCCAGCGTTTGTCCCCAAGGGCGGCGGATCGTTCGGTTGATCCGACCATGTCGGTGAAGAGGACGGTGGCCAGGACGCGGTCGAGCTCGGCGTGTTGACGGGCCCCCGTAAGGAACTCCTCGATCTCATCGAGGATCGCCTCCTGGTCGCCGACGAAGGGCAGGTGGTCATCGCCGGGCAGCTCGATGTACTTTGCCCCGGCGATCCTGCTCGCCATGTAACGAGCTCCGCCCACGTCCATGTCCAGGTCGCCGGTCCGGTGCAGGATCAGCGTCAGCACCCGGATCGAAGGCAGCACCTCACGAATATCAATCTCGGCATTCATCCGGCCAAGCGCGAGGGCGGCTCCAGGGCTGGCACTCATGCGCAGGTAGCGTGCCCACCACTCGCGGAAATGAGGGTCCGCGTTGGGAGCCATAGTGCCGATGTCGACGACGCCACCCCAGCCTCGCTCGAGCAGGTCGTACCAATTGTCCCGCTCCTCACGGGTGGGAGCCCACGGATAGGTCGGGTCCCGCAGCCGTTTCGCGTACGACCCATAGAGGACCAGGGCCGAGGTGCGCTCGGGATAGGTGGCTGCGAAGAGCACGGACATCGGCCCCCCTCGGAGACCCCGAAGAGCGCGGCGCGGTCGGACCCCGCAGCGTCCATCACCGCTCGAACGTCATCCATCCGCTGCTCCAGGGTCGGGAGTTCTTTGATCGGGACCCGATCCGAGAGGCCTGTCCCGCGCTTGTCGAACAGGATCAGACGGGAGAAGGAAGCCAAACGTTGGAAGAACCTCGCGACCGAAGGCTCCTGCCAGAAGGCTTCAAGGTTCGTGACCCAACCCATTACGTAGACCAGGTCGAGCGGGCCTTCGCCGAAAACCTGATAGGCGATGTTGACATCGCCGCTGCGCGTGTACCTCGTTTCAGGCGTGCCCACAGCTAGAGGGCCCAGCCGACGCCGGCACGGCGACCGTCAGGCCCGCTCAACGCCTTGGGTGAGCGCGACACGCAGTCGTTCCCCATGCGGAGCCGCCCCGAGGCGCTCGTACGTGGCTAGCGCCGCGTCGCGAAGCGACCGCCCCTCCTCACCGCCCACCACGGTGGCCAACTCCTCCTGGGTCCTGGCGACTTCGAAGCCAGCCCCAAGGGTTTCGAACCCGGCCAGGGCTCGCCGAAGGAGGAGCGGAGCCAGCACAGCCTCACCCGTGGCGGCCGCCATCAGCCCCTCGGCCCGATCGCAGACAGGGCCGAGCAGGACGTTCCCGGCGATCTGCTCGCGTGCTCCGGGCAGTAGTTTCGCCAGTTCATCCCAATTCTGGAGTGCGACCAGGGCCTCCACGGCCTGCTGCGCATGTTCGGGGCCGTAGCTCCGCCGTTCCAGCGCCTTCGTTCTCGCAATCTGCCACCCGGTCTGAGGGTCTCCACTCACGATGGCGTATCGAGCCTGCCAGGCGCTGGCCGAAGCCAGGTCGTCTTGCGGATTTCCAACCAGGGCCGCCAGCTCGCGCGCCCTTCCGATCCTTCCGGTGTGCGTGAAGAGCGTGGCGCCAATCACCGGGCCGGCACGGACATGGGAGCACACCACTGCGGGGTCTTCGCGAAAGGCCGTGAGATGCTCTTCCAGGAATGGCATCATCTCGTGCCACCGCCCTAGCTCGAAGAGTCCAACCAGGATCACGGCGGTCGCGTGCATGAGTTGGTGCGGATTGCTGCCTTGCGAGAGTTCGTGGCTTCTTCCGGCCATCGCCAGCCCACCCACCAGATCCCCGGCAATCATCATTTCGAACCACGCCACCGTCCTGAGGACATCCGCTTGCTCAATCCGTGATTCTGGACCAGACTGCTCCAGCCAGGTTCGGGCCAGGCTGAGCGCGTCCCGGTGGCGTCCGGCAGCCCCATAGAGGACGGCGAGCGCCCGGTTGGCAACCGTGACCAGGCCTCGGTCGCCCAGGCTGCGCCCAATCGCGAGGCCTTCCTCGGCCAACCTGATGCGATCCTCGACGGGGACCGGGTCAGTCCCCGACAGGCCCTGCCCGAAGGGCTCGCTGCCGCTCCAGAGTCGGGCGACGGCGCCCTTCGCCACCAGCAGCCGGCCGCGGCTCAGCTGGTCCCGTGCGGACGCCATACCGGCCTCGATTAACTCTTCGACCCGGGCGCCGTCCGGGCTGCGGCTAAAGGCTCCCGGGCTGAACGCCATCAGCCAGGCCATCTTCCAGTACAGGCGAGTCCGGTCCGGCGCGGATTCCTCGGTGGCCGGCAGCAGTGCCAGGGCCCGCTCGAACGCGATGATCGCCGGGTCGCCGTGGTAGGCGGAGTCGTGGTCGTCGCCGATCTGCTCCAGAGCCCGCTCGCGCTCTCCGTCGTCTCGGGCCAGGGCAAGCGCCCGCTCGTGCAACTCAACGGCCTTGGTGACCAGGAACCGCCGCCTGGCCCCCTCGCCGGCGAGGACCAAATAGTCGAACGCCTTCTGTCGAACCGCCTCGCGTTCGGCCGAATCCTGCCAGGCCAGGTCGGCCCCATCCCCACCGACGGCCGCCTCATAGTGGTACGCGAGCAGCTCTGCGAACTCCTCCTGGCGATCTCCGGCAAGCTCGGCGATCCAGTCCGCGGTCTCGGCGTGAGCTCGGGCTCGGCGCGCCTTGGGCACGCTGGCGTAGGCGACGTCCCGGAGCAGGACGTGCTTGAAGCTGTACTCGGGCTGCCCGGCCAGGCTGGTACTCAGACCGGCGAGGATCAGCCCTCGCCGTTCGAGCTCGAGCAGCGCCGGATGAATGTTTGGCAGGCCCGTCAGCCTGGCCAGCGGCTGTTCCCAGAAGACCTTGCCGACGATGGCGGCCTCCTGCAGAACCCGCTTCTCGCGGGGATCCAACGCGTCGATGCGAGCCGCGATCAGGGCATGCAGCGTCTCGGGGAGTGGAGCCTGGCCGGCTGACTGGGTAGCCACCCAGCGAGGCCCATCGCGCACCAGGCCACCGGCCTCGATCAGCCGCTGAAGAATCTCTTCGACGAACAGCGGGTTGCCTTCCGCCCTTGCCAGGATGGCAGCCCGGACCTCGAGAGGAAGCTCAGCCACCTGCAGCAGCGCATCGACCAGCTCCTGAGTCTGCCGGTCGCTGAGCGCCCGCAGCCTGATAGTCGAGAAGTCGTCGCTGCCGCCGCCAAAATGCGGAAACCTCTCGGCAAACTCCGGCCGCGCGGTGGCCACGACCAACACGGGACCAGCCGAGCGAGTTACGATGCGCTCGACCATCTTGACCAGGGGCTCGCCGGCCCAGTGAAGGTCTTCGACGACCACCAGGGCGAGGCCGCCAGCGGCCAGAGCGCTCATGAACCGAGGCCAGGCACGGCCGAGCTCATCGGCCACGGCCTCCGGCTCGAGGCTCATCAGCGTGCTGCCGGGCAGCGTAATCCCGGCCGTCATGGCGAGCGCGAAAATGGTTTGGTCGACCTCGGAGCCACTGACTCCGGCCGCTCGCAGCGGACCGCCCACCGCCTCCTGCAACTTCTGTTGCGACACGTCGACCGGATCGTCCAGGGAAATTCGGCATGCGCTGCGAAGGATCTCGGCGAGTGCCCAGTAGGTGATGCCCTGGCCGGCCGCCAGACAGCGGCCGCGCAAGCGGCGCGCCTCTCGAACCCGTCCCTGGGCCAGGCTGGCGAACTCTCCGACCAGCCGGCTCTTGCCGACGCCCGCCTGGCCCGTCACCGTGACCAGGCGCGGCCGTCCGCTCGAGATCACGTCGTCGAGCACGCTGACCAGCACCTGGAGCTCGGTTTGCCTGCCCACCATCGGGGCTCGCAGTCCCTCGACGCCCGTGCGGCCCTCGGCGAGCGCACCGATCAGGCGGCGGGTGCGGATCGGCTGGCCTCTGCCCTTGACAGAAATAGCGACCGGCTCGGCGAAGGTGAACGAACGCTGCGCCGTCCGCCAGGTCCGCTCCCCAACCAACACGGTTCCCGGTTCGGCCGCCGCCTGCAGACGCGCGGCGATGTTCACGGCGTCCCCGGCGACGAGGCGCTGGTCAAGTCCGCTTTTGGTGGCCGCCAGCACCTCACCGGTGTTGACACCGATCCGAATCTCTAGTGAGATGCCGTGCACGTCTTGTAGCTGACCGTTCAGCTGGTCGAGCCTCGTGAGCATTTCCAGGGCAGCCCGGAGGGCACGCTCGGCATCGTCCTCCCGCACGGTCGGGACACCGAAGACCGCCACGATGGCATCGCCGATGAACTTTTCGACCGTGCCGCCCCATACCGCGATGACCTCCGCCATCGCCTTGAAGTAGGCGTCGAGGACCGTGCCCAGGCGCTCCGGGTCGAGGCCCTCGCTGAGCGCCGTGGAGCCGATCACGTCCGCGAAGAGGACCGTGACGAGCTTTCGTTCCTCGAGCATGGGAAGCCCTAACCAGGCATCAATTCGCGAAATGGGTGGGCGTGATCAGAGTCGGTACGTTCGCGGAGCGTAACCGCCTGGCGGCCACTCCCATCTTCGGAAGAATGATGGCTGAGACCGCGCCCGTCAAGGCCGAGGACGGCCGGCGCCATCTGCGGGCCTCGCCTCAGGCCCACCCGCGCCCCTTGACACGGGAACCGGCTTTCCCTAGTATTCAAGCATTCAATTGAGGAGTTGAACGGATTGTTGGAGGAGGTCTGGTCATGGCCGAGATACACAAGAGCACGACCGTCGCGGCACCAGTCGACAAAGTGTTCGAGATCGTGGACGACCCTGCAAACTTCCCGAAGTACGTGCCCAACGTCCAGGAGGTGGTGGACGTACACCGCAGCCCGGGTCGGATCGGCGACTCGTTCCGGGTGATCTACAAAGTGCTCGGCGTCACGTTCGACGAGAAGTTCACCGTGACCGACCACGAGCGCCACAACCGGATCAAGTCGACGTTCTCCGGCGGCATGACGGGGACGTTCGCCTGGGCCTTCGAGCCACTGGGGGAGGGGAGCAAGATCAGCATCGACATCGACTACCAGCTGGCCGGCGGGCCGCTGGGCAAGGCGGTAGACAGCCTGATGCTGCAGCGCGTCAACGAGAAGACAATCGAAGACACGCTGCAAAACCTGGCCCGGGTAGCCACCGCGGAAAGGTCAGCCGTTTAGTGAACGCGAGACTTAGCCCGAATCCACCGAGTCGAACTTGCATCTTGGGTGCGGGGCGAGCGAGCGGTGTGTCGTCTCCTTCGCGCGCTCGGTTACGCACCGACGGGCGCGCGCCCTCGCGTGCTCGTCGCCTCCTTCCGGTCATCTCGCCGCGCATCCCAATCTGCGTCGTCCGATCGGTGGATCCGGGCTTAGGCAGGCTGGGACGGGGTCGCCGGCTCCCAGCCTGCCTCCAGCGCTGGAGCGAAGGGCAGTGAACATGCCGCAGGGGGAGGGGCGGTCCCCAGACCGCGATGGACACCAACCCAAGACCGCCCTCTTCGATGAGTTTGCCCGTCTAGCCCACGCGCTGGCAAACGGCAGGCGACTGGAGATCGTCGATGTGCTCGCCAATGGCGAACGCACCGTTGAGCGGCTGGCATCCGAGACGAGGCTTTCGGTCGCCAACACCAGTCAGCACTTACAGGTACTCCGAGAGGTCGGATTGGTCCGCCGCCGGCGGGACGGCAACCGGATCTATTACGGGCTGCGGGACCCCGAGGTGTTCGACCTCTGGCGCAACCTGCGCAGCGTGGCTGCTCAGCACCGTGCCGAGGTAGGCCAGCTGGCTGAGGCCTACCTCGGCGCGCGGGACAGTCTTGAACCTGTCACTCGAGCCGAGCTGCTCCGGCGGCTGAAGCGGGGTGAAGACCTCATCGTGCTGGACGTCCGGCCGGCAGAGGAATTTGCGGCAGGCCACCTGCCGCCCGCGATCTCGATCCCGCTGGCGGAACTCCGCCGAAGACTCCGCGAACTGCCCCGCGACAAGGAGGTCGTGGCGTACTGCCGCGGCCCGTACTGTGCGTTCGCCCATAAGGCGGTCCGTGTCCTGCAACAGGCGGGCTTTCGTGCCAGACGGCTTGAAGACGGATTGCCGGAGTGGAAGGCGGCAGGTCTTCCAGTGGTCCGCAACTGAGAGGGAGGTCAATCACATGGCAGCGACGCTGACCCGTCCAAAGCTCGACGTCAAGTCGTTGGACCCGTACACGTTCTTGGCCGTCATCGGCAAGCGCGTGATCCATCCGGGTGGCCGTCGCTCGACGGAGGAGCTCTTCAGCCTGGCGACCTTGCAGGCTGGGCAGAAGGCGCTCGATGTCGGCTGCGGGGTCGCAACGACCGCCATTCAGATGGCGCGTCGGTTCAGGGTCGCGGTCACGGCGGTCGATATCTCGCCGCTCATGCTCGAGCGAGCCCGGAGTAATGTTCGACGCGCCAGCCTTGAGCGCGACATCGAGGTCGAGCAAGGAGACATCCTCGGGCTGCGATTCGCCGACGGGACGTTCGACCGGGTGATCGCCGAGGCAGTGACAATGTTCGTCGACCGCCAGCGCGCCGCCCGAGAATTGGTCCGGGTGTGCCGGCCGGGCGGGATGGTGCTGGCTACCGAGTTCTTCTGGCGCCAGGCGCCGACTGAAGAGGCCCGCGAGATTTTCCTCGGCCAGGTGTGTCCGGGCATGCAGCTTGACCAGCTCGACGGCTGGGTGAGGATCTATCAAGGTGCCGGCCTTGCCGCCATCGAGGTGCGAACGGGACCCTTTGCGATGATGACGCCGCGCGGCTTCCTCCAGGACGAAGGACTTGTCAATGCCTTCGCCTGCATGGTGCGTGGTCTGTCGCGCGCGGCCTACATACGCAAGATGGCCTGGTTGATGCCGCGCATCGGCAGGGCGGTCCCATACCTCGGGTACATCCTGGTCAGGGGCCTCAAGCCGGCGGCCTGATGAGCGGCCTGGCCATGCGGGCCGACCACCGCGCGGAGATCGTCCCCTTCATCGACGAGGGGCTCTGAAACTCCTCGTACCTGGTGCCGCTCGGCGATGGTCGGGCGCTGGTGGTCGACCCGCGGCGGGATCCGACGCTCTATCTCGAGCTCGGGAAACGGCTCAACCTCCGGATCGCGTTCGCGGCCGAGACCCACCTCCACGCCGATTTCATCTCGGGCAGCGGCGAGCTGGCCGCCTTCGGAGCCGCCATCCTCGCCCCGCGCGCCTCGCATCTCGCTGCCGCGCACCGCGGACTTGAAGATGGTGAAGAGGTCGACCTTGACGGACTGACACTTCGAGCACTGGCGACGCCCGGGCACGCGCCGGAACATCTCGCCTATCTCCTGCTGGACGGCCCTCAGCCGCTGGCGATGTTCAGTGGGGGAGCGGTCCTCCCTGGCGGTGCCGCCCGCCCCGACCTGATCGGGCCGGAACAGACCGAACCGCTGGCGCACGCCCTCTATCGGTCTGCCCACCAGCGTCTCAGCGACCTTCCTAACGACCTGCCGGTTTACCCAACCCATGGCCCGGGTTCGTTCTGTTCGGTGGGAGCCGACGGACCGCGGACGACGTCATTAGGGAGAGAGCGCAACGAGAATCCACTTTTTACCGCGGCCAGCGAGGATGCCTTCGTCCGGACCTTCCTCGAGGGTCTGGGCACGTACCCGCCCTACTTCCTCCGGCTGCGCACCGTGAACCAGCGAGGTGCGCGTCTATATGGGGTGACGCGGCCGGTGCTCGCGCCGCTCTCGGTCGACGAGCTTCGGCGTCACCGAGCGGCGGGCGCGACCCTGGTGGACGTCCGGCCTCTTGCGGATTTTGCCCGCGGCCATATTCCGGGCGCGCTGTCCATCACGCTCCGTCCCGCCTTCGCGTCCTGGGTCGGCTGGATCGTGCCAGCGGAGCGGCCGCTCGTCTTCGTGCGAGCGCCCGACCAGGACCAGCGTGATCTGGTCGAGCAATGCTTGAAGATCGGGTACGAGAACCTGGTCGGCGAATTGGAGGGCGGCATGGACGCCTGGCGCGCTGCGGCCTTGCCGGAGTCGGCGATCGCCCTTCGGCAGGTCAACGAGGACTTGCAAGGCGCGCCCCTCGATGTCCGTCAGGCGAGCGAGTGGGCGGGCGGACACATTCCTTCGGCCCGCCACCTGGAACTTGGCAGCGTGGTGATCTCGGCCGGCGCCATTCCGCCCGGGCCCCTGACCATCTACTGCGGTCACGGGGAGCGAGCGATGACCGCCGCCAGCCTGCTCGAGGGGCAGGGTCGACAGAATCTGGCGGTCCTGGCCGGCGGCTTCGAGGCCTGGCGAGACGCCGGTCAACCGATGGCCATCGGATGACGGCTGCCGCTCCGCGGATGCGAGCGCTGACGCTCGGACTCCGGGCGAACCTGGCCCAATTCAGCCTACTTGTGGGCGTTAATGCGCTGGTCGGCGGCATGCTCGGGCAGGAGCGGACCGTTCTCCCGCTGCTCGCCACGCACGTCTTCGGGCTCAACGCTGTCACCGCGGCGCTGACCTTCATCGTGGCCTTCGGCGTGACGAAGGCGATCACCAACTTCGTGGCCGGGACCCTCTCGGACCGCTTCGGCCGAAAGCCGGTGCTGGTTGCCGGTTGGCTGGCCGGCGTGCCCGTCCCGATGCTGCTGATCTGGGCTCCTCGCTGGGGTTGGGTGATTCTGGCCAACGTCCTTCTCGGGATCAATCAGGGACTCGCGTGGTCGATGACGGTCAACATGAAGATCGATCTGGTTGGTCCGGTGCGCCGCGGCCTGGCGATGGGAATCAACGAAGCTGCAGGCTATGGGGCGCTGGCCGTGACCGCCTACCTGACCGGGGTCGTCGCGCAACATGCTGGACTTCGCCCGCAACCCTTCTTCTTCGGCGTAGCCTGCGCGGGCCTTGGATTGGGTCTCTCAGCTTTCTTGGTGCGCGAAACGCGTGGGCACGCCCGCTTGGAAGGCGGTGCGAAAGACGGCGGGAACGTGCAGCCGGCGGTCACGATGCGCCACGTCTTCGTCGAAACGAGCTTCCGGGAGCGAGCGCTGTCCGCCAGTTGCGCGGCCGGATTGACGAACAACCTCAACGACGGGATGGCGTGGGGACTCTTCCCGCTCCTTTTCGCTCGGCATGGCCTCTCCCTTTCAGCGATCGGGGCGCTGGTCGCGCTCTACCCGTTCGTCTGGGGCGTCGGCCAACTGGCCACGGGCGCCCTGTCTGATCGAATCGGCCGCAAGCGGCTGATCGCTGGAGGGCTCGCCGTCCAGGCGGCCGCCCTGGCCGTGACCGCCAGCGGAAGGGGCTTTGCCATCTGGGCCATCGGGGCGATCGGCCTCGGCGCTGGGACGGCGATGGCATATCCCACGCTGCTCGCGGCAGTCGGCGACGTCGCGCATCCGGCCTGGCGAGCATCGGCGGTCGGCGTCTATCGGTTGTGGCGCGACGCTGGATTCGTGGTGGGCGCCCTCCTGTCCGGCGTAGTCGCCGATCTCTTCGGGTTGGTCGCAGCGATCTGGGTGGTGGCCGGCATCACGGCGCTGGGCGCAGCCGTCGTCGGAGTCCGCATGTACGAGACCCATCCCACTCCGGGAGTCGGTGCCCGCCGCCACATTCGGTCACTTCGGAGAACTCATGAGAGGGAGGAGCGTGAGGCATGACAGACATCCTTGATCTCGTCGATGTGCAAGAACTTCGCAACGAGGTTCAGAAGAAGTACCGTGATGTGGCGGAGAAACCCGAGGGCAACTACCACTTCCATACCGGCCGTCAGCACGCGATCCGGCTCGGTTACGACCAGGCGACCCTCGACCAGCTCGCTGACGAAGCCTGTGAAGCGTTCGCCGGCATGGCCAACCCCTTTCATTGGGAGACGCCGGGGCCAGGGGAGCGAGTGGTGGACCTGGGTTCGGGCGGTGGAATGGATTCCTTCTTCGCGGCGCTCTGTGTTGGCAAAGAAGGTCGGGTGATTGGGGTGGACATGACGCCCCAGATGCTCGAACGCAGTCGCCACCTGGCCAGGAAGTTTGGCTTTGACAATGTCGAATTTCGCGAAGGATATATCGAAAGGTCCCCCGTGGATGACGGCTGGGCCGACGTGGTGATCAGCAATGGCGTGTTCAACCTCTGCCCGGACAAACTCGGTGTCTGTCGCGAGGTAGCCCGTATCCTGCGGCCAGGCGGACGGATGATGATCGCCGATATGTGTATCGAGAAGCCCATTCCGGAGAGCGCTCTTCGTGACATCGATCTCTGGACCGGTTGAATTGCCGGTGCCCTGCCGTGTGCAGGATGGGATACGGTGATCCGAGGCGCTGGGCTCGTTGACGTCGAGCTTGGTCCTCGCATCGACTCCTTCGCTGGTGCCAGTGGAGAGGATAAGGCTCGGCAATTTGGGACATACGGCTATCCGATTCGAGCGCGCAAGCCAGCGTAGAAGCACGACTAACACGGGGAGCAGCCCCCACCCTGACCCTCCCCCTGAGGCGGAGGCAGAATCGAGGTTAGCCGACGTAGGTGCTGGCCAGCACCTGCGTGATCACTGGATCGACCTGACGGTCGCTGATGAACAGGAAGGAACACCGGCGGGTCGGCGTCAGCACCGTGAGCGAAGAGACCCAGGCCCAGCCGCCGTCGGCGCGAGCCGCGGCGTTGGGCACCAGACACGTATCGATGGCGGCCCGCGACACGGTCATCGCGGGTGAGTAGTCCCAGACCGAGACCGTGGACACGTGGTCCTGCACCCACGGGACGTCGTGGCGAAGCTCGACCGGGACCGGGGCGGGATCCTGGCTGCTCGGGGTGGAGACCGTGATCTCGAGGAATGGCACGGTCGAGACCTGGCTGTTCCGCACTTCACCGGCACCAGGCCCAGTGCGCGTCAGGGTGTAGCCGTCGGGGAGCATGACACTCCAGCCCTCGTCGGTGGTCGCGGTGTGGATCTGGGTGGCGACCACGTAGCGGCCGTTGACCCAGCCCGCGGACTGGCCGGGCGGCTGCACGTCGTACCAGAGGGCGCCGTCCGCCCCGATGCGCTGGCCGAGCACCGTAGCGCGGGTGCCCTGGGCGAGGCCCGTCAGGCGCTGGCTGTTCACATCTGGAGCCGCGCGCACGTTGACGCCCAGCGGCGCATTGACCCAGATCGCGGTCGGCGCCGCAGCCGCTGGCAGCGGCTGGGGTAACGTCGCGGCTGGACCGTCGTGCACGTAGCAGCTAGCCGGGGTGGCGGAGGCGGCGACGCTGGGAGTCGGTTGAGTCGTGGCGACGGCGACCGGCTCGGGGGTGGCCGCCCAGCCCGGGAAAAGATGGGTGACCGGCCCGATCAGGGCGAAGCCGGTCAGCCCGCCGATCAGTACCGCCGGCACGGTCTGGCGCAGGGCCGGCATGGCCATGACCTGGCGGACGATCAGCCTGACGCGCATCAACTCAGGGCGATGCTGGCCAGGATCTGAGTCACGATGGGGGCGTCGTTGTCCGCGGTCCAGAACAGGAACTGGTAGGCGCGGTTCGGCGCCGGGACGCGTACCACCGCCAGGAACAGACCCTCGGGCGTGCGATAGATCTTTTCCTGGACCGTGTAATTCCAGACTTCGGTCAGGCGGCTGTGGTCGAACGTGGAGCCAGTCGGCGTGGCCGGCGGCAGCGCCGCCAGGCTGGCCGCCACCTGGACTTTGACAAAGGGCGGGGCGCTGTCAGCGGCGGGCCCGGCCGTGAAGGCGCCCGGGCTGGGACTGGCGACGGTCCGAGTGCTGAAGGTCGCCGGCAGCATCAGGGTCCAGCCATCGGTGGTGCTCGACGCCCGGAAGATGGCCGAGGTCACCACATTGGCGGCGCTCACCCAGCCCTGCTGCCCGTCCGCGGCCTTGACCTGGTACCAGCTGGACCCATCGGCCAGGTCTCGCTTGCCGACGACGTCGGCCCTGGCGCCCTGCGCCAGTGTCTCCAGCCGGGCGGCGTTCGAGTCGGGCGCGCCCCGGAGGTTGGCCCCCAGTGGCACGTTGACCCAGACGGTCGCCGGCAACGGCGAGGCCGACGGCGTGGCTGAAGCCGTGCTGCTGGGGTGGGTATCGGGGGCAGCCGCCTGGCTGGCGCAGGCCGCCAATACCAGCGAGATCCCCAACACCGGCAGAGCTCTGAGCATTCCGAGTATTCAACGGCCGGGCGGCTCCAGAGATATCACTCCAGCGGACGCCGTGCCGGGATCCCGGGTCGCCTCGGGTATTCGGCCGGCGTTGGGGTCTCCTTGGCCACCAGCAGCATTAACCCCCCCGTGACGCGATGTAACGACGGCGTTCCACCACCCAGCCGCCGGGCGGCCGCGACCAGGGCCAGCGGATCCACCTCGCCCACCTGGTCGATCAGCAGTCCACCCACCCGGACAAAGGGGAGCGCCAGCTCGAGGAGGACGGCCGGCGGCGCCACCGCCCGAGCCGTCGCCCGGTCGAACCGTTCTCGAAAGGCCGGGTCGTGGCCGAGGATTTCCGCCCGCCCCACGGAGACGCTCACATTCGGGAGCGCCAGCGTGCCCCCGATGTGCTCCAGGAAAGCGGCCTTGCGCCGATCCGCCTCGACCAGCGTGAACCGGATCCGGGGCAGCTGGATGGCGAGCGGGATGGCGGGGAGTCCGCCTCCACTGCCGATGTCGACGACCGACCGCACCCCCGACCAATCGAGGGAGAGCAGGCGCTGAGCGTCAGCCAGGTGTGGGTCCAGGGCCGCCATCGAGCGGGCGCCGGTCAGGTTTAGACGCCGGTTCCAATCAAGGAGCAGCTCGGCGTACTGCTGCACCCGCTCGTCCACCGCCATACAATAGGGGCGTGCCGATCTACGAGTTCAACTGCCAGGAGTGCCGCCAGCTGTTCGACGTGATGGGCAGCTACTCGACCCGGACTGCTGTCCAGGTGTGCCCCAGCTGCGAGAGCACCAACACCCGTGCCGTCTTCTCCACCTTCGCCAGCCTGAAAGCGGGTGACGGCGGCGAGGTCTCCAGCAGCGGTGGGTGCGGCGGGTGCGGTGGCAACTGCGGCTGTTCCTCTAACTAGCTGACGCGAGGAGTTTCAACCCGCAGACGGGCGATCGACATCGAGCCCGTGGAGTGGAAGGCCGGGTTCGACCGGTCCGCGCTACGCGTCGCTCCTCTGGCTCGCAGCTAGAGCCTCTCGAAATACCGCCACCCTAACCAACCCTCCCCACGCGGGGGAGGGAGAGTCAGCTCCCGCAAGGGGGAGGGAGCGTCTGGTCCCGCAAGGGGGAGGAGAACTCTATGATGGGCGCGTGGTGTCGGGCGACGCGCCCCTGAGGCTCCGAGTCCTTTCCCTCTCCGAGCTGCTGGACGAGACGTTTCGGATCTATCGGAAAGCCTTTCCCCTGTTCATCGGCATCGCGCTGGCGGTGTCCATTCCGACCTTGCTCATCGTGCTGGCATTCGGCGTGTATGCGTTCACGGGCGGCCAGAGCTTCAACACGACCGAGTTTCGGCAGGATCCTTCCACCATCTTCAAGTCGGCGGCGTTTACGTCGCTGCTCGTTGGGCTGGCGGTGGCGGCCATCGTGAACCTCTTCCTGATCCCGTTCAGCTACGGGGCGCCGGTGCGCGCCGCCATCGATGTGTCCCTCGGGCACCGGCCGACGTTCGGGTCGGTGCTGGCCGCCACAGCGCGTCGCTACTTTGCGCTGTGGGGTGCGGCCATCGTCTACGCGGTGGTCATCCTGCTCCTGACCATCACCGTCATCGGGATCCCGGTGGCTATCTGGATCTATGTTCGCTGGGTCTTGTTCGTGCCGGCCATGCTCACCGAGAACGTGGGCCCCATCCGGGCGCTGGGACGGAGCTGGACGCTGGTTGAGGGGAAGTGGTGGCGGACGTGCGGGATCCTTTTGCTCCTTCTCCTGCTGCTGTATATCGTGGGCCTGATCATCGGGACGGTGTTTCAGTTCGTGGGGGCTTTGATCCCCGGGCTCTCGCAGGACGCCCGACTGGCGATCAACCAGGTGGGGAGTTCCCTCGGCGGCGTGGTGGCGGCTCCCATCCAGTACATCGCCTGGACCCTGATGTACTTCGACCTGCGAGTCCGCAAGGAACACTTCGACCTGGACCAGCTGGCCGCACAGGTCGGATCCACGGGTCCGTCACCGGTCGGTTAAGAGCCGTCGTTCGAGCGCGGAACGCCCGGGGCCTTTGGGTTGCACTGGACGATGGTCAGCGCCTCCCCGCCGCCCATCCCCATTCGCCTGCGGGCGCTGGGGCTGGCCGAGCTCCTCGATGAGACCTTCCGCATTTACCGCCGGTCGTTCGGGTTGTTTGCCGGCCTCGCCCTGGCCGTGACCCTGCCGGGGATGGTCATGAATCTACTCTCCGGCTCGTACCGAAGCTGGGGATGGTTGACGAGGGTCGTCCAGAACATGAGCAACCCGGACGCGCTGCCGGGAATCGCGCAATCGCCTCCGCCGCAAACGGATCCGGCCATTGGCCTGCTGGCCAGCCTGGTCAGGCTGATCCTGGTCCCGGTGACGGCGGGCGTGATCATCTACACCGCCAACGAGATCATCAAGGGGCGGAACCCGACCATCGTGGGGGCGCTGGAGGGCACCCTGCAGCGCTACTGGGGGCTGGCCGGGGTGGCCCTCTTGGGGGGCGTGCTGCTGTTCGCCGGCATCCTGTTGATCACCATCCCGTTCGTGATCTGGATCGCGGTGCGGTGGCTGGTCGGGGTGCCCGCGTTGCTGGCCGAAGACCTGGGGCCGGTCAATGCCCTGGGCCGAAGCTGGCAGCTGATCGAAGGCCGCTGGTGGCGAACAGTTGGTATCTTCCTCGTCGTGGTGATCATGGCCACCGTCGCGTCGGCGATCCTGGGGGCCACCGGCGGCGCCATCATCGGCCTGGTTCCCGGGCTGAGCGACGACCTGCGGGGGGCCCTGGTCCAGGTGACCGGCTCGCTAACCGGAGCGCTCGTCCTGCCGGTCAGCTACATCGCCATCACCCTGATGTATTACGACCTTCGCGTCCGCCGCGAGGGGCTCGACCTGGACCAGCTCGCCCAGCAGGCACAACCCCCTTCGGCAGCCTAAGCCCTCGGGCTCAGGCCGCACCCGCGCCCAGGATGCGAGTTCGACTCGGTGGATTCGGGCTAAGCCGCCTTTCCCTCCTCGCCGGGGTGGGCCTAGCCCTGGCACTCGGCATTCCGGCCGCCAGCGCGGACGACCTGCACGCGTATCAAGACGCGGTGCGCCAGGCCCACGCGCTGGTCATCCAGGGCGAGCGCCAGCACGATCCCGGCGCCGGCCGGGCCGCGGCAGACGTGCTCGCCGGTCCGGTGGGCGACAGCCAGCCCGAAATCCTGGCCGACCTCCGCCGGCAGCCACCCGACCTGGCCGACGCGGATAACCGCCTGACCGCGCTGGAGACGGCGCTGGAGTCGCCGGCGGATGCGTCAGATCCGGCCCGCGCCAGCCGGGAATTGCACCGCATCCTGGCCCTGCCCCGCTACGATGCCATGCGCGCGTCCCCGTCGCCCATCGACACGGCGGCCGCCTGGTTGATCCAACGCGTGCTGGATTTCCTGGCGGGACTCGGCTCTGGCGGCGGCGGCCGGGCGATCATCGGCCTGCTGCTGCTGGCCTTCGTGGTGGCCGCGCTGGTGATCGCGGCCGTGGTGCTGCGCGATGCCCAGATCCGCCGCCGGCAGCGGCTGGCCGCCGGCGCTGAATCAGCTCGGCAGCTGGCCGCCGATCGCTTTGCCGACGCCGACCGGCGGGCCGCCGCCGGTGATTACGTGGGGGCGCTGCGGGCCCTGGCCGGCGGCGTGTCGGCGGCCCTGGGCGGGGAGGAGGCCTGGGAGGTGAGTCCGCTCACGGTGCGAGAGCTGTTTCGGCGGGCCGATCGACCGGACGCCCTGCGGCCGCTGCTGCTCCCCTTCGAAGCGGCGGTCTACGGTCATCGGGTGCCCGATGCCACGATTTACGCGGGGGCGGCTACCGCCGCGGCGCCCTACCGGGCGGCCAGGCCATGAGAGATCGCGGCACCTGGCTGGGCCTGCTGGCCCTGGTCATCGTGGTGGTGGTCCTGGTGGCGCTGGAGCATCCGGGCTCGCGGGCCAGTTCCCCCGATCACCGGTCGACCAGCGACGCCGCCAATGGGACCTCGGCGCTCCGGCTCTACGCGGAAGCGCTCGGCCATCGGACCGAGCTGGTGGAGACCACCTTCACCATTCCCGAAGACGCTGGCCTGCTCTTCCTGTTCACCCCGGTGCGGGCGGTCACCGCCGATGAGGCCCAGTCGATCTCGCACTGGGTGGAAGCCGGCGGCGTGCTGGTCTATGCCAGCGAGGCACCCGACGCTAGCGTGGAAAGCGCCCTCGACCTGTCCCGGGGACAGGGCCCGGTGGCGGCGGAAGAGGATGCCACGGGCCCGCTGCTGGCCGGCGTGCACCAGTTGAGTGGGTTCGTGGTGGCCGTGCCCTTCGAGCTGCATCCCCAGCAGGTGGCGATCCTGCGAAACCACGCGCACGCGGTGCTCGGACTGATGGCCGCGGTGGGGCGCGGCCGGATCGTGGCGCTAGCCGATCCCCTCCCGCTGTGCAACGGCTACCTCGACAAGAGCGACAACGGCCGGTTTGCGGCGGACCTGCTGGGGCTGACCGCGGGGCCCATCGCGTTCGATGAGTACCACCACGTGCCGGTCGGGGCATCGGGCGAAACGGACTGGCTCACCACCCCGTGGGGCGCCGCGCTGGGGTGGGCGGCCTTCGTGGTCTTCGTGGGGCTCGCCCTGCGTGGTCGGGCCTTCGGGCCGCGGGTACCGATCTCGGGCTCGCGCGACCGCTCGACCGCGGAATATCCGGCGGCCATCGGATCGCTGCTGCGACGCGCGGGGGCGCGGCAGGTGACGCTCGACGTGCTGGCGGCCGGAGCGCGACGCGCGGTCGCCGAGCGGCTGGGGCTGGCGCGCGACGTGCAGGACCGCCGGTTCCCACAGACGCTGGCCAGGCGATCCCCCGAGCTGGCCGCGCGCCTGGCCGAAACCGAATCCCGGATCCCGACCGCGGTGACCGACCGCGATGTGCTCACCGTATCGCGAGAATTACACGAGCTGGCCTACCCGGCCGACCCGAAGAAGAAGGAGACGCCATGACCGCCGCCGAGTTCTTCGTCAAGTTTCGATCTGAGGCTGCCCGGACCATGGTCGGGCAGGACGACGGCATTCGCCTGTGCGCCCTGGCCGTGGTGGTCCACGGCCACGTGCTGCTGGAAGGCGTCCCCGGGGTGGGCAAGACGCTGCTGGCCAAGACCATCGCGCGGTTGCTGGCACTGCAGTATGGCCGCATCCAGTTCACGCCCGACCTGATGCCGTCGGACATCGTGGGTACGGCTATCTACGATCTGCAAACCCGATCGTTTCGCATTCGCCGGGGGCCGGTGTTCACCAATGTGCTGCTGGCGGACGAGATCAACCGCGCCCCGGCCAAGGTGCAGGCGGCCCTGCTGGAAGCCATGGAGGAGCGCGGAGTCAGCCTCGAAGGCGAGCAGCACCCACTACCCGATCCGTTCCTGGTTCTCGCCACCCAGAACCCGATCGAATACGAGGGCACGTATCCGTTGCCCGAAGCGCAGCAGGACCGCTTCCTCTTCAAGGTGGCCATGGCCTATCCCACCCCGGAGCAAGAGCTGGACATGCTCGGGCGCTGGAACCGCGGGATCGAGCTGAAGGACCCCGTCCGGGCGGGCGTCGAGCCGGTGCTCGATGCCGCGGCCATCACGGCCGCGCGGGAGGAGGTCACCCGGGTGACGGTCGACGACAAGATCCTGCGCTACATCATCGAGCTGGCGGTGGCCACCCGCCAGGCACCCGAACTGTCGCTGGGGGCCAGCCCGCGGGGCGAGGTGCTGCTGCTGCTCGCTTCGAAGGC
>WNFE01000504.1_pt1 | contig 27352 bp, 20 predicted proteins | sample 5400451 | NCBI WGS metagenome assembly WNFE01 (sample SAMN13153344, study PRJNA577476) | soil metagenome | isolation source: 200 cm saprolite under Douglas fir tree site 2 hole 2 | place: USA:California | collected 2015-04-18
AAAGTTTTCCGGCTGGCTTTTTAAAAACTGCGTTGCCGTTGCATCCGGGCCAGTCAATTCCAATCTTTGTGTGGCACTGAAATAATTTTCGAGCAGGCCGATTTCCTTGCCCGCTTGCGGTAGCGGCGGAAAATCAGTGCTGGCCGGCAACGCATCGCCAACCACCAGCAAGCGTCCATCCTTCGGCGTCGCGGCAAGCGAGGTGCGGGAAAGGAGCGCGAGAGAGTTTGCCGTGGTTATCGTGGCGTCCTCGATCCAGTAGTGCGGTTTCGGACCCGGCACGATCAGCGTTTCAAAATTCAGCGAGTTCAAACTGCCGTCGGGAAGAACTACGACCCGTGAATTTCGGGGGATAAGTTTTTCGGCCGGCTCGATCAAAACCGAATAAAGTCTCTTGCCGTCGGTGTTTTCCGCTTCAACCAGATCACGCGGTTCAAGGAATGCTTGCCGGTAAGACTTCACCCCAGCGTCGATGTCCGCACTGCCAGCCAGCGTGATCATGGAAGTCTTTGCGGAAGTGATCACCCAGAGATAAGAGCGGCCTTCGGCAAGCCAATAAAAAAGCAGCGTTGAGTTCAAATGGCGCGCGATGGACTGAGGATTGAATGCCGATTTAGCGGGTTCTTTTGGTTCGCTCGAGGACAATCCCCCTTCCAGCGTTTGCGCCCGGCTGAGGTCGGCAATTTTCAGAGCATCGACTGGACGCCGCTGTTCGGCGAGGAAGTTGACATAGGCGTCGTAGAATTCGATGGCACTGGAGAGAAATGAGACCCGGAACTCATCCCTCTGAACGGAACGCTGGGCGTTTTGTACTGTTTCAATTGCGCGGCGGAATTCGCTCTCTGCCTTTGCAGGTTGCTTTTCCGCTGCAAAGACCTGTGCCAGACGAGCGTGAGCCTCCCACTTGAGCGCTGTTTCCACCTTAGGGTCGGCGAGAAGTTTCTGAAAAGACGCTTCCGCCGCTTGATGGTGCCGCCTGCCCACTTCGACGCGCCCCTCGATCAGTTGCGAATAGTGGATGCCGAACTGGTCGAGCCCGGCGTTTTCGATCTGCGTCGCCTCGCGATTGGATTTCTCAGCATTGTCGAGGTGGCCGATCGCGAGGGCGATTTCGGACAGTGTGTTCAGACACTGAGTAACGGTTCCTTTGTCGTCTTGACCCTCGGCCAGCCCGTAAGCTTTGTGCGCAAGGCTGTCGGCTTCGGCATAACGGTGCTGCTGGAAATAAACACCAGCAAGCGAATTCAGCCAGTAAGTTTGGTCGCCGACCAAACCGGCCTGAGCCGATTTTTTGACGGCGTCGGACAGCAGATTCTCAGCATTGTCAAAATCTCCGACCGCAGAGTAGTTCCAGCCGAGGTTACCCAGAGTCTTTGCCTCAACCACTGCTGCACCAACTGAACGGGATTTCTCCAGTGCCAACTTGAAATGGTCAAGGGCTTCGTCATAATGTTCTTGCCACATTGCTACATTTCCGAGGCTGGCTACAGCATTTAGTTCAGCGCGAGGGAGATTTCGCTGGCGAGCGTCAGTCGCCGCAACGTGAAAGGCGGCTGCAGCTCGTGAGTAGTCGCCTCGGTTTAGTTCGAGGGTCCCACGGGCCTGCGCCACGTCACCAATTAACGCCGAGCGCATGGTCGCAACCATCCTCTCTGCTTGCGCAATGGCTTGGTCGGAGGCGTCAAATTGCTGTAGATAGTTGAGAGCGAGTCCTTGGACCATCTTTCTCTGCACTTCCGAGTCGCTGCGAACGAGGGCGGCGGGTAGAGGCTCGTTCAACAGTTGCAGTGATTCTGAATAAGAACCACGCAGCATCAAAATGTGAGCCTTCTGTACGCGAAACCGTGCGGCCAATTCCGGACCGGATTGGTATCTTGCGAACGCGGCGTCCACGTCGTGTAGCGCAGCGTCGAGTTGTCCTCTGCGCATCTCATCGCGAATCTGGACAAAAGCGGCGTCGGGAGAACCGCTACGTCCGCAGCCGGAACCCGACAGAGCAATCCCGAAAGCGAGCAGCGCGCTAAAGCAGGAAAGACGGCTAATGGCCGGCGGCCGCGGCGGTTTGGCGGCTTCGCTCAGAAATGTGCTCTAGGCGTCAGAATGTGGCTTGACATGTTTGTAGCCTTGTAGTCATTCCAGCGCTGCAAGTGTACGAACTTCAACCTAGGGAGGCAACCAAATGGTCGACTTGATTCTGATGGCTCTTTCTCTGTAAAAGGCTTGGCGGCAGACCCCGCCAAGCTTCCTTCTCGCGAACGCCACAAACTGTGGGTGCTGAAATCTCACAGCCTGAGTGCCCTTGGGCAATGGGAAAAAACTCTCGCTGCACTCGATTCCGCGGCGCAAGCAAGTGGTATTGACGCCGAAGAAAGAGCGTGCCTGGCGATGCACAAGGGCTACCTTATGGGCTCGCTGGCGCGTTATACCGAATGCTGGTCACTTCTCCATCAGGCCGAGCAAGCTGCACGGGAACTCGGCCTGCGAACTCTTGTAGGAGAAGCGCTGTGGCGTAGAGGGATGATCTCGATTTTCGCCGGGGATTACGCTTCCGCCGCGACCCATCTTCAATCAGCGTTCAAGATCGCCTTGGCGGAAAGGAACCGGCAACTCGAGGGCGTCGCAACGGCGGGACTGGCGAAAAATCTGATGTACTGCCGCGAGTATGTCAAGGCGTTAGCGCGGTTTGAAGAGGCGCTCGCGATTTTCGAAGAGCTTGACTATCCGTTCTATGTGGCCATTACGCAGGGCGAGCTTGGGACCTGCTACCTGAATCTAGGGGAGACAAAGAAAGCCCTGCAACTACTGGAAAGCACGGCAGAGATCTTTCTAGCGAAGGGCTCCCTGTCCAATTACCAAGTCAGTCCTGCGGATATCGGAAGTGTTTACCTTCGCCGCGGAGATTTTCTTATCGCCATTTCATATTACCAGCGGGCTTTGGAGCTGGCGCGGAATTTGGGCGACCAGGTTTCGATCTCCAAGTGGCTACGGAATCTCAGCCAAGCGTATTCTCTTCTTGGAAACCCAGTGCTAGCCTGCGGGTTTGAGAGTGAAGCGGAGGGCCTAAACATCTTTCTGACAAAGGAACGCGAGCGCGCCGCGAGAGTCGCAGACTCGCTCCAGTGAAGCCACCACCCCGCGGATCCCTTCCCGCCTGCACATTACTACTACGTTTCGAATGCTATTGTGTGTAACGCGAGCAGAATTTAGCCCGTCGGCGGGTAGGTGCGACCATTGGCAGTGGCGGCAGAACCCGAACCGCTTCCGCTGACGGCCGAGCCAAGTTCGAGGCGAATCATCGTCAAGGTGCGTTCGCCGTGCACGATCATCAATTCGCCAAGAAAGATATTGCCGAAGCCAGGAACGTAGAAGCAGTGTCCAGTGCGCTTGACGCCCGGACAAGTAGTGTCCATTTCTTTGACGAGAGAACAAAGAAACGCTCCGTTCGGCCCTTGTTGTTTCAATTTCTGACCAGCACTAAAAGGATCTAGAGCTATTTTGCGGAATCCTCCGTCTTTTTCAAAGGCTTTCTGCGCCTCTTTGAAAGTTCGAATATTCTCGAAGAGGTCGAAGTCGAGTTCGACATGCACCGGGCATCCGGCAATTTTGAGATTTTCGAATTTGCTGCCCACCATCGTAACAAGTCCCTCGGCGTCGCCGGCAGGATGTTTTGAGTACAGACGCGCGACGACTCGGTCAGCGGTAAGGATATCCAAGATGTTCAGCCCTTCCAGCGTTGCGGTGACCAGCGTGTTGTTGCTGTTGTCGTCCGCTTGATGCGCACCGGAGACATGGGTATAGCCCTTCTTGAACGACACAAACTCACGAAACTGAAAGTTCTCGACGCGCGAATTACCATGCCCGCCAATGACCGGCAACGAAGACGCCGCTTGCACATCGATCAGATGATCAAATGGGCGTGCAAAGCGACCGCTGAAGGCGTGGGCACAGGCATGGTAATGAAAAGTGGAAAAAGCACGCTCGGATTTCATCGGGAATTCTCCTGGATGTGAAATTGGCTAATGCTGCAAAAACTGGCCGGAAAAATCAATTGTAAATTGTATGCGTGCTAACTCAGCGGGCGGCGACGCCAGTTGCGAATTTGTTTGGCCGGAGATAACGAGGATATATTTACCGGAAATTTTCCCTGGATTGACGACCACCACCTGAGTCTTCTGCGCTTCGGCATAACTTAGCGAGCGTACTGGAGTGGTCTTCCCCCAGGGATCAACCAACGCTATTTGGTAAGTGGAGTAGGCAGCGTCGGCGGGGACATCCACGTACAATCCCACGAGTTGATTCGGTTGCGTTGTGAATGCGGGGACTGTTTCACCGCGGGTGTTCGCGGAAATCAGGGAAAACATTGGCAGTACGCGGGGAGCTCGCGATTCCTTTAACTGAGGAATCAGAACTAAGTTCTGGTAGCCGACCACGAGCAGTAAAGTTGCCAGGAGGGGAATGGCGATCGCGGGACGAAACCAGCGTAACCAGCCGCCAGATTCATGAACTGGGCGAGCCACCGCCGGCGCAGGCGTTTGCGCAAAGATTTGCTGGCCAGCGCCAACAAGCTCCGCCGCCATGCGCAGCTGAGTGGCACATTCGGCGCACGAAAAATAGTGCTCTTCGTAAGTGTCGCGAAGGTCGGGCGAGAGCTCTCCCAGCAGATACTTTTCGCAGGCTTGCGATTTCACGGCCAAGTCGTGGTCCATTGGGTGTCGATCCATCTCGCTAAGTAGTGTCAAGAAATGCCGATTCGTTTCTCATTCTGTAAAAAGTTTATAAAGCATTGATTATAAATAAGTTACGCCGCCATCGCGGCGCGGAACTTTTCTTTGGCCCTATATAGCAGCACGCGGAGATAGTCCCGGCCGACGCCGAAACGCTCGCAAACATCATCCTTATCCATTTCTTCCAGAAAGACCGAGCGGAGGATCGCCTGATCGCGCAGCGGCAGCTGCGACAAGACGCTTCGTACCATGCGTTGGGTCTCTTCGGAAATCGCTAAGGCTTCCAGATTCAGTACTTTATCCGGCAATTCCAGGTGGTCAGATTCGAGTGGAACGTTCTTCGATCTGGAACGGTAATGCTCTAGCAGCACGTGATTGCAGACCGAGTTTACAAAAGGACCAAGCCGATCGCCTTGCCGGATGCCTCGGTCTGAACGTAGTGAACGGATTACGCGGATAAACGTCTCCTGCTTCAAATCCTCGATGACTTCAGGCGAAAGATAGCGGGCTCGCAGTTTTATTTGAATGAGCTGAGAAAAATAAGCGACAAAATGACTTTCCGTGGAGGGATCGCCCTCCCGGAGCCGACCCACGTAGGCTTCGTCAAACGCGAAAAATTCCAATACTTCCCCCGAAGTGCTGGGAAGTATAGCTGCGACAGGGTTAATGGGGCAATCCATCTGAGGTGGCCCCAGCGGGGAGGGCCAATCAAATTTCCTTCCCGAAATGAAACGCTTGGCGTTTGGAAATCACTACTGGCCATAGGAATCCTGCAGGTTAAGGAAACCTACACGCTAGGACTACCAACGTCCCTGGCGTGCCCCTGAAGCGGCGTCCGGCGCTGATCGAAAAAATCAGCGCCAGACGCTGAATTTTGTAAATGTGGGCGCAGGAAGGTGGAGTTTTGTATCTGAATCGAGAGTTGCGGCGGAAGACGACTTCGAGTTCGGGACATATTCCCGAACGACCGGTCGAGCAAAATGCGGCCCAGGTGATTACATTGCGGGTGGACTTTGTGAGTAGACCCGACAACAAGTGTGAGATCGCAGCTGAAGTAGGGGAACTCTTGGCGGAGGCTGGCCTTTATCAGAAAGGGCTCAAGGCGAGTATGGTCCTGGTTTCGGATCGTGAGGCGCGCGTCGTCACATTGTTAACGCTGTGGGACGCGGATCGGTTTAATCCTTCTCGGGAGCGCCTGACGAACTGGACGCTAAAGATTGTCGCGCAATTTGCAGACGGCCGACTGCACGCACGTACCAGCGTGGCCCATATCTTGCTCCCAAAAGAATCCACGAAGCTTACGCTGTCCGACCTTCGACCAGCCGAGATTGCCGAACTGGTTGAAATCGTCGCTGCGGGATGAATTTCGTGCAATCAAAAGTTAGTTAAAGCGGTCACGAAAGAGTCCATGGGCACCAGGGGGAAAAGGCTGCAATGCATAATCCGGAATGTTGTAATCGGCGCGGTTGCGCGCGGCTTGTCATTACTACCTTTTGTAAGGAAGCTCTTTGTCTTGATCATTTTTGCAGCAGTAGTTATGAGTTCCTGAATGGAACGGATGAACGCGGGCAACTGAGCACGGCTTCGAATTTACCGACCACGGAACAAATTCAAACTGCCGATGAATGCGCCCGCCGGACGCTCGATATCTGCATGAGCAAAATGCTTTTAAACAACCTGGAGCGCGCGCGACTGCTGGATATTCTGCTTTGGTGCGGCGATCTTGTCAGCTCCGGTGCAAAGAAAAATTCGTCCGCCTCAATATCGGAACGCGGGCGACACCAGAAATCTGCTTCCCGCCGGGAAACATCGAGAATCGCATTCCAGAACTAGCTGTCAGGCAGCCGCAGGTCTTCGCTTCTTTGTCGCCAGCAAAAAATTGCAGAGAATCGGTGGCAAGAGTTACAAGGCAGACGAAGAATCGACAGCCCGGGTGGAAAACTCGGACCTCCTAAAGATAACAAAACAAGCGGTTTGAAGTTTCCGTTTCCTTGGTACTACGGATGCATATATATGAAGACGTCGCAGGGGCTGGTTATAGTACCGCTAGACGGTTCGATGCGACGCTTATCCCGCTAGCTTTTCGTCCTTGGCATGTGATGTAAGGCGACTAAAGCAGAGCATCTTTCGGCCTCTGTTGCCAGCTAAGGGTGTAGATAATTGCGACGGATAAAGCAAAATTGAAACGAGATTTTTCGGGAAAAAACAGTTGGAACCACAAATAGCCAATCCGGTGCCTCGCTGGAAAGATCGCCTGAACGCTCTTCGCAACACTTTGCCAATCTTCCGCATGGTTTGGGAAGCGTCGCCACGAATTGTGGTCGCGAATGTCGGCGTGCGGTTGATTGTTTCCCTGCTACCCCTGGCGATGTTGGCGGTCACCAAAGTCATCATCGATTCGATTTATCGGTACAAAGCGTACCACACGGCGCTGCCAACGTATTTCTGGTGGCTGGTGGTGATGGAATTCGCGCTGGCTTGCATTTCGACAATTCTGGTTCGGGTGACGGACTACTGCGACACGGTTCTAGCTGACAAGTATGCGAAATATGTAAGCGTGCGCATCATGCAGCACGCTTCGCGTCTGGATCTCACTACCTACGAAGATCCGACATTTCAAGACAAGCTGGAGCGCGCTCGAGTGCAAGGCACTGACCGGGTGCTGATGATTCAAGCAGCCGGTCGTTTGCTCCAGCAAGTCGTGACCACCGCCAGCTTGGCGTTCAGCATTTGTCTTTTTTCGCCGTGGCTTTTGGTGGCGCTGATTGTGTGCGTAGTGCCTGCGTTCCTGGGCGAAACGCACTTCGCATTCCTCGGCTATTCCTTGAGCTTTGTGCAAACGCCTGCGCGGCGTGAAATGGAATATCTGCGCGTACTCGGCGGCAGCAAGGAAAGCGCAAAAGAATTGAAGCTTTTTGGCATCGGTCCGTATCTGGTCGAGCGATTCACAAACCTGGCGATGCGGCTACATGGAGAGACTGCTCGGCTTGCCCGGAAGCGCCTATTTGTCGGTTCGTTTTTGACGTTGCTCGGTACGCTCGGTTACTACGGAACTTACGCGTACGTGATCTACCAGACGGTCGCCGGAGTTCTCACGATCGGTATGTTGACGTTTTTGGCAGGAGCGATCGCCGGCGCGAGCTCCAACATTCAGCTGGTATTTTCGACATTTTCGACGATTGCGGATCAAGCGCTGTTTGTCGGCGACCTTCTGGATTTCTTTGCGGTGAAACCGGTGGTTTCGTCAAAACCGGGAGCAATCCGGGTTCCGCGGCCGATTCGACTGGGATTCCAGTTTCGCAATGTTTCCTTCGCATATCCGAATGGCCGCGAAGTGCTGAGCGGCGTCAGTTTCAAGCTTTCTCCAGGCGAGCGCATCGCGCTGGTCGGAGAAAACGGCCAGGGAAAAACCACCATCGTCAAATTGCTCACCCGCCTCTACGACCCGACCGCCGGACAGATTCTGTTGGACGGCAAGGATCTGCGCGATTACGACCTGGACGATCTATGGAGCGAAATCGGAGTCATTTTTCAGGACTTCATGCGCTACGACCTGACGGCTTCGGAAAACATCGCTATGGGACGCATCGAGGAGCGCGACAATATTTTTCGCATCCGCGCCGCGGCGCAAAAAAGCCTGGCCGAGGACGTTATCCGTAAGTTACCGAACGGATATGTCCAGCAACTCGGAACACGATTCGACGGCGGCACCGATCTCTCCGGCGGCGAATGGCAAAAGCTTGCGCTCGCGCGCGCGTACCTCCGCGAAGCGCAAGTGCTGGTGCTGGACGAGCCCACCGCGTCGCTGGACGCCCGGTCCGAACACGAAGTCTTTGAACGCTTCGCGGAGCTGACTCGCGGCAAAATGGCTATGTTGATTTCGCACCGCTTTTCGACGGTGCGCATGGCGGACAGAATTTTTGTCTTGCAGGGCGGCAGGATCGCCGAAGAAGGACCGCACGACCAACTGATGCAGAGTGGCGGACGGTACGCAGAAATGTTTGAAATGCAAGCGGCGAGTTACCGGTAGTTCGGGAGAAAGACGGTCATGGCGACCAATGTTGATTTGATATTGAACCTGCGAAGCGCACGGGAATGGAACAGCCGCTTGGAAGAAGCGGACGGAGCCACGGATTGGAAAAGTTCCGCGGGCGCCGAAGAGCGCAGTCTGCGCATGGAACGCATCCTGATCGCGGCGCGCACTGTTGGAATAAACGCGCAAGCCAGCTCTAGCCGCACAACTATCTCACCTCTGCGCGAAGACCTGGCGCTGCAGGAAGCGTTGATCGCGCGCGCAGTTCAGTTCTTGCAGCGCAGACAAGCCTCGGGTGCGGTTCTGGAACACGACTGGAGGATCCTGACTGCAAATACAAAAATCCTGGAAGAAAGTATTGAGGAGAGCCGCTCGGCCCTGAAGCTTGCTGACGAACTGCCGGTTGTGGCAAGCGCAGGCAGCGAAGGCCGGTTGCGCGTGCGCGCTGCCGCCGACCGCTATTTACAAGCGGCGGGATTTCTTTTTGATCGGGCAGAACTGGCGGCTTATCTTGCCGCTCTGCAAGAAGAGATCGAATTAACCAACGCGGAAATCAGCGCTCTGAAGGGATTTTTGAGTCAAGTGCTGCTGGAGCAAGTGGCCACGCACGCGAGAAAATTGGCGATGCCGGGGCGAACTTCCAACGCCGCGAAACCTGAGTCCGCGCCGGCGCCAACGTTGCCCGCGCTGATCGCCAGTTTGCGTGTGCTCGGTCTGACGGATTGGGATGAGCTGTTCGTCGAAGCAAGTTTGTGCGAGCAAGCCCTGACGCGGGATCCGGCGGACGCTTTCCACAAAATGGAAAAAGCCGCCAAGTCCGATTATCGCGTGGCAGTTGCTGAATTGGCGAAAAAGTCCGGCGCGAGTGAAGCAGAGGTGGCGCGGCGCGCGGTGCAATTGGCGAAGCAGCCGCAGCGGGGGAATAATGTGCGCGCCAACGAGCGTCGCGCTCACGTGGGTTTCTATCTTTGTGCCGAGGGCCGGCAAGAACTGGAGCGGGCGCTGGGAATCAAGGATTCCTGGCTGGTGAGATTCGCGAAGTTACTGAAGCGGTGGCCGGACGGGTTGTACGTGATCGGGATCGAATTGCTGATGGTGGCGCTGCTGACTGCCGTCGTGGTCGGAGCGGAAGTTAGTGTGCCGATTTTCCTGGTGGTTGCTTTGTTTCTGCTGCCGGCCGCCGAAAGCGCTGTGGCCATCGCCAATCAATTGGCGGTGATGTTCGTGAAGCCGCGGGCGCTGCCCAAAATGGATTATTCCCAGGGAATTCCGGCCGAGAGCAAAACGCTGGTGGTTGTTCCGACTCTGCTGATCAATCGCGAACAGATGGAACGCGCGGTACGCGATCTGGAAATCCGGTTTCTCGGTAATCGCGATAGCAATCTTCACTTTGCATTGCTCACCGATCCACCCGATGCGGCAACGCAGTTTGATAAACGCGATGAATTGGCTGCGGAATGCGCGCGCTTGATTGAAAAACTCAATGGGCGCTACGCGAGCGAGGGGAAAGGCACATTTTTCCTGTTTCACCGAGATCGCAGCTTCAATTCCAGTGAAAAAGTATGGATGGGCTGGGAACGCAAGCGCGGAAAACTTCTTGATTTGAATAATCTGCTGCTGGGAAAAAATAATCGGTTTTCCACGGTTGCCGGCGACCAGAGCCAGTTGTACGGAATAAAATATGTGATCACTCTCGACGCGGACACGCAATTGCCGCGCGACTGCGGACGGAAGCTGGTGGGAGCCATCGCGCACCCGCTGCAGCGCGCGGTCGTACACCCAGTTTCAAACGTAGTAGTCGAAGGCTACGGAATTCTGCAGCCGCGCGTCGGCGTGAGCATTCATTCCGCCAATCGTTCGCGGTTGGCTGCGCTTTTTTCCGGGGATTCAAGCTTTGATGTCTACACGCGTGCGGTTTCCGATGTTTATCAGGACCTCTTTGGCGAAGGCAGCTTTACCGGCAAAGGAATTTACGAGGTCGACATTTTTCAGCAAGTGGTCGAACGGCGCTTCCCGTCAAACGCAATCTTGAGCCACGACATGATCGAGGGCGCGTACGCGCGCGCTGGCCTGCTCTCCGACGTGGAAGTAATCGACGACTATCCGTCACGTATCGCCGCTTATAGCAAGCGCAAACACCGTTGGGTGCGCGGCGACTGGCAAATTCTTTTCTGGCTATTCCCGCGCGTACCGGATTATTCCGGAAATGTGGTACGCAATCCGATCAACCTGATTTCGCGCTGGAAAATTATGGACAATCTTCGCCGCAGCCTGAGCGAGATTTCCATGCTGGCGATTTTAATCAGCGGATGGCTGTTTCTACCGGGCAAAGCCCTGTACTGGACGCTCGCGGTCTTGGGAATGTTTGCGCTACCCAGCTATTTGCAATTTGCGATGGCAATTTTGCGCAGCGGCAACGGCAAATTTACCGCACGCTTCTGGAAAGAATGGTTTTCTGATTTCGCGGCGGCCAACGCGAATCTGTTGATGCGGCTGGTTTGCCTGCCGCAACAGAGCATAGTGACACTGGATGCGATTATCCGCGCCGCGGCTCGCATGGCGGTAACGCGTCACAAACTTCTGGAATGGGAAACCGCCGCCGAAGTGGAATCGAGCGGCAAAAAGACCAGCCCCGTCGATCTATATTTGAAAATCACGCCGTGGCTCGCGATCGTTGGAGGCTTATTCCTTGCAGTCAAGCGTCCGGACTCTTTTGTCGTGGCCTGGGCGATTCTTCTCTTGTGGTGCGCGTCGGACGCCTTTTCCAATTGGCTTGACCAGCCGCTGCCAGAAGACGGTTTGCGCATCGGGCCGCGCGACGAAGCGCTGCTGCGCAATTCCGCGCTACGTACATGGAGATTTTTTAGCGAGTTCAGCAATGAGAACGAAAACTACCTGATTCCAGATATTTTGAAAGAAGAGGGCGGTCTGGTCGCGCACCGCGTCTCCACCACTAACCTTGGTTTGTTATTGAACGCGCGCGTTGCGGCACTCGATTTGGGATACCTGACGGTCGAGGAATTTATCGCTGGCACGGAAAATACCTTGTCGACGGTTCGGCGGCTCGCGAAATCACACGGACATCTTTACAACTGGTACGACACGCGGACACTTGAGCCAGTTGGCGATCCTTTTCTTTCCACCGTGGACAACGGCAACCTGGTTTGTTGCCTGTGGACCTTAAAACAAGCCTGCCTGGAGGAATGGAAACGTCCGATTTTCCGGCAGGAATTGTGGATGGGAATCCGCGATCATGCCCGGCTCATTCATCAGATTGTGGGAACCAGAGACGTTCGCAAGGCTTTCCGCGCGATCGAAGACAGCGTGACGAAAATGGGCAAATCTCCGCTGGAGTGGCTGGCTGCCCTGCCTTCGCTGGAACAATCTGTTGCTTCGCTTATCGAATCGGTACGCGCTTCGAACCAATCATCTGATGATCTGCAGTTTTGGATTGCCGAGCTGAATCTTCGTCTCTGCGAACTGGAAAAGTTGACGGTGCGCTTTGCTCCGTGGGCGTCCACGAAGTTCCGTATGTTGCGCGCGACAACGGAACAGCAGGGCGAATGGATCGTCGACCTGAGTTTGGCAAGCGCGGATCGGATCTATTCAGAAATCGCTGAATCCTTGAACGGCGAAAGTGAAGCTGCCGTACATGAAGGAACGGCGGAAAATACTTCGCGCGAGTTGCTACGCGAAGCTCTGGCGGCAAGCCGCGAGCACGCGGCGCAGGCGGCAGCTGCGCTGAACGGCATCGCCGCTTATTCCGACGAACTCGCTTCCGGCATGGATTTTTCGTTGGTTTATGATGAGCCGCGCAAGCTGATCACCATCGGTTTTGACGCTGCGAAAGGCGCTGCCAGCGAACATCATTACGATTTACTGGCATCTGAAGCGCGCGCGGCAGTGTTTGCGGGAGTAGCCAAGGGCGAAATCCCGCAGGAATGCTGGTTTCATCTCGACCGTTCGCATGTTCAGTACAAAGGCACGACCGTTCTGCAGTCCTGGACTGGAACCATGTTTGAATATTTGATGCCGTCGCTGTGGATGAAGTCTTCCCCCGGCACTCTTCTGGACAAGAATATGCGCAGCGCTGTTACTGCGCAGCAAAAATACGCGCGGCGTTTTTCAATTCCTTGGGGAATTTCCGAATCTGGCTGCAGCCTGCTCAGCGGCGATGGCCATTATCATTATTTCGCGTTCGGAATTCCTGCGCTGGCCCTGCACCGGCCGGACGAGGACCGTGTCGTAATTTCTCCGTACTCAACGTTTATGAGCTTGATGACCGGCTCGTATGATGCGCTGAAGAATCTGCAACGTTTGAAAAAGCTTGGCGGCGTTGGCGCGTACGGATTCTATGAAGCTCTGGACTACGGCCCGAAGATGACGCTCAACCGTAAAAAATTCACGCTGGTGCGCTCGTGGATGGCACATCATCAGGGCATGTGCCTCCTTTCAGTGGCCAACGTTTTGTGTGATTCATCGATTCAGCGGCGCTTTCATGCGGAGCCGCAGGTCGCTGCCACGGAACGCATTTTGCACGAACGGGCCATCGTTCCTGAATCGGCGGGCGGGTCGAAGGCAAAACGTCAATTGCGCACAGAAGCGTTGCTGACGGAAGGACAGAGCGTGCTCAGCCCCAGCTATTGGGGTGGCAAAGATCGGGCGGAGACCGCGGCGTAGTTCAGTTCCGCGAAACTTCGCGGAAAACTTTTTCCCTTCAACATTTCAAATTGAAATCAGCGTTGACAAACGCTACGTGCCACGCCAAAATCTCTATGGCGAACAAAAAGCGAATATCCCGAAACCTCCTGCCTCGCCTTTTACGCCATGCTGGCCACCTCCAACGCTCTTCGTCTCCATGTCGAGTCCGCTCTTGCCGGACGCGTCGCTTCACCGTTCCGTTTTCAGGAGCCGCAGCCCATCACCGCTTCCGCGGGAATTGCCGCCGTGGACCAACTTGCCGGTGGCTTGCCGCGCGGTTGCCTGACGGAAGTTTTTGGCGGAATTTCGTCGGGAATCACTTCCCTGCTGCACACTGCTTTGGCGGCGCGCACGGCGAATGCGGAAGTCTGCGCGCTGGTGGATGCGCAAGATTCGTTTGATCCCGGCTGCGCGCAATCCGCCGGCGTCTCCTTGCAGCAACTGCTTTGCGTGCGCTGCCGCAATGTGGATCAGGCGCTACGCTCCGTGGATTTGCTTCTGCATGGCGGTGGCTTCAGCTTGGTCGCAGTGGACCTGAGCGGCGCACCGGCGCGCCTGGTTCGCCAGATTCCGTTGAGCTTTTGGTTCCGCTTGCGGCGCACGGTGGAAAATACTTCGACCATCCTGCTGGTTCTTTCGCGCGAGTCCAATGCAAAAACCTGCGCTTCCCTGGTGCTGCGTATGGAAAGAACAGCCGTGCGCTGGTCGCTGCAGGATCGCCAGTATCCATCGCGCGATTTTCACACGCCGGCATCTTTGCTGGATGGATGGACCACCACAGCCGAGATGATTCGTTGCAAAGCGCGGCGTAAAAATAATGTTGCGACGATCGGCCGCGCAAAAACTTTTGCAAATCGGGACGCGAAGCTGGCCCGCTTCGATCTGCATTCGAATCATTTTCTTTCCGTGGATTCTTCCGCCAGCAATTCCTTGCTGCCATCACAGCACGCCGTCATTCCGAGCGAAGCGAGAAATCTCTCTTTCGCTCCACAGAAAAATCACTTAGCAAACGAAAGGACGCAGAACTTTGGCTGAGCCTGCCAACTCGCCGTGTTCGTCGCTAGCCGCCATGTCTCCTGCTGCTTTATTTGCTGCTATTTACGTTCCCAATTTTATTTTGCAAGCCATCGGACGCTGCGAACCAGAACTTCGCACCCAGCCACTCGCCATCATCGATGGGCCGCCGCCCACTTATCAGGTGGTTGCGTTAAACCGGCTGGCAGAGATTCTCGGCGTCGCGCGCGGGATGACCAAAGCCGCCGTCACTCAGTTCGCGCACGTCACGATTCGAACACGTTGCAGAGTTCGTGAAGAAGCGGCACACGCGGCGTTGCTCGATGTAGCCTGGTCCATCACTCCGCGGGTTGAGGATGCGGCGTCGGACACGCTGCTGATCGATATTTCCGGCCTGACAACGCTTTTCGGCGACGCAGAAGCCATCGCGTGCGAGATCGCTTCGCGCGCCTCCACATTTGGCATGAATGTTCACGTCGCCGTTTCCGCAAACGTGGAGACAGCGCGCATCGTTGCCCGCGCCTTGCCTGGGCCAACCATTGTTCCCGAAGGCCAAGAGCGCCGTTTTCTGGAAACGCTGCCGGTCAGCATGTTGTCTCCGAGCCAGGAACTTTCTGAAGTGTTTAATCGTTGGGGGGTGGCCACTTGCAAAGCACTCGCTTCTCTGCCGGTGCTTGCTCTTTCCGAATGTGTGGGACAGGAAGGAATTCATTTGCAGGCCATCGCCAGTGGAAAAGGCGCACGCCCGCTACTGCTCGCCGAACCTGTGCAGCATTTCGAAGAATGGTTCGAACTGGACGAAGCTGTGGACGATCTTGAAGCTCTTTCGTTTCTGCTTGGCCGGTTGCTCGATCAACTGAGCGCACGGCTTTCCGCGCGCGTGCTTTCCATCGCTGCGGTACAAGTAAATTTCGAACTGCAACCCTCTTTTGACAATGCGTTCGACACTTCGCGTGAATTGCTACGGGTCAAGCCAACCGCTCGCACGTTTTCCTGCAGCCTGGAGCTGCCGGTTCCTACGCGCGACAGCAAACTCTTGCTGAAACTGTTTCGCTTGCGGCTGCAATCGAGTCCACCGGACGCGCCCATCCAGAAAATTCACATGGCGGCGCAGTCTTCACTGGCACGCGTCACGCAAGGCTCTCTTTTCGTTCCCACCGCGCCCGATCCGGACAAACTCGAACTCACCATCGCGCGAATCATGGCCGTGGTTGGAGAAGGGAATGTCGGCTCGCCGCACTTGTTTGATTCGCACCGGCCCGACGCGTTTCATATACAGAAGTTTTCTGTTGCTGCCACCGATATAAATGCTTCACGAGGTACTACAAAACGCTTAACACAAGATAATTTGCAAAACAGGAATCATCATTCGAAAAAAGATGTTCCGACCATCGCGCTGCACGTTTTTCGTCCTCCTGTTCCCGCGCGAGTCCGTTTGCAGGGAAACAAGCCGGTATTTGCGTCATTTCAAGGGTGCTCCGGGAAAGTGGTTCAAGCATCCGGGCCCTGGCGCTCTTCGGGACAATGGTGGGAGGACAAACCGTGGCAGGAAGACGCCTGGGATCTGGAAATTATTTTTTCCGGTGAATCTCCAGCCAGGCATGGCTTGTATCGTTTTTGTTATGACGGAATACAGGAAAAATGGTTTGTGCGCGGAGTGTACGACTGATGTACGCCGAATTGCACGCCCGCTCCGCGTTCAGTTTTCTCGAAGGCGCTGCTACGCCTGAAGAGTTGGCGAGTGCCTGCTCGGCGCTCGGCATGTCCTCCATGGCGTTGCTCGATCGTGATGGCCTCTATGGCGCGCCGCGATTTTATCTGGCCGCACAAAAAATCGGCATTCGTGCGCATATCGGCGCGGAAGTCGCTTGCGTGCAGGGCTGGCGCTATCCGCTGTTGGTCACTTCTCCCGATGGATATAAAAATCTTTGCCGCCTGATTACGCGGATGAAACTTCGTGCTGCAAAAGGCGAAGGCGCTGTTGAAACAAAAGAATTGAAAAGCGCTAGCGGCGGATTGATTTGTCTTACCGGTGGAGACGAAGGCCCGCTTGCATATGCGCTACGCACTGGCGGAAGAGAAGGCGCGCGAAGATGTCTAGAGCAACTGTGCGCCGTTTTCGGCCACCAAAATGTTTACGTCGAATTGCAGCGCCACTTCTCCATCGAAGAGGAGCGCCGCAACCAGGCCGCTATTGAACTCGCGCGCAGTCTGCATCTTCCTCTGCTTGCCACCAACGGCGTATGCCACGCCTTACCTGCGCAGCGCGAAATTCTGGATGTTTTCACCTGCTTGCGACATCATCGCGTGCTCAGCAATGCGGGGCGCTTGCTTTCCTGCAACAGCGAGCGCTATTTGAAATCTCTTTTACAGATGAACGCGCTTTTTGCGGATTTGCCCGAAGCGATTGCCAACACCACGGAACTCGCTGCGCGCCTGCAATTCACGCTGAAGGACCTTGGCTACACTTTTCCCATCTATCCCACTCCGAATCACCAGTCGCAGATAGACTTTCTTCGCGATCGTACGCACGAAGGGATGGTTCACCGCTACGGCGCGCAGAACGAACGCGCCTCACTGCAGATCCAGCGCGAACTTGCGATCATCGAAAAACTCGATCTCGCCGGATATTTCCTGATCGTTTGGGATATCGTTCGCTTTTGCCGCGACAAAAACATTTTGGTGCAGGGACGCGGTTCAGCTGCAAATAGCGCGGTTTGCTACTCGCTCGGCATCACTGCCGTCGATCCAGTCGGAATGAACCTGCTCTTCGAACGATTTCTTTCTGAAGAGCGTGGCGAATGGCCGGACATCGATCTCGATTTGCCCAGCGGCGATCAGCGTGAACGCGCGATTCAATATGTCTATGAACGTTACGGAAAGCTAGGCGCCGCAATGACCGCTAATGTGATTACCTATCGCGGCAAATCCGCAGCGCGCGAAATCGGCAAAGTGCTTTCCTTTGATCCGGAAACTCTGAATCGCCTCGCCAGTCTTGTCAGTGCGTGGGAATACACCGATTCGAACGATACGCTCACACGGCAATTTAAAGATGCTGGCCTGGATCTTTCGGACCATCGCATTCTCAAATTTTTTGAGCTTTGCCAGAAAGTACAGGACCTGCCGCGCCATCTCGGCCAACATTCCGGAGGAATGGTGGTCTGCCAGGGGCAACTCGATTCCGTGGTGCCGCTGGAGCCGGCCACCATGCCCGGCCGCGTGGTCGTGCAATGGGACAAGGAAGATTGCGCGGACATGGGCATCGTAAAAGTGGATCTTCTCGGGCTCGGCATGATGGCGGTGCTGGAAGATTCCATTCAGTTAATTCGGGCGCACAACAAAGAAGAAATCGATCTCAGCCATCTACCGCAAGACGATGAGAAAGTTTATTCTGCTCTGCAGCGCGCGGATACGATTGGATTGTTTCAAGTGGAAAGCCGCGCGCAAATGTCCTGCCTGCCACGCCTCAAGCCAAAATGTTTTTACGATATTGTGGTGCAGGTGGCCATCATCCGCCCAGGTCCGATTGTCGGAAAAATGGTTCATCCCTATTTGAACCGCCGCCAGGGGCGCGAGGCCGTGGAAAGCCTGCATCCGTCGCTCGAATCCACACTATCACGCACACTGGGCGTGCCGCTGTTTCAAGAACAGCTTTTGCGTATCGCCATGATTGCCGCGGGCTTTTCCGGCGGCGAAGCCGAGGAACTGCGCCGCGCGTTTGGATTCAAACGCTCTGAAGCGCGCATGAAAGAAGTGGAAATCAAGCTGCGCCGCGGAATGGAAAACCAAGGCATTATCGGAGGAACGCAGGACAAAATCGTGCAGGCCATCACTTCGTTCGCGCTGTACGGATTCCCCGAATCGCACGCGGCCAGTTTTGCACTCATCGCGTACGCCAGCGCTTTTCTGAAGTGCCACTATCTCGCTGCATTCACCGCCGCAATGCTGAACAATCAGCCCATGGGCTTCTATCAGCCGGCTACCTTAATTAAGGACGCCCAGCGCCACGGCCTGAAATTCAAGCCCATCGACATCACGCGTTCGCAATGGCTGTGCACCATCGAAGAATCTGCCGAAGGGCTTCTTGTGCGTGTCGGATTGCGCTATGTAAAGGGACTGCGCAAAGAAACCGCGCTGCAAATTCTCGCGCAACGCAACAGTCAGCCATTTACTTCGATTGAAGATTTAAAACAGCGCGTGCCGCATCTTCAAAAAGATGAAATGCGCGTTCTCGCCAGCATCGGCGCTTTGAATTTTATTTCCAGCAAAGCGCGCATGCACCGCCGCAGCGCTTTGTGGCAGGTCGAACGCGCCGGCCGTCCCGCAGGCGCACTCTTCGAAGCGCACGTCGGAACAGATGATTCGGATCGCTCTTCCCTTTTCTCACCGCTCGACCCCATGAATGACGAAGAGCGCTTGATCGCCGATTTTCATGGTACGGGCCTCACAACTGGCCATCATCCGATGACGCAACATCGCGTGCACCTCAATCGCAGTGGAGTTTCAGCTGCGTCGCGCCTCGGGTCACTTCGCGACGGCTCATTGGTGCGCGTGGCAGGCGCGGTCATCGTTCGCCAGCGTCCGGGAACCGCGAAAGGATTTGTATTCCTGAGCCTCGAAGATGAGACCGGTGTAGCAAATATCATCATCACGCCGCAACTTTTCGAAAGAGACCACACCGTCGTCGTGCACAATTCATTTCTCATGATTGAAGGCGTTCTGCAAAATCAAGATGGCGTCATCTCCGTGAAAGCCGGAATTATTAAGCCGTTCCACCTCACACGCGCTGCCGCACCCGCTCACGACTTTCATTAATCACGCTTTACCCGTTTTCTTTCCGCAAATCTCACAAATTGCTATTTGGCGATAGACGGTTTGTGATATTAGGATACGGTCAACAAGCTTACGCTCCGATTACCAATACCTAGGGCCGGCTGACGATTCTGAAAGGCAGCGCGCGTTGCGTTATATTGCTCGCCCGGAATTGGCCCGCGCAAGAATGGCTCCGCCTTTTGCCGTAACCACGGTCGACGGCCAACATGTCTCCATGGACGATTTGCAGGGCAAAGTCGGGCTGCTGGATTTTTGGGCTACCTGGTGCGGACCGTGCCGTGAAGCTCTGCCGCACATCCAAAATGTCGCAAAAAAATTTCGCGGCCAGCCGCTGGTGATTTTAAGCGTGAGCCTGGATTCCGACGAGCAAAAGTGGAAAGAATTCATCGGCAAAAACGAAATGACCTGGCCACAATATCGCGATGGCGGGTTCACTGGTTCGATCGCCAAAATGTTCGGCGTGACCGCAATCCCCCATACCTTTACGATTGATGCGGACGGGGTTCTTCAGGAAGAGCACATCGGCGACGCTTCGATCGAAGGTAAGCTCAAGAAGCTCCTTGTTCACGCTCGTGAACTGGCGCCCGCTGAAACTTCTTCCGCCAAATAATTGATGGCGCACTAAATTTCATTCCGCCACGCACGTTCGTGAGGTAGAATCCCTCCTCACTGCATTCTGACCGTTCACGCCGTAACCCAGTGCCGAGGAGTGAAAATGATTCTTTCCGTTGAACGTAGGCAAATTCCTCCGGATATCGTGGTTCTTGAGATGATCGGCAAAATCGTCCTGGGAAACAACTCGCGTGACGTGGAATTAAAACTTGCGGAAATTCTCGCCGATCCAGCCAACAAGAAAATTATTTTCGATCTTAGCGGAATCACCGTTCTCGACAGCACCGGTATCGGAATTCTGGTGGTAAGTCAGGGCAAGATCAATAAGGCCGGCGCCAGCTTGCGAATCGCAGGCGCCACTGGCTTCGTGGAAGACACGTTGAAAATTACCAGCGTCGATAAACTTATTCAGCTATACCCCACAGCTGTGGAAGCTGCCGCCAGTTTTTAGCGAAGAGCCACGTGCAAAATTTAAGTAGAGTTACGGCGCTTTTCCGATCCACCACAATACCCTGGCCACAATTTTCCATTTCTGTTTGCCGCTCAGTGTAATGGACTCGTAGCTGGCGTTTTCCGATTGCAGCACAATCGTATGATCAAAACGGTTCAGGCGGGAAACGGTTAGGCCCTTGTCGCGATGCCACGCGATTACGATTTTTCCGTTCAGCTCACCGATTTCCGTCTGGGCGGAGTCGACGGCCAGAATGTACCCATCATGAATCAGCGGCGACATCGAACTGCCGCGAACGCGTAAACAACTTGTTGTGGATGGATTGGGGCACCAGTCCTTCGGGGCCGCAATCATGCTTTCGATGGCGCCGTCATTCAGTTCTGCCTGACCATCGCCCTTCTCGCCGTGCGCCGCCGCCACGGAGGTCAGCAACGGAATCGCCACCAGCTTCAATTTATTCTGCTTCCTCGGCTTTTTCAGGCCACCACTGCCGGCTGCCACGATTTCAAGATGAGGTATCTGCGTTTTGCGCCAGCGTTGTTGCATCTGTGGGATTACGCGAAGCAAATCTTCCTTGCTCAGGCCCGCCCGGCCCCAGAAATACCAGCACATGGGATCGCCCGAAAGATTGCCCATCTCGATGTAACTGTGCGAAGGCGGTTCGGATACTCCCCGCTCCCATCTCGATACCGCCATGGCCGAGCAGTGAAACGAATTGCCAAATTCAACTTGATTCAATGCCAGTCCAGTGCGCAAACACACCACTGACCTTGCCCACTCCGGCTGCGCCGAAGGATTCGACTTGCGTCTCAACCGCGTGGTCACTTGCGATCTGCCTGTTCGGGCATCCTCGATTACTGCCCTCATACTCACGGTACGCCACCGTACGCACGTTGGCAAGCGGCTCTTCACAAAGAAACTATCATTCCCTGCTAGTCACCACCGTTAGTAAGGCGTATCGTTAAAGAAGTCTCCTGGCATGCCTCCGCTCCCCATTGCGGTCTCCTGCAAACTAGACATTGCGTTTTCCGAGCCGTATTTCGGGAAGGAGCCGTCGCTTGCTGAACAACTTATCTGATCTTCGCCGCCCAAGATCCATTGCAGCAACAGACTCCGCTCCCGATGGCGCCGGCCGCAATGGCGCCGGCCAGGCCGGCGAGCTTGCGAATCGAATTTTGCTCGGTCTTCCGCGCAATCTTTGCAACAACCTGCTCGCCAAGGCCCCACTCGTCAAGTTGCCGACTCATTCCGTCCTGAATGAAGTGAACGAACCGATTCAATACTTTTATTTCATCAACAGCGGGTTGGCTTCGGTCTTGAACGTGTTGCAGGATGGTAAAAGCGTCGAAGTCGGGCTTACCGGCCGCGAGGGCGTTGTTGGCGTGCCGATTGTTGTCGGCTTTAAGACCAGCCCCACACGGGTAGTGATGCAGATTGAGGGCAGCGGTTACCGTATGCCTGCGAAGGATTTGCAAGCCGCGTTGAAAGCTTCGTCGGTTCTGGAAAAAAGCCTGCTGAAATATTCCCAGGAATTGGCTCTGCAAGCCGGTCAAATTGCCGCTTGCAATCGCGTGCATGAGGTGGATGAGCGCCTGGCTCGCTGGCTGCTGATGAGCCAGGATCGGCTCGGCGGCTCACTGATTCCTCTGACCCAGGAATTTCTCGCGCACATGCTCGGCACACGGCGCGCCAGCGTCACGGTCGCGGCAGGCATCCTGCAAAAAGCTGGATTGATCAGTTATGTGCGCGGGCAATTAAAGATCGAAGATCGCAAACGCCTGGAAAATGCATCGTGCGAGTGCTACGCGACATTGACTCGGCAACTCAATGTGTGGAAATCCGAATCTGAGTAGAGATTCTTCGAGCTCGCGCGCATTCGCAAATCCAATAGATCTCCAAGTCTCGTCTTCCCTTACAGCAATTTCCCTATTGCCATTGGCACTGCCGATAAGTACGCTACCGTACGAGTGCTAACCGTCGTCCCCAGGTGCTCTCCAGCTTTCTGGCTGTCACCTCCGACCAAGGGGGTAGCACATGCGGAAAAGTATTCTCATTGTTGACGACAGCCCGCAAATCCGGAAACTAGTGCGAACTTATTTTGACCGGGAGACAGACTTTCAGATTTGTGGCGAAGCCGTGGACGGTCTCGACGCAATCGAGAAAGCCACGGAATTGCGTCCGGACCTGATCATATTGGACGAGTCCATGCCACGCATGGATGGGCTAAAGGCGGCGCGCATTCTCCACTCGATGCCGCGACAGGTTCCGATTATTTTGTTTACGCTGCACGCCGAAACAATTACCTCTGAAGATGCCTCGGACGCCGGCATCGCTTCGATCGTCTCCAAAACGGATGGCATCACCGAACTCGGCGAGCAGGTAGACAGCCTATTGCGGTACGCGTCAGGCAAGGGTCGCGCCATGCGTAATGGCGCCAGTTGAGTTGACACGCCATCCACCAAGTTCACAGCCCTGAGGAAAGCCCCAGCCCCATTTGCCGCCAGCGTCACAGCGATCTTGCAGGTGCTGAGATCCTGAAGGTACAAGAGTTTTTTCAGAAGATAAGATAAAGGAAGAAATAGCTTCGGTAATTATTGAGAAAGAGTGGTGCGCCCAAGGGGACGATTTTAGAACTCTCCTCGCCCATTTTGTGGCAGCCTTGCCACAGATCGATTTTCCGGAGTGCACCTCCATCTTCTCCGACGTTGTCGCAAGAAAACCAGAGGGTTGCGCGAGACTCTTCAGTGAGCTAACATCGGTTAGCTAAGGAGGTGCAATGAGCGTTGTCACCATCCACCAAGCCAAAACAAACCTTTCTCGGCTAATTGAGAAAGCTTCCGAGGGAGAGGAAGTGATCATTGCACGCGGGTCAAAACCGGTAGCCCGACTCGTTCCGGTCGGCGAGATAAAAGGTAAACGCCAGCCAGGATCGTTGAAAGGCAAGTTACGTGTCGGACCTGAGTTTTTTGAGCCCCTTCCGATTAGCGAACTGACGGCCTGGGAGTAGCCCACTTGCGCGCGCTACTCGATACGCATGCTTTGTTGTGGTGGCTTTCCGATGATCCCGCGCTAACGCGAGCCGCTCGAAAGATCATTGCGGAGACCAGAAATACACTGATCGTAAGTGCTGCTTCGGCTTGGGAAATCGCCATCAAGGTCAGGCTGGGAAAACTCCCGACTGCTACTGACCTAGCGGCGGATTTCTCTGGCTTAATTGAACGCGAAGGCTTCCAGCCGTTAGCCATTTCTGCAGAGCATGGTATTCGGGCTGGACTCTTGCCGGGCCCTCACAAGGACCCATTTGACCGAATGCTCATCGCCCAAGCTCAGGCCGAGAATATACCTATCGTCAGTAATGAAGCATCCTTCGAAAGCTATGGCGTGCGACGCCTTTGGTGAAGAACGTCAAAAACCGCAGAAGCGGCGCAGAACTACTTCAGGGCCTAAACCAAAACTTTTTTTATGGGGAAAGTGGTGCGCCCGGGGGACTCGAACTCCCGACCTTCTGGTTCGTAGGTTTGGGTTCTGAATTCTAAGAGCCTTATCGGTGTGTCAGTTACCGGTGGCTATTTTGAAATCTACCCCCTTAATTGGGCTACATGGGCCACAAGTACAATTAACGCTGCGGGCCTACGCGCGCGGCGGCAGGTGCAAAGACGCTTTGTGAGTTCTGGAAGAAATGCAGCGGCGACGAAAGAAAGGCTATGTTCCAGCAGCGGCATTTCTGAATGCTTATCTGGGCCTGGATGACAAGGAGCAATCATTTACTTGGCTGGAGCGCGCCGCAGAGGAACGGTCGAACATGCTGATGTTGCTCAAGGTGCAGCTTGTTCGATTCACTCCGCGGCGACCCCCGGTTAGCCGAGTATTTGCTGCGAGCGAACCTCCCGTCTTAACTTAAGCAACTCGTGGAGGGCAGAGGGCAAACGTTCCCCTTTTGCGCCGTGCGCGGAAAGAATCGCTTACATTATTTTTACGGGACCGAGGTCTTCCTTCATGGTCTGGAAAGCGGGAGTGTTTTTCCTGGTTGTGTCCCAATGGCCTTCGGAATACTCGCGCATCAACTGCACGGTCAAAAAGCTTCCGCGAATGACGCTGGAATCGTGATTGGACCAGAGCTTACTGGTGGTACGGTCACCGTATCGGCTGATCATGATGCGCGAAAAGTTTGACGCTTCGCGAGGATCATAGCCGTGCTCGATCACGTTCTGAAGGCCAATGCGGTCCGCCTGGTTTTCGAGTTCGCGCTGGTGACCGTTCACCACGGAAGCGATCCCGATTTGTGACATGAAGACTCCCGCGTTGCCGATGAAGGCGCCCGCGGCAAGTCCTGCAATGGTCAATCCGATTCGTGAGCCGCGGGTTTCTTCGACCTCGCGGCGATAATGCACCTGGAGCACGTGGGCCATCTCATGGCTCAAGACGAACGCGAGTTGCGCTTCGTTTTCGAGCGCGCCAAGCAAACCGGTATTGATCAGGAGTGTTCCGTCGGGCAGCGAGGCGGCGTTGATTTCCGGATCTTCCACGACGAAGAAGCGGAATTCGATAGGGCGGCGAGTACCTTTCGCACCCTCGGGAATCAGGGAATCTCCAAGTCGCGAAACGTATTCCTGGACGGTGCGCTCCGCGAGCAACTTCATGCGGCCCTGCACTTTGTTTCCCTGGCGGAATTCGAGAACGCCTATTCCGGTTAGCGGATCTTTTGCGCGAACGATTTCAAGGTTATGCGGAATTTTGTAGTCATCCGCCGGAGCGGGCGGGCCGAGTTCTACTTCCTCCGCTGCGATCTTGCCGTCCTTGCCGCGTGTGCCGGCATACTTCACGTGGTAGCCCGCAAGCGCCGCGTTTTCGCCTGGCATCTTGGCCGGGATACCTTGCGCGACTTTAGCTGTGTTCCATACGCGCTTTGTGGCTGCGTCCAGACGCAGCCAGTAGCCATCGAGTTTCAAATCGCTGGCGTCTCCAGCAGCAATTTTTGTGGCGTCGGCAGGCTCTTCTTGTAAATAGGCAGAGCCGTGAATTTTCTTGTCGTCCTCGCCGAGGTCGACGGTGAGCTTCTCGGCGAAAAACTTGTGTTTGTCGAGCCACTGGCCTTCTGCTTCCACCAGCATTCCGGGAGAAAGCTCCTGCGGGCTGAAGGTGTGTTCGCCGGAACTGTCTCTGCTGAGAACGCGACTGGAGGAGGTCAACTCTATGCGGTCATCGAGAATCAGCATGGCGTTTGCATCGGCGCGAGCGGTGAGGTAACCGCGCAGCTTCAATTTTGTGGCCGCAGCGTCGGCGGCAACAGGAAGAGAGGCAGCACAAAAGGCGAGCGCGACTACGCGCGGAGCCCAACGGGGAAAGAGTGATTTCGACATGTTAAGCTGCTCACTGGGCCCTACGAGGGCTTGGTTGCCTCGCCTGTCGTAGGCTTCGCTCCTTCGGCGAGGGCTTTTTTCATTTCCTTGACCATTTCGTGTGCGGCACCTTTGGCCATGACCTTTTCATTCCAGCGCGGGTCAATTTTGACGTGGACGTGAATGAGACACAGATTCTGCTTGTCGCTCCGGCGAACTACGTCGGCGTCCATCTTGAGGCTGCGGAGGCCGGCGCCGAATCCGATGAGCGAATTCTTCACGACACTTCCTTTTTTGTATTCCGTGACGGTCCCGCTGATGACCAAAGATTTCGGCGCGTCGGCGTCTTCCACGGCTTCGCCTTCACCGATGACTTCTTTCACGAGTTTGGCTTTGGTCAGTTCGTTGCGGAGCTCGGCGTAAAAGTAGTCCACGAACGCGGGGCTCAGCTCGACGCCCTCGGCAGTGGTGAAATGTTTGGCCTCGGCAGTTTTATATTGCGGAGCTTCGTCCTTTGGTCTTGCTGCCGCACCCATCGCGAACATCAGTGCGACCAGTGCTACCGTGAAGATGCGCATTGCTTCTTTCTCCTCTGCTGGTCCGTCGTGAATTCGTAGCTTCCTTACGATTTATTACCCGACTTCCGATACTGAGACCCTTATCGCGGCTGCGGTTTCGGTGGTTCAACCGGAGCAGGGGCGACACCCGGGACGACGTCTGATCCTTTCGCCAAGGTGGCGACGGCTTCCTTCAGCTGCGTACCACGGAGGAAATTTCGCGTGGCGTCACGTAAGGCGGCTTCGATGTTTTCTTCCACGTTTTTTTGCATGTTTTTCTTGCGCATCGCGCCATTGGCAATGGAAGTGCCGACCGCTTTTACTTCGAGGGATTCTCCGGTTTTCGGACTTTTCACCATGGTGGAGAATTCGACTTTGCCGAAGAAATCGAGCGCCGAGCCGGAAGCCAAGCCAAAGTGAAAGAGGTAGACGCGCAAGACGAGGTCGGCAGAGGCGGCATCAGCGGCAAGCAGGTTCGCAGCCTTTAGCGATTGTTCGAGCGCGTCTTTCACGATAGCAGTGGGCTGCTTGTCGAGGAATACGCCGCCACGCTCTTTCATCACCAGCAGGGGCTGGGGGTTCCCGGAACGATCGGTGATGTCGGCAATCCAAAATTTAGGTAGCCGCTCGAATTTTGGTGGGGGGACCGGTTCGGGCTGAATCGTGATGGTGTTTTCGGGCTTGGGCTTTGGCTCATCGGCTTGCGCTGGATGGGTGGTCAGGCCAGAAAATACGACAAGCGATAAGAGCGCGATCGACAAACGCAAGGTCCCGCGAAGGGGCATGGGAGTTCTCCGCCAGGCAGTGGTGGTCGTCAATCCGCTGCCATGTTTCGATTGGCCATTGGTCCTAGTTGTGAGCCGTGTGGCTCGCTTGCTGGACCGACTAAGGATGAGGCTATACGCCTGCGGTCGCAAGGAGGGAGAGGGACAGGTGTGCCGAAATAGAAATGGGGCAGCCGGTTGGCGAATGAGCGACTCGAACTCTCGACCTTCTGGTTCGTAGCCTCGCGACCAACTTTACCAAATCTTGCCAGAGCGGACGCTAGCGAAGCGAAATCAGTAACTTGAGACGATCCCTGGCAACTC
>WNFE01000509.1_pt1 | contig 27178 bp, 32 predicted proteins | sample 5400451 | NCBI WGS metagenome assembly WNFE01 (sample SAMN13153344, study PRJNA577476) | soil metagenome | isolation source: 200 cm saprolite under Douglas fir tree site 2 hole 2 | place: USA:California | collected 2015-04-18
GGCTTCGTCCGGGTTGCCCGCGATCCGGTAGGTCACCTGTGTGGCAGCGGCCCCCACGGCGTCGAGGGCCTCCCGCATGCGGGTGTCGGCCGGCTGCCAATCCGGGCCGCCCTCGAAGTACAGCAGCTCGATCTCCATAGCCCCATCCTCCACCTTCCAGCCGAGGGGAAGGTCAAGCGGCAAATTCCCCTGATGCGGATCGGCGACGTAGCAGAGGCGGCCATAGTGACCACCAAGACGCTCCGGTACGAGACGGCCGGGCTCGTGGCCGAACCGGACCGCACCCCGGCCGGGTATCGCGGCTACCCCGAGTCCGTCCCCGGCCGGCTCCGGTTCATCCGCGCATCCCAGGCCGCCGGGGCTCAGCCTGGGACAGATCAAAGAGATCATCGCCTTCCGCGACGCAGGCCAACCGCCGTGCGGCCATGTCCTTCAGGTCATCAACGACCGAGCAGCCGACCTCGACGACCGGATCGCAGAGCTCACGGCCCTGCGCGACGAGCTGCGCCGCCTGACCCGCCTGACCCGCCGGGGCCGCTCGCTGTCACCCGACGCCTGCCCACCCAACCTCGTCTGCCACATCCTCAACCCCGATGGCCGCTGACAAACCCTGCGGCCCGCTGTTGGCGATTGGGTCTCGATTCCCGGTGCGGTAATTGAGTTGAGGTTGTCCTTGGGCTGGCTGGTTAGCGGTATCACGGAGTTCCCGGTTCCCGCTCCAAGATTGCCGACCTCCTGATTCAGGCAGACTCCTTGAGGTCTAGCCATCTACGCTGGTCAGCGGTCTTCAACGCAACGGGAGACAGATCCAGTCCGCCTCCCGCGAATCGAGGTTAGCGGTATCTGCCGGGCAGGCCGAACGCGGTGAACAGGTGTGGGGCGACGAAGCCGGTGATGCCGCTGATCAGGCCACCGTCCACTGTCAACACCTTGACGGCGAGCGGCTTGCATGCCGGGCCGGTGTCGGTGGGGGCGTAGATGGCCAGGGCGGGCTGACGGTTCGCCGCCGTGGGTAGCAGCCGCAGGTCCTGGCCCCATGGGCTGGCGAACAGCTGGCTGAGGTAGACCGCGATGGCGTCGCGGCCGTGGTACCAGGACGGTGTGGGCGGCATGGCCATGTCCGCGTCTGCGCGCAGCAGCGCCACCAGGGCGGGTATGTCGGCGGCGTGCCAGGCCCGCAGGTACCGGCCGACGAGTTCGGCCTCGTCGCCGGCTGGCCGGTGCCGGGCTTGCGGTGGCAGTCCGGTGTCGAGGGTGGCCCGGGCGCGTTGCAGGGCGCTGTTGACCGCTGCTGGTGAGGTGCCGAGCAGTCCGGCGGTCTCGGCGGCGGAGAAGCCGATCACCTCGCGCAGCAGCAGGGCCGCCCGCTGCCGGGCGGGCAGGTACTGGATGGCGGCGATGAACGCCAGCTCGATGTGCTCGCGCCGGATGAGCGCGGCGGCGGGATCGGTGTCCGGATCCGGGTCAGCTATCTCCAGCAGCGCGTCCGGGTACGGCTGCAACCAGGACACCTCATGGTCGTCGGGTGCGGGCGGCGCCGCCGGGTCGGCCGGCCCGGCGAGCGCGGCCGGCAGCACCCGCCTGGCCCGGTGGTCGAGCGCGTCCAGGCAGACGTTGGTGGCGATCCGGTAGAGCCAGGCCCGCAGTGACGAGCGCCCCTCGAAGCCGGCCAGCCGCCGCCACGCCTTCAGCAGTGTCTCCTGCACCGCGTCCTCGGCGTCGTCCAGGCTGCCCAGCATGCGGTAGCAGTGCACCGACAGTTCCCGCCGGTGGGCCGCCGCCAGCTGCTGGAACGACTCGGCGTCACCGGCGGCCGCCGCCGTCAGCAACGCCGCGGCCGGCCTGGCCGTGTCCGGTTGGGCGGTGGTCCTCACCGGTCCAGGCTAGATCGGATCACCGGCGGCGATGAATCAGCACCCACCGTGCCGTCACAACGGTTGAACCCCGCTACGCCACGAGAGGATCACACATGCCGGTGACGATCACCAACACTGTGGACATCAACGCCGGCCCGGACGACGTCTGGGCTGTCCTGGCCGACATGCCCGCCACCCGCCAGTGGCTGCCCGGAGTGGTTGCCGCCCGGATGGACGGCACCGTCCGGATCTGCACGATGGCCGACGGGCAGGAGATCTGCGAACAGATCAGCGACATCTCCGCCGAGCGGCGCAGCTACCGGTTCAGCCACCTGCAGGTACCGCTGCCAGTACGGCACTCGGGTGGCACCTTCGCCGTCACCCCGGGCGCCGCCGCGGGCACGGCCACTGTCACCTTGCAGACCACATTCGAGCCGCTCGACCCGGCCGGCGCCGACGACCTGACCAGCATGATCCACGGCGCGTTCCAGCAGTCGCTGGACTCGCTCCGCCACTACGTTGAGGAGAAGGCCGCCTGGGATGCCAGCTGACCCGCAGCACACATGCTGGTCAAGGGTGCGGCATCGGGGGGCCCGCGGCGTGACGCCGGGCCTCCGCGAGCAGGCTCTGCCAACGTCTGCGGTCCGGCTTCGGGATGGCCACCCATTCGCGGAAGACTCGCCCGGCCGGGGCGAAGGGTTCACCGCGGCCGCCGGCGATGAGCTGCCCGACCCGCTGCTGCGGCAGCTTCACCAGCAGCGCCCCGCTGCGGCGGTCGAGCGAGGCGAAGAACCGGCCATCCAGCCGTACGCACGGTAGGCCCATCATGGTCGACCGTTGCACCGCCGGGTCGGCGTACATCGGCTCGACGAGATCCCAGAACAGCTCCTCAGCGGTCATCGGTGCCGTTGTCTCCTGTCGGTCGGCGTCAGCGGCTCATTTGCGGGCCGGGCACGGGCCACCGGCCGCGTGGGTGCCCTCCGGTGCCGCACCGCTGCGGCCGGTGGCTGCGCGTCACCCGGCGGCGGGAGTGAACAGCGCGACCAGGGCCCCGCTGGGGTCGGCGACGGTGACTGACGTCCCGGCCGGACCGACCGTCTTCTCCTTCCCGACCCTGCCGCCCGACGCGACCGCCTGCTTCGCCGCGGCGTCGAGATCATCCACCACAACGTAGGGCACCCACTGGCCCGCGGTCGCCGCGGCGGCCGGGATGATCCCGGCCCACGGCTGCTCGCCGTCGGTCATCCATCCCTGGTAGTCGCCCGCTCCAGGGCCGATCGTCCAGCCGAACAGGTCCGAGTAGAACTCGCGCACCTTCCCGCCGTCGGCTGCGGTGAGGTCAAACCACACGAACGGTGCACCCATCAGCCATCCTCCTGCCACATCGGTTGCGCGGGCCGGGCCGGCCCGCTCACCCCTGTCTGATCCCCGCGGCGGGCCGAACTCATCGGTCCTGTCACACCTCCGCGCTACCGTGTGCCGGTGAGCACCACGCGCGACCTCGACACCGGCATGAACCAGGTGCTGGACGCCGCCCGCCGCGGCGACGGCGACGCGTTCCACACCCTGGTCACCCCGCACCTGCGGGCACTGCACCTGCACAGCTACCGGATGCTCGGCTCCTACAGCGACGCCGAGGAAGCGGTGCAGGACGCCATGCTGCGCGCCTGGCGAGGACTGCACGGCTACCAGGGCACCGGCCCGCTACGGCACTGGCTGTATCGGATCACCACCACCACCTGCCTCAAGATGATCAACCAGCGGGGACGCGACCCGGTCACCACCGCGGACGTGGCCTGGCTGCAGCCCTACCCGGACATCCTGCTCGACCAGCTCCCCGACCCCGACGCCGACCCCGCCGCGATCGTCGAAGGCCGCGAAAGCGTCGCCCTGGCGTTCATCGCCGCTCTGCAACTGCTGCCCGGCACCCAACGTGCGGTGCTGATCCTGCGTGACGTGCTCACCTGGCCCAGCCGCGACGTCGCCGACCTGCTCGACACCACCGTCGCCGGGGTCAACAGCGCCCTGCAACGCGCCCACGCCACCCTCGTCCAGGCTCCCGCCACCGCCGCGGCGCAACGGCCCCTCAGCGACCGGGAGCGCCGGGTCGTGGACGCGTTCATGCGCGCATGGCAGGACTGCGACATGGCGGCGCTGGCCGCCCTGCTGCGCGAGGACGCGATCCTGACGATGCCGCCGGACTCGGTCCAGATCATCGGCCGCGCCGACATCACGATCTTCTTCGCCACCGTGCCCGCTTCCGGCCGGCTCGACCTCATCCGCGTCGTCTGCACCCGGGCCAACGGCCATCCGGCCCTGGCGGCCTACCTGCCCGACGACAGCGCCGAAGGCTGCCGCGGCTACGGGATCATGGTCATCACCATCGTCGGCGACCAGGTCGCCACCATCACCGGATTCCCCGACCCCCACCTATTCCCGATCTTCGACCTGCCGACCACGCCATGAAGCGGCACGTCGACCCGGACGCGACAATCCAGCCCCGTCGTGGCACCCGGACGCGCGGTGCGCCGACTGCCAATCCGGCCATGCCAGCGAACCTGGCTCGGCGGCGTGTGCCCGCAAGCGTGCGCCGCGGCGCCGCCGCGCTGGCCGCATGGCGGTCACCGCCGGGACCGTGAGCCGTCTCAGAATCGTCCGTCCTCGGCAACCAGTTTCAGGCTCGCCAGCGCCGCGCGCCGGTTATGTCGTTGCAGGCGCAGGATGACCATGATTTTCATGACCTGGCCCAGCAGCCCCGTGGGGTGGTGGAAGAAGCTGAGGATGACCCGGTGCCGTCCGGGCCCGGCGGGCTCGATCTCCAGCGCGAAGCCCGGCTCGGTCATTAACCGCCGGAGACCGAAGGTGTCCTGCGCGAAGACGTACGCAGACTCGTCTGCCTCGACATGCTCAGTACGGACCTCGACGAAGCGCCGTGTGAACCGGGCAGCGGCACGCCTGCGCGAGCCGAGCCCTTCGGGTCCTGGGGTGGGTTTCGATGGAGTTCGACCGCACTCACCGGCGGACCCCAGCGGGGCAGCAGCGTCGAGTCAGCGGTCAGGGGCCGCACCCGCTCCGACGGCCTAGCGGTGATGATCTCGTCGCGCCCCTGCAGTCTTGCCGCCATGTCTGGCTTCCTGGAAAGTCCGGTGGTGGGCGGTCGGCCGCCGGGCCGGACGGTCACCTGTCAACCTGCTAGATCCGCCCGGGCCAGCAAACTCATCCGCCCTCTATGGCCGCGCCCACGCTGGGAACAGGGTTGTCGCGCCACGTGTGGGGGCTGTAGCATCCGGGGGCCTGGCTTACGAGGAGATGCTTGCCGGCCGGGTCCGGGACCGGCTGTGGGACATGGCAGGGGTCACCGAGAAGAAGATGTTCGGCGGCCGGGCGTTCCTCCCTCACGGCGACATGACCGTGGGTGTGCACGGCGACGACCTCATCGCCCGGATCAGCCCTGACGGCATGGAAGGGGCACTGGCCCAGCCGGGGTACGCCCCTTGGACCTGACCGGCCGCCCGACGCGCGGCTGGGTTCTCGTGGACGGCGACGACCCCGACTACGGTGTGCTCGATCTTGGGTCGCCGACTCTGGCGCATTCGCGGCGGCCGCCAAAATAGGCCACAATGACGCGCGCGGCGCCGCCGGGCTGGCGCCTGCGGTAGCCCGGCGGCCAGCCGGGCCGGAACAGCCGGGTGCGCGGCTACTGCCGGGCGCGGCGCAGCTGGCGCTGTTTGCGGGGCGAGGGCGTGCCGGTTTCGACGTAGTGGCGCAGGTCGTTGACCAGGTAACGGCTGGTGCGTCCGACCTGGGCGAGGATCGCCCAGCGGCCGAGCAGTCCGAGCAGGCCGCAGGTGTCGAACTGTGCCTGGATTCTGACCGGGGTGCGGTGCTCGCCGAGCGGGGTGACGGTCCAGGTGTTGCGGGCGGTGGTCACGAACGCCGGCATGCCGCTGGCCTCGTAGGTGAGGGTGCGGTTGGCCTCGTCGTAGGCGACCAGCGTCTCGGTCGCCTGCGGGACCAGGCCTACCCCGGTCTGGCATACCCGGCCGGCCACCGGCGCGCCGGCGACGGTCGCTGCGAGCGGCAACCCGGTGGCCGCCGCGGCCGTGGACGCGGTCGGCGTGGGGAGGCGGCCGATGCGGGGATGGCGGTGGCCCAATCCGCGATCAGGGCGAAACGCGGCCCGATGACATCCCACACGGCGTGGGCGGGCGCCTCTACGATGAGCTGGGTGGACAACTGCGGCATGTGCCCACCGTGCCGTTCCCGCGCGGGCCATGTCGATTCCCGGCTAGGGAATCGCCACCCACGAAGGCGGCTGCGATACTGCCGATCATCGGCAGCGAGCCGGCCGGGCCGTTCGGTACCCGGCTGCGGCACTGGCGCCAGCATCGCGGCTTCAGCCAGCTCACCCTGGCGGGGAAGGTCGGCTCCACCGGCCGGCACATCTCGTTCCTGGAGACCGGCCGGTCTCGGCCCAGCCCGCAGATGGTACTGTGGCTCGCCGACGCGCTCGGTGTGGGACTGCGGGAGAGCAACGAGATGCTCAACGCCGCGGGGCTACCGGCCCCCTATCCGCGAGCCGATCTCGACAGCACCGACCTGGCGCCCTACCGGGCGGCGATCGACCGGATGCTGCACGCGCACGAGCCATACCCGGCCATCGTCATCGACGGCCACTGGAACGTGGTGCTGGCCAACCGGGCCAGCGCCGCGCTGTTCGGTGCCGGCGTCGTCGGCGGCAACTTCGTCCGCGACTGGCTCACCAACCCGGCCGCCGCCGGGGCTATCGTGAACTGGCCGGAAGTCGCCTGGGCCGGTCTGGGCCGGTCTGGACCGGCTGCGCCACCACCTCGGCCAGGCACTCTTCGACGACGAGCTGCGCCACCTCGTCGCGGACGCCGAAACCGCCCTGGCTGACGTTACCCGGCCAGCGGCGGCCGAACCGGGGCTGATGGCCTGCCCCTCGTTCCGCGTCGGCGACGAGGTGGTCCGCACCATCGCGATGGTCGCCCGGTTCGACCCGGTCGCCGAGGTCACCCTCGACGAGCTACGCATCGAGCTGATGTACCCGCTCGACGCCGCCGCCGAGCGGTTCTTCCGCCGCAGCTGGCCCGCACCGACGACCGGCTAACCTCGATTCCCGGTGACCTGGCTGGGTTCCGCCGCCGACATCTTCCACATCGCTGACCAGGGCAGACGCTCCGACTTCAACGAGTCTGACTGAACGGGAACTACCAAGGTCTATGAGCTGTCCTTCACCGCCTTGGGGGCGGACGCAGCCCCGCCCACCCGACAGCTGGCAGATCGAGCGGCGCTTCTACCAGGAAGTCATCCAGCTGGCCAGGTGATCCCTGAGCTCATCGCAGCAACCACCAGCCGGGCACTAACAAATCTTCGCTGTCCGGGGGTCCGGGGCACCCTCTCTATGCCGCCAACCGAGCGATCCACCAGCGCCTCCAGGTGCCGACGCACCCTGGCCGGTATGCTCTCGGAAGGCACCAGCTCTGCCCGCCGCAGCTCCCCATTGACGGCGGTGTCTACACGGCAGGCCTGTCACAGAGCGTGTCCGAGGGTCCCACGCAAGCGCGCAGTCCCGCTCTGGCGCGGACCTGGGGCCCACAGTACCCTGCGTGACCTGGCCAGATCAGGATGTTCGGGTGGGTCACGCAGGCTTCCGGGCGCTGAACATGCGATGTCCATGCCCTGTAGGGCCGGTGGATGGCTGAGTCACGCCCCGCACGTCTGCGCGGAAGCTCAGGCGGCCCGGCGGTACCGGAGCACCGCAAGAGGAGCGAAGACGGTGACAATGCCGAGGCACCAGATGATGGCTACCACCACGTGCGAGATGGTCGGGCCCCCGAGTAGCAACGGCCGGATGGCGTTGACGGTCGCGGTAAGGGGTTGGTGGTCGGCGTAGGCGCGCAGCGGGCCGGGCATGTTCTGGGTCGGCACGAAGGCGCTTGAGGGGAACGCGAGCAGTACGGTGAGCGGGAGCGACGCGGCTGCGGCCGCTTCGGCGCTCCTGGCGGCCAAACCGAGCAGCGCGGTTACCCACGAAATGGCGAAACCGAAAAGCAGCAGCACGCCGGTCGCGGCCACGACGGCGGGGACGCTGGTGTGGAGCCGGAAGCCAACGAGGTATCCCACGCCGAGCATGAGGACGATGACGAACAGGTTGCTCAGCGCATCGGCCAGGACGCGACCGGCAAGAACCGCGGAGCGGGCCATGACCAGCGACCGAAACCGCTCGATGAGCCCGGTGTGGAGATCCTCTGCCATGCCGACGGCGGTGGTTTGGGCACCGAACATCACGGTCTGCACGAAGATCCCGGCCATGAGGTAATCGACGTAGCTGACGCCAGGGATGTGGATCGAGCTGCCGAATACGTAGCGGAACAGAAGCACGAAGATCACCGGCTGGATGGTCGCGAAGGCGAGCACCTGGGGCCTGCGGGTCATCCCGATGATGTTGCGTCTGGCGACCGCCAGGGCGTCGGCGGCCGCCCACGCCAGCTTCGATCGCCGGGGGGGTGAGAGTCGGAGGTCAGCTGGTGCGGTGACGGTGGTCATGAGGCAAACCCTTCGTTGGGGCCGGCCACGCCCGCCGGCTCTGGATCGGGCCCATCTCGGCCTGTGCCGGCCCGATGGCCGGTCAGCTGGAGGAACACGTCGTCGAGGGTCGGTTCGCGGATGGCCAGCGATTCCGGGACGACGGCATCGGCATCCAGCAGCCGGATCACCTCCAGGACGGTCTGGCCCTTGTCGGCCACCTTCACGGCCAGAGTGCGGCCGCCATCAAGCACATCGGTGGGAGCGATTCGCTGAAGGCGTGCGGCGGCGCGCTGCGCGCTGGCGGGGTCTGGCACGCGGATTTCAACGACGGTGGAGCCCAGGCTTGCCTTCAGCTGGATGGCGGTGCCCTCGGCGATGATCTGCCCGCCGTCGACCACGACGATGTTGTCGGCGAGGCGGTCGGCCTCCTCGAGGTACTGGGTGGTCAACAGTACCGTTGTGCCGTCACCGACGAGTTCCTCGATGAGTGCCCAAAGATCGCTTCGGCCGCTCGGGTCCAGACCGGTGGTGGGCTCGTCCAGGAACAGCACCGGCGGTCGGTGGACAAGGGCGGCGGCCAGGTCGAGACGGCGGCGCATGCCCCCTGAGTAGGTCCGGGCCGGCCGGCCGGCGGCCGCCTCGAGGCCGAAGCGCTCCAGCAGCTCATCGGCGCGTGCCGCGATGACCGAGCGGTGCTGATGGGTGAGCTGGCCGATCAGGCGCAGGTTCTCACGGCCGGTCAGGTTCTCATCGACCGCTGCGTACTGTCCGGCCAGGCCGATCGCGCCCCGCACGTCTTCGGCGTCCCGGACCACATCGAGGCCGAGCACGCTCGCCTGTCCGGCGTCGGGCTCGAGGATGGTCGTGAGGATCCGCACGGCCGTGGTCTTTCCGGCGCCGTTTGGCCCGAGCAGGCCCAGCACGCTGCCGGCCTCGACGGCCAGATCGATGCCGTCCAGGGCGACGACAGGGCCGAAGTGCTTGACCAGCCCGTGGGCCGCGATGGCGGGGTCAGGCATGTTCGGGCAGAGTCCGCGGCAGCCCGAAGAGGGGCAGCACGCTGTTGTCGAATCGGGTCATGGCACTGATCCGGTTGCCAGCGAGGGTGAGTACGAGCATTCCGTTGGCGTGGGCGACATCGGTCACCGGATCGCGTACGTACACGCCGAACGCGGGCTGTCCGTTAGCCCGGGTGCCAATGAGCCGGTAGGTTCGGCCGTCGCGGAAGACCACCGATCGCAGGACGTGGCCGGCAACGGCCTGTCCCTCGTAGTTTCCTGGTGCGAGCGGCGTGGTCAAGACGACATCGTCGGCAAGCATGGCCACCACCGCATCCACGTCGCCGATCTCGTAGGCCCTCGTGAGGCGTTCAACGAGCTCCCGCTCGATTGCCGAGTCCGGCGCAGGGGGCGGATCTGCACGGGATGGAAGTTGTCTGTGCAATGTCGCACGCGCGTGCTTGAGAGCGCTGCTCACCGATCCCTCGGAGGATTCGAGCATGGCCGCGACTTCCTTGGAGCGGAATGCGAGAACGTCGCGCAGGACCAGAACGACCCGTTGGCGAGGCGGCAGGAGCTGGAGCGCGCTGACGAAGGCGAGCGAGATCGCCTCCCTCGCCTCGTACCGCGCCTCTGGGCCCGGCGCCTGGTCGATGAGCTCTTCGAGCAAGACGTCGGGGTAGGGCTCGAGCCAGATCACCGCGCTTGAGGAGGTCGGCTCGGGAAGTGCGGCGAGCGTCGTCGGGAAGACATCCAAAGCAGGTCGTCGTCGGGCCGAGCGCAGGGCGTCGAGGCTGCGGTTGGTGGCGATTCTGTAGAGCCAAGTCCGCACCGACGCCCGTGCCTCAAAGCCCGCGATGCCCTGCCAGGCGGCCATGAACGTCTCTTGCACCGCGTCCTCGGCGTCCTGGGACGAACCCAGGATGCGATAGCAGTGAACCTCCAGCTCTCGGCGATGACCGTCGACCAGGCGGCGGAATGCCACCTCGTCTCCCTCCTGCGCGCGAACGATGAGATCGGTGTTCACCAGGGCCTTCTCCCATCACGTGGGTTTCCCGATCGGTGTGATCCGGCTACCCGTACAGACGCCGCCGGCAGCCGGAATTGGGCGCTCGACGTGCCCAATTTCTCCTCTTGCCGTCGTCTGCCTCATCGAGGGGGGCCGGGCGAAGCCCCCACCTGAGAGCCTGGGAGCAGGGAGAGAACGATGGCCAAGTTCTTGTTCGTGCACCGTGTGCCACAGGACTACAAGCCAGGCGAGCCCAAGAACGTTGCGGCATGGGAGGCCTGGTTCGAGAGCATGGGAGCCAACCGGGTCGACCCGGGAAACGCGGTGATCGAGACCAGCTCCCTGGGCAACCTAGGGGAGGGCACCCGGATCGGCGGCTACCAGGTCGTCACCGCTGACGACCTCGACGCAGCGCTGGCCATGGCCAAAGGATGCCCATCGCTTGGGCTGGGCGGAGGCATCGAGGTTGGCCTCATTGCGATCCCGCCGTCGGCGACGCGAACCTGAGGACGATGACCGGTCGCCGGGCGATGAGCCATCTCCCAGCACAGGTTGCCGGCAGCGTCATCTACGCCGAAGGCCTGACCAGGGACTTCGGCTCGGTTACGGCCCTGAAGCTCGCGCCGGTAGCGGCCGGCGAGCTGGGCGAAAGGCTGGTCGTCGCCCCGTCGGGCAAGGGCCATCAGGTCGGCTGCCACGTGGCCGCCCTCTCGTCACCTCTCGCGTTGCTTCCCCGGGTCTCTCCAGTACCGACACCGGAGGCCGCCCGAAGTTGGGCGGTCCGAAGCGCCCGAATTCTCCTCCGGTCGGTGTCTACATAGACAAGCCGAGCCACCTCTACGAAGGAGTAACGGGATGTCGACGTCACTGATGCTGCAAGACAAGCGAGCGCCGTACCTGGTCAGGCAGGCCGGGATGGAGGTGAAGTGGCGCCAGTGGCCGCGCAGCTCGAGCAGAAGCGCGGCGCAGGTGCGGTCGCCGCCGTCGATTACCACAGGCGCCGTCTCCGGTGCGCTCATGGCGTGCCGGAGACGGGTCGGCAGGCGCTGGCCGTAGCGGAGCGATACCCCGGTGGCCGCTGCGAGCCGGCTGCGGGTCGCTGGGCTGCGGCTATGACCGCGCTGACCGGCAGCCGCACGGTTCCCCCGGGATCGGTGAGCGCGCTGGCGAGGGTCAGGAAGCGCTCGCGGATGCGCTCCTGGGTGGCGGGTGTGGTGCGCAGGACGGCGGCTGCGGCGCTTACCGGGCTGGCGAGCAGGCCGTCCCACAGGGCCTGGGCGCTGGTCACCGGGTGCATCCATCGCAGGGTGCTGCCCTCGGCATGGCTGAGGCCAGCGGCGTGGAGCAGTTCGCGCAGCCCGCTGGGCGCTACCGTGGCGGGAGGGGCCCGGGCGCCGGTCACGCCGGCGACGGCGTCGGCCAGCAGCCCGGTGTGGCGTGCCCTGGCCAGATCGTCCCAGATGCTGACCGCGAGCCATCCGCCAGGGGCCGGGGCGCGGGCGAGTTCGGCGGTGCCGGCGGCCGGGTCGGCCAGGTGCGGCAGGTAGAAGCCGGCGATCACCGCGGTGAAGGCGCCGCCGGCGACCGGTAGCGTCCCGGCGTCGGCCCGTACCAGCGGCAGCAGCGGGTCCGCGCTGCGGGCGCAGGCGAGCATGGCCGCGGACAGGTCGACGGCGAGCACGTGCGCGCCGCGGGCGCGGGCGGCGCGGGCGGCATGGCCGGGGCCGGCGGCGGCGTCCAGGACCGTGCTGCCTGGGGTGACGCGGGCCGCATCCAGCAGCGGGCGCGTGAGCGGGATGGTGAACTGGCTGAAGAAGCGGTGGTAGCCGCCGGCCTGGCGCTCCCACACCGTGCCTGCCGATGCCCCGCCCTGGCCTCCGCGGCCGGTGTCAGCAGCGCTCATGCCGGGCTGTCTTCCCTGGTCAGGCGGCTGTGACGGGCTGGCCGTCGAGGCGCCATTCGAGCATGCCCTCGCCCAGGTGGCGGGCAGCCCGGCCGCTGGCGCGCAGCAGCCGGACGGCGTCGGGTGCCAGGACGCAGTAGGCGCCCCGGCAGTAGGCGACGATTTCGGTGCTTGCGGGCAGCTCGCCGAGCCGGGCGGGCAGTTCGCCCAGCGGGATGGACACCGCGCCGGGGATGTGGCCGGCGGCGTATTCCTCAGCGGGCCGCACGTCGATGACATATACCTCGCCGGCTTCGGCCCGGCGGAGGAGTTCCTGGCGGCTGACCGGCTCGGCGTGGTCGTCGCTGCCCAGGTAGGCGGCGCGGGCGGCCTCGGCGTCGGGCAGGTGGGTGCGCGCCACCTCGCACAGTGCCCGGTACAGGGCGGCCACGTCGTCGCTGGCCAGCCGGTAGAACACGCGGGTGCCGTCGCGGCGGGAGGTGACCAGCCCGGCGGCGTGCAGCGCCCGCACCTGGGCGGAGGTGTTGCCGACCGGCATTCCGGCGGCGGCGGCGAGCGCCTCGACGCTGCGCTCGGCCTGGATGAGCAGGTCGAGCAGCTGCAGGCGGGCCGGGTTGGCCAGCGCCTTGCCGACGCGGGCGAACTGGGCGAGCAGCGCGGTCTTGCGTTCGGTGGACACGAAGAGGATTCTACTATTCAAATGTGCTTTAGACTACTTGAACTCGGCCCGGCTTCTGGCCCACTGCTGTGGCCTCCAGGCGGGAGAGCGCTGGGCCGGCGGCGTGCCGCCCGGCATGCGCAGGCGGGAGGGACGCGATGACACGGATCTGGCCACTGGCCCACGAGGGCCTGGGCAACAGCTCCTATCTGGCGGAGGTGGCCGACGGCCTGGCCCTGGCGGTAGACCCGGGCCGCGACCCCCGCCCCTATCTCAGCCTGGCCGCCGCGCACGGGCTGCGGGTCGCCTTCACCGCCGACACCCACGTGCACGCCGACTACGTCTCCGGCAGCCGGGAGCTGGCCGGCCTGGGCGCACAGCTGCTCGCCCCCGCCGGCTCGGGCCTGTCGTTCGGCCACCAGGAGCTGCGCGGTGGCCAGGACCTGGATCTGGGCGGGCTGACGCTGCAGGCGCTGGCCACGCCCGGGCACACCCCGGAGCACCTGAGCTACCTGCTGCTCGACGGCGCCCAGCCGGTGGCGGTGTTCACCGGCGGCGCGCTGATCGTGGGCGGGGTGGCCCGCACCGACCTGGCGGCCCCCGCCCGCGCGCAGGAGTGGACCCGGGCGGCCTACCACTCGGCGCGCGCCCTGCTCGGCCTGCCCGGCGATCTCGCGGCCTACCCCACGCACGGGCCCGGGTCGTTCTGCTCGGCCGGTGAGACCGGCGAGCACGTCACCACGATCGGGCGCGAGAAGGCCGGCAACCCGCTGCTCGCCCGCACTGACGAGGACTCGTTCACCCGGCAGGTCCTGGCCAGGCTCGGCAGCTACCCGGCCTACTTCGCCCGGATGCCCGCGGTCAACCGGCGCGGCGCGCCGCGGCACGGAACCAGCCGCCCGGTCCTGGCTGCCCTGACCGCCGCGCACGTGGCCGAGCTGGCCGCCGCCGGGGCGACGATCGTGGACGCCCGCCCGATCGGGGAGTTCGCCGCCGCCCACATCCCGGGGTCGCTGTCGAACATGCTGCGCCCCGCGTTCGCGACCTGGCTGGGCTGGCTCGCCAGCCCGGACCGCCCGCTGATCGCCGTGCTCGGCGCCGGGCAGGATCGCGGCGAGCTGGTCGAAGCGGCCCTTTCGGTCGGCTATGACAACCTCGCCGGGGAACTGGACGGCGGCATCGACGCATGGCTGGCCGCACGGCTGCCCACCGCGAGCATCCCGCTCCTGGACCCCAAAGCACACGACATGCCGAACGGCTGCCGCGTGCTGGATGTCCGCCAGCACAACGAGTGGGCATCGGGGCATCTGCCCGGCGCCCTCCACGCCGAACTCGGCTCCCTGGCCGGCCCCGAAGCTGCGGCCCGGCTGGGGGGCGGGCCGGTCGCGGTCATGTGCGGGCACGGGGAACGGGCCATGACCGGGGCCAGCCTGCTCGCCGCCACCGGCGCTGCCGGAACCGCGGGGGTGTCGGTGCTGCGGGGTGGCCCCGGTGACTGGGCGAAGGCCACCGGCCAGGCCCTCGAACACCGGTGAGCACACCAGTGAGCGGCACCACCCGCGCTGGCGCGCCGGCGCCGGTTCGGCTGGGCCTGGCCGCGAACTGGCCGCAGTTCACGCTGCTGGTGGTGGTCAACGCATTCGTCGGCGGCATGGTCGGCCTGGAACGCACCACCACCAGCCTGGTCGGCACCCGGGTCTTCCACCTCACCGGTTATCTGGCGGTGTTCAGCTTCATCGTCGCGTTCGGGGTCACCAAGGCGCTGACCAACCTGGCCGCAGGGCCGCTGACCGCCCGGCACACCCGCAAGAGCCTGCTGGTCGCCGGGTGGGCCGCTGGGCTGCCGGTCCCGTTCCTGCTCGCCTGGGCCCCGGCCTGGGGGTGGATCGTCGCCGCCAACGTGCTGCTCGGCGTCAACCAGGGCCTGGCCTGGTCGATGACCGTGAACATGAAGATCGACCTGGTCGGGCCGCGCGGCCGGGGGCTGGCGCTGGGCTTCAACGAGGCCGCCGGGTACATGGCCGTGGGCGCGACCGCGCTGGCCACCGGGTACCTGGCCGCGGCCTACGGGCTGCGCCCGGTCCCGGAGCTGATCGGCGTGGCCTACGCCGGGGCCGGGCTGGCCCTGTCGGTGCTGGTGGTCAGGGACACCGCCGCGCACGTGGCCGCCGAAACCGCCGCCTACCCGGGTCCGGGCGGGAAGACACCCGCTACGCGCAAGCCGTTCAGCACCATATTCATGGACACAACCTGGCGGAACCGCTCGCTGCGCGGCGCCAGCCAGGCCGGGCTGGTCAACAACCTCAACGACGGGCTGACCTGGGGGGTGTTCCCGCTGCTGTTCGCCTCCCGCGGGCTGGGGCTGGCCGCGATCGGGCTGATCAAGGGCGTGTACCCGCTGCTGTGGGGGGCCGGGCAGCTGCTGACCGGGTACCTGTCCGACAGGATCGGCCGCAAGCCGCTCATCGTCGGGGGGATGCTGGTGCAGGCGGCCGCGTTCCCCGCCGCGCTCACGCTGCCGTCCCGGCCGCTGGTGGCGGGGCTGGCCAGCGCGGTGCTGCTCGGCGCGGGGACGGCGATGGTCTACCCGGCGCTGATCGCCGCGGTGGCCGACCACACCCACCCGTCATGGCGGGCGCAGGGGCTGGGGGTGTACCGGTTCTGGCGCGACCTCGGCTACGCCGCCGGCGCGGTGATCGCCGGCCTGGTCGCCGGGGCGTTCGGGCTGAGCGCGGCCGTCGCCGCGGGCGGGGCGCTCACCTTGTGCTCCGGGCTGCTAGCGGCCCGGTGGATCGCCGGGAACCGCAGCTGCCCGTAGATACGCCATGCTGGCCGGGACAAGCTGCGGCGGCTCGCCGGTGCGGGCGGGGAAGGAGGTGCGGGCCGATGGAAGCACGATCTGTGTCACCGGAGACCCTGGCGGCGCAGGCCCTGGGCGAGGTGGACCCGGTGACCGGGGGCCTGGCGCCGGTGATCAATCCGTCGACGAACTATGAGCGGCAGGCCGACGGCTCCTACCGGCAAGACCGTCAATACACCCGGGCCGACAACCCGACCTTCGAGCATGCCGAGCGGCTGCTGGCCGCTTTGGAGGGCGCGGGCTGCGCCTGCGCGCTGTTCGCCTCCGGCATGGCCGCGGCCACCGCGGTCTTCCAGTCCCTGCTCCCCGGCGATCACGTGCTGGTCTCCCGGGTCCTGTACTGGGGGGTGCGGAAATGGCTGGCCGAGTTCGGCCTCACCTGGGGCCTGGACGTGGAGTTCACCGATACCTCCGACCTGGCGGCGGTGGAGGCCGCGATCCGCCCGGGCCGTACCCGGCTGCTGTGGGTGGAGACACCGGCGAACCCGATGTGGGAGATCACCGACCTGGCCGCCGTCTGCGCGCTGGCCCACCGGGCCGGGGTCCGGGTCGCGGTCGATAACACGGTGGCGACACCGGTGCTGACCAGGCCGCTGGAACTCGGCGCGGACCTGGTCGTGCATTCGGCCACTAAGTACCTGAACGGCCACAGCGACGTGCTGGCCGGCGCGGTGCTGACCGCCCGCCGCGACCCGTTCTGGGAGCGGATCCGTTCCTGGCGGCGCAACGCGGGTGCCGTGCTCGGCCCGTTCGAGGCCTGGCTGCTGCAGAGGGGCATGCGCACCCTGTTCCTGCGGGTGCACCGCGCGTCGGACAGCGCCCTTGCCATCGCCACCCACTTCCACGGCCACCCCGCGCTGACGGCCGTCCTCTACCCGGGGCTGCCGTCTCATCCGGGCCACCAGATCGCGGCCCGCCAGATGCACGGCGGGTTCGGCGGGATGCTGTCGATCCGGCTGGCCGGGGGCGCCGGGCACGCCCTCGCGGTGCTGCCCGCCGTCCAGGTGTTCAAGCGGGCCACCTCGCTCGGCGGAGTCGAGAGCCTCATCGAGCACCGGCGCAGCATGGAGGGACCCTCCTCCCCGGTACCCGGCGACCTGCTGCGCCTGTCGGTCGGCATCGAGGCCCCCGCAGACCTGATCGCCGATCTCGGCGCCGCGCTGGATGCCGTCCAAGGCCACCAGGCAGCTGCCGCCCCGCGCACGCCAGCAGCGGGCCAGGAAGCTGACTCGTGATGGATCTCGCTGACAGGGCCGCGGCCGCGCTGGAACGCAGCGTGCTCCCCTCCGTCATCGCCCGCGGAGCAGGGATGCGGGTCGTCGCCGTCGAAGACGGCATCGCCCGCCTGGAGGTGACCGGATCCCCGGGTGCCGTGCTCCCGCTGGCCTCGCGCATCGAAGCGCTGATCCGCGCGGCCGTCCCCGAGATCACCGGCGTGCAGATCGCGGGCCCCGCCGCCGGGCCGCCCCCAGGAAGCGCCGCCGGGACCCTCGCCGAGCGCGCCCGCCGCGTACTCGATGCGGAGATCAACCCCCTGATCGCCGCGCACCGCGGCCACGTCGCGCTAGCCGGCGCGGACCAGGGCTGGGTCCGGATCCGGCTGGAGGGCGGCTGCCAGGGCTGCAGCCTGGCCGAAGTGACCCTCCGGCAGGGCATCGAGCCGCTGCTGCGGGTGCGCCTTCCCGACATGACCGGCCTGGCAGACGTCACCGACCATGAGGCGGGGACGCAGCCGTTCTTCTCCGCGGAGAAACGGTAAACCGCCATGAAACCAGCCGATAAGGCGAAGACCGCAGAGAGAACGGCCAAACCGGCCGCGGCCCGGGTGCTGCTGCTCGTACCCTCACGCACTTACCGGGCCGCCGACTTCCTGACCGCGGCGGCCCGGCTCGGACTCGACCTCGTGGTCGGCAGCGACGGCGCGCTGCCGCTGGGCGGCCGCCCGGTCGTGCACGCCGACCCCAGCGACCCCCGCGGCAGCGCCAGCCGGCTCGTGGCCGCGACCGGGCCGGTCGACGCGGTTGTCGCCGCGGACACGCCAATGCTGGTCCTGGCGGCGGCGGTGGCTGCCCGCATGGGTCTTGCGCATAACCCGGTGGAAGCGGTGATCGCCGCCACCGACAAGGCCGTGCAACGGCACCAGTGGGCGCGCGCCGCAGTGGCCCAGCCGGGGTTCCGGGTCGTGCCCGCCGCGGCACCGGAAGATTCGCTGCGGCAGGCGGCGGTCCAGGTCGGGTTCCCGTGCGTGGTCAAGGCGGTGTCGCTCAGCGCCAGCCAGGGGATCCTGCGAGCCGACGACCCTGCAGGCGCGGTGGCCGCGGCCGGGCGGATCCGGCGGGTCCTGGCCACAGCGCGGCGGCCCGGCACTGAACCCCTGCTCATCGAGGAGTACCTGCCCGGGCCGGAGCTGAGCATCGACGGCCTCCTGCACGGCGGCGGCCTCACGGTCACCGCCGTCTTCGACAAGCCCGGCACTCCCGAAGGGCCCACCTTCGAGGAAACCGTGCTCATCACCCCATCCCGGCTGCCGGGGCACGTCCTGTCAGCTGCCGTCCGCACCGCCGGGCAAGCCGCCCGCGCGCTCGGGCTCAGACACGGCCCCATCCACGCCGAGCTGCGCATCGACGACCGCGGCGGCCAGGCCAGGCCCGCCATGCTCGAACTGGCGGCACGCTCCATCGGCGGCCTTTGCTCACGGGCGCTGCGGTTCCCTGGCGGGCAGAGCCTGGAGGAGCTGGTGCTGGCCAACGCCTTGGGCCGGCGCGTGTCACCACGCCACATGGCCCGCACGTCCGGCGTGCTCATGCTCCCCATCGAGCGGCCAGGCGTGCTGCTGGCGGTTGAGGGCCGCACCGAAGCCGCGGCAGTGCCCGGAATCACCGGCCTTACCATCACCACCCCCCTCGGCCAGCCTGTCCACCCCCTCCCCGAAGGGGACCGTTACCTGGGTTTCGTGTTCGCCGAAGGCGACAGCCACCAGCAGGTTGAGCGCGCGCTCGGGGCTGCCCGTGAGCGGCTGCGCGTGGTCGTCCGATGACCAAAGCTCATCAGCGGGCGCTCGGAGCGATGATGGCGGTTCGCGATGCGGGTCGCACCGTCATGCCGGTGAGTTCTGACACCCTGGATGCGAAGCTGGGGCCAGACAGGAGCCATGGGTGGCTGGCTCGCGTGGCGAGTTCGTGGGTGTCCCAGCCAGCCACTTCCACCAGGGCGCGCAGGCAGACAATGGCCTGGTGCCAGCGCAGCGAGCGCTGCTGGATGGTGACGCCGCTGTGGCGGCGGTAGCGGCGCGCGAATCGTCGCGCCAGCAAGCGGCCTGTGGCACGCACAATGGGACGTAGCGGGGCCGGCACGAGGATCGGCGGCTCGGCCAGCGTGAGGGCGGTGAAGGCGACGTCGTAGGCTCGCTGGCCGAGTAGCGCTGCGCTCCAGTCGAGCACCGTGATGGCATCGTCGGAGCCGGCGGGTGCTCTCGAGGAAGCCTACCGGCGGCTTCACCCGCCGCCTACTGCCTGCCGCTAGGGCGCCATCGCGTGGTGGTCTCCACCGCAGCCCTGGCCGTGCTCGGGCCCGGGCAGCTGCAGGCGGTCCTCGCCCACGAGCGCGCCCACCTGCGCAGCCGCCACCACCTGACCCTGACCGCGTCCTCCGCGCTCGCGCGCGCGTTCCCGCACGTGCCGCTCCTTGCCCAGGCGAGCGCGGAACTCGCCGTGCTCGCCGAGATGGCCGCTGACGACGCGGCCGCACGCCGCCACGACCCCGGCGACCTTGCCGCCGCGCTGGTCATCCTCGCCAGGGCCGGCGTCCGTGCCGCCGCGCTCACCGCCAGCGGACCCGCCGCCACGGCCCGCATCCACCGGCTGCTCGCGCCGCCCCGCGGCCGGGGCGGTCGGCCAGGACCGCCAGGCTGGCTGCCGGCGCCGCAGCGCTCATGCTCCCCGGCCGCCATCGCCTTCCTCCCGGTGATCGCCGTGGCATGCGACGTTGCAGGCCGGCCGTAGCTCATCCATTCAGGCCGGCTGTTGAACCGGCGGGCTCGGCCTGAGGCGCGCGCCAACGTTTCGCATGCCTTCTTGAGCGGGCGCCCAGCACCTTGGTCACCCGAAGAATCTGTTTGCGGCATTGTCGTGTTCGTCAGGTGGGCGGGCCGTCGGCGGGTGAATGTCGGGGACGTGAGGGCGATGCCGTCGATCGCAATCTGCTGCCGCGCGAGGGCGATCGCGCTGTCGGCGGCCTGCAGGCGGTCGCGGGTCAGGTGAGCGTGGCGCGGGTGGTCAGGCAGCGGCGGGCGGCGCGTCTGGCCCGGGTGAGCCGGATCAGGCTTGCGCTGGCTGCCCCGGCGATCGGGACCGGGGCGAGGGTGCGGGGCGCGGTCACGTCGACGGCCGCGGCGCCGAATCCGGGGATGGCCGCTGTGATGGGTGTCAGGCTTGGGCGGGCGGGAAGCCAGCGGGTGAGGCGGCCGGTGGCGGCCACGGTGAACAGCGCGGCCCATACCGTTACGGCGAAGCGCCGGATGCCGGTCCACCGTCCGCCAGGACGCTCAGGCCCGGCGAACGCCTCGGCAACGAAGTCCGCCGCCGCCTCCTTATCCCCGGTGATGGCCAGGACCGTTCGGAGGCAGTCGTCCCGGGACGAGGCGTAGAACTCGGCGAAGTCGAGCGGTTTCGGGCCCACGCCCTAACAACGTGCCAGCAAGCCGATCCGCTTACCCCGGCCTGGCATCGGCCAGCGGGAGCGCCGGTGATCGGCAAGCGGCACGGACACCCGGAACGCGGTCGCCGTGGTGGCCTGATCGCCGGCGATGCGGGCCAGCTCGGCGGCCTCGCGCCGGGATGACATGGTGGTGGCGCCGGTCAGCCGCCGCCGGTGGGAGGCCGTGTTGCTGGTGCTGTCTGGGATCGTGCGCGCTCATATTCGGCTGGGTCAGCGATCTCCCAGACTGCCTGGCCTGTGGCGAGGACGCCGCGTGCTGGCAGGGCGACGCCGCCGATGGCGGGGTTGTCTGGCAGGTGGGCTGGACGGCCCAAGTTAGCGCCGTCCAGCGTGGCTCGTGAGTCGTCGATGAAGTACATCCGCTGCGGCATGAGCGTTCCGTGGTGGCCGCTGGGCATTGTCCCGGACAACCGCAAGTCGCCCATTCCCAGCGCGCTAGCCAGCCGCTCCCGGGCCCGGACCAGTGGCCGCAGGCGCCAGGTGACCAGCGGCAGCGCCGCGCTGATCATGTTGAGGAAGCCCAGCAGGCGGGTCGAGGTGGCGGTGAGGGTCCATTCCAGCGCCGGTGAATCCATGCTCACGTGCAGGGTCGCTGGCCCGGCCCACGTGAGCCCGATCTGGGCGTGCCCGGTGAAGTCGCAGGCCGGGCCGTAGTAGCGGGGGCAGGTGGTGTCGAGCCGCGGGCCGTCGACGTGGATGGACCAGCGACCGGACGGATCGCAGTGCCACACGGTCCGGTAGGGACCGAAGTCGTTCTCCGGGAAGACCCGCAACGCCAGGACGTGACCGGAGTCGAAGGGCAGCCCGAACACACCCCAGCCTTTGACGTACTCGTGGCTGGGCCACGGCGCCTGACCCCGCACCGCCGGAAGACCCGATAGCTTTGCGGACAAGTCGGGCATTTCCAGCCGCCTCAAAAGTTCGAATCCGGTACCAGGGTTCGCTCGCCTCAGCCAGGCTAGTAGCTGAAGGTGGTGGCGTCGTCGTTGCCGATCCAGTCCCACATGGGAGTGGTGCCGTTGAGTTCCGCGCCGGCGATGAGTGATCCCTGGTCGAGTTTTCTGGCGTCGAAGCAGATCGGGCAGACGTAGTATCGTCCGCCGGCGGCTTGGAAGCGTTTGACGAGGTCGGGGAGCGAGGGGCAGCCTTCGCAGGCAACGCCTACGGCGGTGCCTGCGATGGCGAGCCGGGTGGCCTCTTTGGTGAGGAACATCAGCGTTGGGCGGCCCGATTCGGCGGCGCCGACGGCGGTGAGGAACGCGACCGTGACCTTCTCGGGGTCTTCGAGCCCGGTGATCAGGCTTACGACAGCTTTGCCTGCCATGGATGCACCCTTTCTCACGTCGGTCTGCACGCCACGGTACGGATGGCGGGGGGCCAGCGTCGTCCGGGGTTTGCCCTACAGATCGATGGGTTCGAGGGTGTCGAGCAGGCCGTGCCGCATGGCGAACAGCGTGGCGGTCGAGCGGGTCGAGGCGCCCGTCTTGGCGTAGATGCGCTCGATGTGGGTCTCCGCCGTCTTGGCGGTGATGCCGAGGGTGTGGGCGGCTTGCCGGGTCGACGCGCCGCGGGCGATGAGGGTGAGGACCTCGACCTCGCGGGGGGTGAGGCCGGCGGGGCCTGCGCGGCGCTTGGCGCGGCGCTGGCCTGCGGCGGTGAGCACGGCGTCGGCGGCGTCGGCTGCCAGGCGGCCCGACCGGACCTCGCCGCGGAGCTGGCCTGCCGCCTGCGTGGGCGACAGGGCGGGCCGGTACGGGCGGGGTTCGGTCATGGCGTGGTAGGCGTCGGCGGCGGCCAGGATGCACCCGGCTGAAGGAATCGCCGTCCCTGACAGGCCGCGGTGGTAGCCGGACCCGTCGAGGCGCTCGTTGGCCATCGACGCGATGGAGCCGATGCGGGCCAGGGCCGGCGGCCTGGCGAGGGTCCGCTCGGTGTAGTAGGCGCGCAGGCGTATCCGCTCTGACTCGGTGCCGGTCAAGGGCCCGGGCTTGTCGAGGATCGTGGCGGGGATCCCGTGCAGCCCGATGTCGTGGACGAGCGCGGCGCGGCGCACAGTCACGATCTCGCTACCGGGGAGGCCGCAAAGTTCAGCGGCTCTGGAGGCCAGCTTGGCCACCCCCCGGCAGTGGCCCGCCCGCGACGGGGATCGCAGATCGGTGAAGTCGGCCACGGCCTCCAACGCCTGGTCGAGCTCGCGCTCGGTCAGATGGCGCTGCAGGCCCGGCTCGCTCTCGATCAGCATCCCCACCTCGGGGACGGCATTCATGTCAGCGAGCACCTCACGGGCCGCGGGGCAGAACAGGTCCACGACGGCCGGGTCGAACTGCTTGCCCCGCCGGGCATGAGCCACCTCGATGGCAGCGTCGGCACCACTTGCTCTGTGGAACACCTCGACGACGTCAGCGAGGTGGAACAACCGCACTGGCAGGGCGATCTCGTCGCCTCCGACGCCGCCAGGGACACCCCTGGCATCCCACCGGGTGAATACCTGCTGCAGCGGGCCGCACACATCCCCGGCGAGCCCGAGCCGTTCGGCCATCCGAGCGGTGGTCAGGCAGTGCGACATGAGCCCTCGCTCGACCGCCCGGCGGCCGTTCAGAACAAGGCTGGCCGCCAAGCGGAGGCGGTGCGGCGCGGGGCTGCCCGTCCCGACGTGGCGCAGGGCGAAGCCCATCATGGGCAGCCCGGACGGACGATCGGCCGCCCCCTGACCTCGAAGCCGCATCCGATCGCGCCGCGTGGCAGCGCACCCGGGGCCTCTTGGTGAGCGCAGCGGATGCGCACCTGTGGTCAGCGCCCTGATGTGCATGCCGCCGGGCCAGGCTCCGTCCGGTTGGCACCGCTGAGGTACATGTCAGGTATGTCGGAGGAACCGCTCACTGTCCTTGGCTGGCTAGCTGGGTCGTGACCAGGCGGGCGACTGCGCCCAGTTCTGCATTTGAGCCGCGTACGCCGGCGCCGCGCAGCGAGCGGCGGGATACGCGCTGGCCTGCGGCATTGAGCGTGGTCGCGGTCGCCCAGGCCTGGGCGAGCCGTTCTGGCCGGATCGGTATGGCGGTGTGGTCTGCGCGGGTGTCCTTGCCAGCCGCCTGGTCCGGGTGCGTGGAGCCGGCTTGGCCGCCCAGGTTTGTGCGGCTGGAGTCGGCGCGCAGGAGGTGGGCGAGGGCCGCGCCCATGCCCAGGACCAGGACGGGCAGGCAGGACACCGCGGTGGTGATGCCCCAGGGCGCCTGGGCAGTGCGGGCTTGTGCGAGGAGGTGGTAGGCGATCTGGCCGGCCATGCCGAGCAGGAGGGATCCGATGGCGGAGGCGCGGGCGAACCAGCGGGTCCGGGCGGACACGACGGCGCTGGCCGATAGCCAGGCCCGCAGTGCGTAGGCGGCATAGGCTTCGACGCCGATGGGCAGGGTGATGGCGGTGTCGATGTGCAGGGAGTCCCAGATTCCGGGCAGGGGGTGGACCTGCCCGAACCCTGTCATCTGGCCGATCCCCACCCACCCGGACCAGACCGCGACCATGGCGGGAAGCGCCAGGACCAGCAGCGGCCACGACCGCACGGCCCGGACCCGGCCCGCCACGGGCAAGAACGGGTTCTCGTCGGCGGCCTGGGCGGGGATGGCAACGTCGGGCAGGCCGGGATCTGCCTCCGGGCCGCCAGTGGCTGGGTGGACCGGGCCGGTGGCCGTGGCACCGCCCGGCCTGGCGGCGTGGTGAGCAGAGGGGATCCCGGCGGCTGCGGCCATCGGGTGTTCTCCCCGGGCGCCGATGGCGGGGTAACTAGGGGCGCCGGGCGGCACTAGCGTGGCTTCGGGAAGCTCGGTAGGCTCCGCAGAGGCCCGCCGGGGGCTGGGCGGGCCGTCGCTACGATGTGGGCGGGAGAGGCCGGAAGCGCTGGCATCCGCGCGCGGATGGTGGTGGGACATGATGCTCCTCCTTGATCAACTGGGAGGATTTTGGGAGGTCGCAACTGGCGCGAACTCGCCTCAACCGGGCCCAGCTGGGCTGAAGAGGAGCTTCTGAACTGGCCTTTCACCATTACCGCTGGTCAGGCTGATGAATGAACTGAGATGGCATGCAAGAGGTCAGGAGTTCGAATCTCCTAAGCTCCACTAGGAATCCCAGGTCAGAGTGTCATTCTGGGATCATCCGGGCGGGTTTCAAGATCCGTTGACCGTCATTTGACCGTCGTTCTGGGCACCAGTAGCTGGCACTGAACCGCACGGATTGGCTCTTGATGACAGCCCGGCACGGCGGTTGAGTGGTGTGCGTTGAACATGCCGGTTGATCGCGATGCTGCGGCTGGCATTGGTGGGGCATGGCTTATTACGCAGGCGGTTGCTAATCGCCCGGCTGAGCTAGGCGGTGCGAACGGGCGCGATGCCCGTTCCGGCGGGGCTGCGCAGATGTCAGACTGGATGACGGCGGGAGGTGAGATCGTGAGCATCGCGCTGGTAGACCACACCGGGCCATGGACCGCCGATGATGTCGAGGCGCTGCCCGATGCCGGTGACCATGCCCGCTTCGAAGTCTACGAAGGTGGAGTGCTTGTCGTGAGCCCTGCGCCGGGAGTAGGCCATCAGCGGGCGTCCTACTGGCTGCACCGCGCTCTCGCCCAGGCGGCCAGCGCCGCAGGCGCAGACGTTGAGGTGCTGGAAGCGGTTAACGTGGCACTGCCGGGCGGCAAGCTCCTGGTGCCTGACGTCGTGGTCGTGGCCGCCGGAGCAGTCGATGAGACGGCCACGAGGCTTCCCTGCGAGGCGGTGCTGGCCGTGGCCGAGGTTGTCTCCCCGTCCACGGTGTCGATAGACCGGGCGATCAAGCCGGTCATGTACGCGGAAGCAGGAATCCCCGTCTACTGGCGGGTGGAACTGCATGGCACGCCGAAGATCGTCGCCTGTTCCCTGAGCCGCGGCCGGTATGTCACCCGTACTACGCTCGTTGCAGGGACCCCGGGCCGGATCACCAGGCCTTTCGCGGTCGAGTTGGACCCATCTGACCTAACGCGCCGCACCGCCTGAACCAGGGCGAACCCAGACCGGGCGGCATAATTCCCTTTCGTTGATCTGGTACCCGGCGACTTCCAGAGCAGTCACGCCGCAGCGAGCCGGCGGCCGGAAACGGGCTACGCCGATTAGCGGCATTACATTCAATGATGCAGGAGGTCAGGGAGAACGCACGCTGAGCCGCTGTTATGGACGTCGGTTTGAACCTGACGGAATCGTCTCCAGATGGTGCGGAGCTGGGTGTTCTGCGCGGGCGCCGACGGCAGCATGGGACGGGCTCGGGGGAGGCCAGGTGGGTGGTTGCCTGACCGGCAGGTGCCTGGCTACAGCGCCGTGAACCTTCGCCTCGGCCGGCGGTTGCCGGGCCCCCAGTGAGGCCGGAGCGGTGGAAGATCAGCGAGCCCCGGGTTCCTGGGCGGAGGTGACTCGCCGTCGTCGTCGTCCCAGCGGCGCCGGTACTGGTCGGGAATGTCGCCCCAGCCCCAGTACGGCAGCGGCGTGTCTGGCAGGATCCCCAGGACCTCGACCGGGTCGATCCGCTGCGCGCCGACGGTGCACAGGTGGGCCCAGTCGTCGCCGAGGTCGAACACGTAGGCGAATTGCTCTCCCGGGTGCAGCCGCGACAGCTTCACCCGCCGGTAGTCCCCGGTGACGTCGCCCTCGTTCTCCCAGTCCGGGTCCGGATCGCACAAGCGCCTGCCGTCGGCGAGGGTGAACTCCTGCAGGTGCGAGCGGTCCCAGCGGGCGAACGCGTCGTCGATAGCGTCGGCGAGCTGTTTGAAGGTGTGGCTGCGGGCGGCCGCGAAGATCCGTCCTGGCCGCGGCCAGTACTGCTCGCCGTGGCCCTCGATCAGGTCGACCCGGATCGACAACCAGGTCCGCGCCACTTCACACCTCCGGTGCGGTCAAACCCTGCCAGGCTGCCTGGCCTGGTAGCCGGTTGGCCCCTTGCGAGCCCGGTCATCAGGGTGCATCAGCGAAGGCTCATCCGGGCCGCGGGCCGTCGCGCTGGGCCAGTTCCTGGCATGCCTGGCGCACCGGCACGCCGGCCCGGCCGGCGGCGGCGCGGATATAAGCGACCGCCGCGTACAGGGCGTACTGCCAGAAGTCATCGGTCTGCCACCAGGCGACCTCGTCAAGCAAGTCCGGCTCCGCTCCGCCGCGCAGCGCCGCCGCTGCCAGGATCGCGAACTGAAGCTTCTTGTTCTGCCGGCCGCGGAAGGCGCACTCGGGCAGGAACCGCTCCCGCATCCCTTCCAAGGCCAGCGGGTCGGCGCGGCTGGCCCCGCACCAGTCCAGCACGTCAACTGCGACGCGGAGGAAGACCTCGCCGGGGAAAGTGTTGTTCCGGGGATGCAGGGGCGCTACCTCGCCCACCAGCTCGGATACTTCGCTATCCCGGGCCAGCCCGTCAAGCAGGATCCGGCGGGCGGTGGCCGCGTCCTGGGGCGTGGGCAGGTTCCTGGCAAGCATACCCAGACGGTAGGGCAGAACCGATCCGGCCGTTTGGTCTTCAGGACGCTGGCAGGGCGGGCAGCGGCCACGTCCTGACGGGCGTTCAGTGCGCCGCGCACCCCTATGATCGGCTGGTGATCCTGCGGTGCACGAAGAAGCTGCTGGCTG
>WNFE01001326.1_pt1 | contig 27077 bp, 36 predicted proteins | sample 5400451 | NCBI WGS metagenome assembly WNFE01 (sample SAMN13153344, study PRJNA577476) | soil metagenome | isolation source: 200 cm saprolite under Douglas fir tree site 2 hole 2 | place: USA:California | collected 2015-04-18
TACGATCGCGTGACCGATGCGGTGATTCGCGACTACTTCGGGATTGAGCCGCCGGCGTACGCCGTGGCGACGGCCACGCTGCACTTGCCTCTGCACGGGTTCGATCCGACCGCAGAACGCCAAGCTCTCCAGCGTCGAGCGCTAGAGATCCAGCACAATCCCGATCGGCTCCTTACTCATCCGACCCCCGCCCAGCAAGCGCAAATCGACGAGAAACGGGTCTTGATCGTGGCGCTGGAGGGCGGATCGCTGAGCCACCGCGAGCGCCGCGCGGCGACACAGCGCATCCGGGAGATCAATGAAAGCTTGGCGCGCAGCTTGACGGCCGAGTTCAACGATGTGAAGGAGAGGCAGACCGAGTTTGAACGCGGCGGGGAGGCGACAGCGGCCGCGACATATCGCGAGTACCCCTATTGTTTGTTTTCCCCGCGCGCGGTGGACGAGTTGATCGAGGGACTGTTTCAGAAGGGCCGATGATGGCCGTCGCGCTCTCACTCGGCGCTGCCCTGATGATCGGGCTAAGGGGTCAAATGGGGGTGCGGCCGAACGGAGCGCCGCAGGTAAGCAATGACGAGAGCGGCACCACCCAGTAGGGCCACGACCGGCGCCAGCCACACGAACCACAGCACTCCCTGGCGCGGGGGTTCTAATAAGATCCACTCGCCGTAGCGGCTGACAAAGTAGCCGACGATCTGGTCTTCCGTCTCTCCGGCGGCGAGTTTGTCCCGAATCACGGTGCGCATCTGGGCGGACAGCTCGGATTGTGAATCGGCCACACTTTCGTTTTGACACACCGGACAGCGCAGTTTGGATGCGATGAGACGTGCACGCAAGTCGACCTCCTGCGCCGAAGCGGTCACAGTCAACGCGAGCACCCACGCCGCGATTAGGAGGTGCTGACCGATCATCGGGTTTCCAAGAGTGGTGCCATCACACGGGCCAGCAAGTCCTCGCTCACCGCGCCCGCATATTTGTACACAGTGCGCCCCGATCGGTCGATGACATAGGTCTCAGGCACTCCGTACACACCAAAGTCGATTGCGATCACGCCGCGGGGATCCATGCCCGCAGGAAACGTCAGCCCAAAGTGCTGGATGAAGGCGCGCGCCGGCGCCTCGCCATCCTGAATGTTCACCCCGACAACCGTCACGCCTTTTGTGCGGTACTGCTCCCAGATCGCTTGGAGAGCGGGGGCTTCATCCGTGCAGGCCGGGACACACCACGATGCCCAGAAGTTCAGGACCACGAGCCTCCCGCGCAGTCCGGCTGAGGTCAGGCGCCCTCCGCTGAAGAGGCGTAAGTCGAACGGAGGGGCCATTCGTCCCACCAGCGGAGACGGGATGGCGCGGGGATCACGCCGCAGCCCAGAGGCCAGCACTAGCAGGAGCGGAATTACCACCGCGGCCATCCCAATCCAGGCCCAGGGAAGGGGCCGGCGGGGCATTACCGTCTGCGAGTCGGCCATAGCGCTAGAACTCCAGCTCCGACCATGATCGTCCCTCCCGCCCACAGCCACGACACCATGGGGGAGACCACGACCCGCACAACAGCACTCTGTTCCTTAGGGTCAAACGCTAGCAAGGCGACGTACAAGTCGTCGCGCCAGGTTGAGCGCACCGCGGGGGTGGCGACCGGCGTCCGGGATTGACGGAAGAAGTTCTCTGACGGCCGAAGGATGTCTATATCACCCGATGACCGCGCCGTGCCCGCTTGGGCTGTCGCGTCAAGGATGCCGATGGCCAATGGAGCAGCGACGACAATCCGATCTGCTCCCACTAGCGCCTCGAGGCTTTCCAGGCGAAGGGTGTACGAACCAACCTGTATCGTCTCTCCGACGACCAGATGGCGCTGTACTTCGATCCGTCCGGACTGCGACGCGACGATGCCGGCGACGGCGACCACTAACCCGAGGTGGGTCAAATACCCGTAGTAGCGTTGCGGATTGATGGAAAACATAGCCGTCACCGAGGCGAGGAAGCCCTCACCGGTGGCCGCGCGATGGGCCAGGGCTCCCCGAGCGTACTCGGTCACCTGGGCCAGCGCCACAAACACGGCTGCCCCCAGCGCGGTGAGAGCCGTAGGACCGCGCACACCAGCGGCGGCGAGGGCGCCTGTGATGGCCACTGCGGCGGCGGCGAGGGCCCCAAGCTTACGGAGATCGTCGCGTCCGCTCCGTCCCCACCTCAGCGCCGTGCCGGTTCCGACGGCCAGGAGCAGCAAGATGCCGAGCGGTCCCACCACGCGATCGAAAAACGGCGGGCCGACCGTGATTTTGGCGCCGGTCGCGACCTCGACGACCAGCGGGAAGATCGTGCCCAGAAAGACCGTAAACGCCATGGTCACCAAGATGAGGTTGTTGATCAGCATCATCGTTTCTCGAGACAGCAGGCTGTCGAATCCGCCCTCATCGGGGGTCTGCCTCCGGCGCCAGAACAGGGCACCCAGCGACACGAGCGTCGCCAGGCACAAGAAGGCGACAAATAAGGGGCCGATCAGGGACTGGGTGAAGGAGTGCACGGAGGCAATGACCCCACTGCGGGTGAGAAACGTCCCGAAAATCGTGAGCAAGAAGACGACGATGATCAGCGCAAGATTCCAGCCGCGGAGCAGTTGCCGGCGTGCCTGCACCATCGAGGAGTGGAGGAATGCCGTCGCCACGAGCCAGGGCATGACCGCGGCATTCTCGACCGGGTCCCACGCCCAATATCCTCCCCACCCCAACACGTCATAGGACCACCGTGCGCCGAGGAACAACCCCGCCGTGAGCGCGGTCCACGCCACCAATGTCCACCGCCGCGTGAGGGCCGTCCACTCCTCCCGGTGTTGACCGGAGAGCAAGGTGCCCATCGCAAACGCATAGGGAATAGAGAACCCCACATACCCGAGGTACAGGAAGGGAGGGTGGACGGCCATCAGCAGATGATTCTGAAGCAGCGGGTTGAGCCCGACCCCATCGGGGGGCGTGACCACCAACCGGGTGAACGGGTTCGCGGGTACTGCGATCAGCGCCAGAAAGAACGTGGCAATGGCAAACAAGACCCCCAAGACATAGGGGAGGAAGCCAGGGTGCCGAGAGCGATAGCGCTGCGCCACGAGCATGGTAAGGCCGCTGAGAATCCACACCCACAAGAGGATCGAGCCCTCAAGGGCCCCCCACAATCCGGCGATGCGGAACAGTAAGGGCGTGACGCGATTAATGTTGGCCGCAACGTAGCGAATGCTGAAGTCAAAACCTACTAACGCCGTTTCCATGGCCAGTACGGCCAAGGTGACGAAAGTAAACACACCGATAGCGGCCCGGTAACCCCAGATCAGTCCGCGAGGATCTTTCCGACGGTGTCCAAGGACGAGAACGCCGAGGCCGCCGACGGCACACACGAGAGCGAGCAGGAGGCTCCCGGTCCCGAGGAGAGCGATCACGGCGAGGCCGGGGGCGCGTACTGCTCGGAGTGCTTGACGATGACCGCGGACGCAGTGAAGATCCCATCGCTGCCGTACGTGCCTTCGACGACGGCGCCCTGTCCTTCAGTGAACAGATCCGGCGGCGCGCCGTGGTGGACGACAGGTACGGATGCCTTCCCGTCGGTGAGCACAAAACGCAGGTCGAGCGTCTGCGCATTCCACTTCTTTGAGCCGGGTGCGACCTGCCCGCCCAGGCGCATGGACTGTCCGACCGCGCTCGCGCCTTGGGCCAGGAGCTCGCTGGGTGTGGTGTAGTAGACGATCGCCCCGCGAATCCCGCCGATGATCAGGTACAACAGTGCTCCGACAACGAGGATGGCGGCGAGTGCAAGACGGGTGCGCTTCATCGGGCTGAGGCGGAGTGCTCTGTCGATATCCCCCGCGCCCTGGTTGCCTCCCGGAGTCGGCGATGCAGCGAGAGCACGTAGGTAGTCAGAGTGATCAGCACAATGCCGTACGCCAGCGCGACCCACCCCATTGTCAGGCAGCCTCCCCAGTGTCCTCTGCGCGGGCCAAGCGGATGCGCAGCGTCAGCAGGTAGGCAAACAATGCGGTGAATGCGAGGAGGCCCAGGAGAAGGGCGGCGAGCATCGGGAGGGCCATCTTAGTGTCGCCCGGCGTGAGGGATGCTGGCTGGTGGAGCGTACGAAACCACACGACTGAGTAGTGAATCACGGGGACATCTAGGAATCCGATGATGCTTACCACGGCGGCAAGACGCGCGCCACGCTGCGGATCGTCCGCGAGGCCTCGTACCAGCAGGGCGCCAAGATAGATGAAGAAAAGCACAGCGGTAGTGACGAGCCGCGCGTCCCACGTCCACCAGGTGCCCCACACGGGGCGACCCCAGATCGATCCGGTCACGAGGGCAAGTCCGGTGAAGACCACACCGAGTTCCGTGGCGCTGTGCGCGACGTAGTCGTACACGGGAGTGCGCTTTGCCAAATACAAGGCGCTGGCGATGCAGGTGATGGCAAATGCCACGTAGGCTACCCACGCGTTGGGGACGTGCACGTACATGATGCGCACGTACTCGCCCTGGAAGGCGTCCGGCGGGGAGGCCACTAGCCCGACGTAGGCCCCGACGGCCAAGAAGCCAAGCGCAGCTCCGCCGAGAAACGATTGCCCCCTCACGACTCTTCCATCACAACTTCAAACAGGATCGGGCACACCAACAGGGCAGTCAGATCGAAAACCCCGATCACCACCAGCCACACGCCCTCACCCCTGCCTGCGAGCGCCGCTTCGGTGAGCCGCAAGCAGCCCAAAACTACGGGCAAGGCGAGCGGGAGCAACAGAATGGGCATCAGCAGCTCGCGGGCGCGGACATGCAGCACCACGCCTGCCAGCAGCGTCCCGATGGCCGCCAGCCCGATCACTCCAAAGAGTCCGACTGCGATCAATGCTGGCAGATGGGTCCAGATCGGGATGTTGAACAGCACGCCCACCAGCGCGCACAGGAGGACCAGAAGCGCTGTCAACATGATGACGAGGGCGAGAAACTTCCCCCAGTAAATGTGCTCCCGGCTCCCGGGGTATAACAGCAGGGTTTCGAGTGCCTGTTGTTCAACCTCCGCCTGCGTCAGGCGGGGAATTCCCAGCACGGCCGCAAATCCCATGGCGACCCACAGGACGGCCGGCGCACGTGCCGGTTCGGATCCCAACACAAAGCCCAGGAACAAAATAATGAGGAGGGCGACCATGCCCATCGCGGTGGCCGTCTGCCGGCCTCTCCACTCCAGCAGCAGGTCCTTACTCGTGACCGCTGCCACGCGGTCGAGAGCTCTCACATCCGGCCTCCTGCCATGGTCAGGGGATGGGCAGCGAAGTGTCCCGCGGGGGTGAGATCTACTATGCGACCTCCGGAGAGGATGAGGACGTTCTCGGCGATGCGTGTGCCGCGTTCCCACTCCTGTGTCGCGACGACCGCGCACCCGCCCCGCTGCCTGGTCTCGGCCACCATGGTGTGGACGAGGCGCACCCCCTCGGCGTCGAGCCCGTTAAACGGTTCATCTAGGAGTAACACCGATGGTGCGGCTAGCCATGCCCGCGCGAGGGCCAGCCGACGCTTCATACCCTGGCTGAATGTCCGGACAGGATGGTCGCCCAGGCCGGTCAACCCCACCCGTTCCAACCAGAGCGTCATCGGCTCGAACCGCCGGCCGCACATCGCGGCCGCGAACTGGAGATTTTCCCGAGCGGTGAGTGAGTCGTACACTCCCGGTGTAGCGCTGACGAAGGCCGCCTGCCCCCGGACCGCATCTGCGTGCGCTACGACGTCGTGACCGAAGACGGTCGCCCTCCCTGAGGTCGGACGAAGCGCCGTGGCGAGAAGCCGCAGTAGCGTTGTTTTCCCAGATCCGTTCGCACCGACAACAAGCAGAACAGACCGTGGGGGGACTGCAAACGTGAGATCCCGTACGGCCCACGCGGTCCCGAAGCGCTTCGCTAGCGCGGTGGCGGCGATGGCGGGTGTGTCCGCAGAGGCGGCAAGGGGTTCAGAGTTTGACATAATGATGTGGGACGTGTGCGCAGACGATGTTCGCGATGACGACGAGCGCTGCCTGCCCGGTTCTGTGGGGCGGGTCGGGGAGGAGTCCCTGTGCGTTCGAAGAATCCCAGACGGCGGTATGTCCGGTCGTACAATCGCCGCCCTGGCCGCCGTCATGGTGGGCGTTCTTTTTATGGCCGCGTGTCAACCGGCCGTCAATGTCTCTCGAGTCCCCGCGGTGCGCACGGGGTTGCCGCTGGCGCCGAAGGATCCGCCTCTCTTGCCGGTCGATGCCTCGGGGAAGCCCATGCACCCGTCGGTGGCCGAAGGGGCCAAAGTGTTTTCCAAAACACAGTGTCTGATCTGCCATGGTCCGGAAGGGCTGGGCAACGGGCCAGCCGCCGGGAACCTGAAGTCGCCCGGGAAAAACCTGCTGACCGATTTCCTGACGCTGTTTGGCATTCGCGCCACCGGGGAGCAACTGCCCAGTCGGCCCGCGAACTTTCACAACTTGGTCCAAATGCGGTTGAACAGTCCATTCAACATGTATGAAACGGTGACCCGAGGCCGTCCGAATACGGCCATGCCCGCTTTCGGCCCAAAGCCGGCGTACGGGGCTGCAACGTTTGGCGTCAAACTGACCGATGAAGACCGCTGGAACGTGATCTTCTTTGAGTGGGCGTTTACCACCTCGCCCGCGCAGGTCGCCCGGGGCAAGCAGATTTATGAGACGCAGGTGGTCCGCATCCACGGGCAAGGGCTGACCTGTGCCGATTGTCACGGTGTCGCGGGGGACGGCCGGGGTCGCGTGGGGCTAGAGATTGCCAAAAAGAGATGGAACTGGGCGCGGGGCTTGGGACCGGGAATTTTCACGGACGTCAACCTCATAGCACAGCGCAAACCCACGGACCTGTTCCAGGTGACCCAGGATGGACTCGCCGACATGCCATCCTATCGGGGCGTGATCTCCGATGACGACATCTGGGCCGTCGTGAGCTACATTTGGACGTTCATCTACACGTACCCCCAGGCGCCACGATAATGGGCACACGGCACTCCTTCCTAAAGGCATGATGGACCCTCAGGCTCCCGAGCTGATGGCCCGCCGCCGGTTCCTGAAGCTGGTGACGGCCATCCCGGCGCTGGCCGCCCTGGTGGCGGTGATCTCGCCATTGTTGCGCTTCCTCAAGCCCAACGTCGAGAAGTTCAAGATCTACGCCCCCACGACCGGAGATGCAGCGAAGGGAGAGCCCACAGCCGTGGCCACACTACGCGAGGTGGCCAATCCCTGGGACTCCAAGTATTTCGTATTCACGCAGAAGTATCCCCAGTACACGCCCGAAGGGTTTAAGGCCGCGAACGTCCCGGGTGTGGTCGTGCGGCTCCCGTACCCGATCACGCTCTTCGATCCAGCCACCGGTCAGGGGCCGCTGAGTTGGGTCAAGGAGATCGGCAAGACCCCCACGGTGATGCAAAGCGACATCATTGTCTTCTCCCGGATTTGCCCTCATCTCGGGTGCATCTACAACTACGTGCCGAACTACAAGGAAGTCACCGCGGGGTATGGCGGGTATGTCCCGCCCCCCGATCGCCAGCACGCGCTGATGGCCTGCCCATGTCACCTCAGCATCTACGATCCCGCCGACCGGCAAATGCCCGGCCGGGTCGTGTCCGGGCCTGCCCCACGTCCTCCGCGAACGTTCCTGTTTGAAATCCGTGGGGAGCAGATTGTGGTGACCGATGTGGAGGCCGGAGGCATCGCATGATCTACGCAGAGGTCGAGTACCCCCAGGACGCACGCACGAGGATCTGAGACAGAGGACCGCCCATGGGTGAAAAAGTCTTAGAGTGGTTGCGGGAACGCCGTCAGAAGCTCGATTTGTTCGACGAGACGGTGGTGGCCCAGCAGGACAATCCGCTGTACCTGATGGGGCCCATGTTGTATTACTTCTGGCTTGTCACCGTGGTGACCGGCGTCATTCTCATGCTGTGGTACGAGCCGACCACGACCGGGGCCTACAGTTCGATTGAGCGTATCCAAAACGACGTGGGGCGCCTGGGAGTTCTCTTAGGCCGACCCCTGGCGCTGGGCGGGCTGATCCGCGGTCTGCATAAATACGGCGCCGATGCGCTGATCACGGTCATCTTCCTCCGCATTTACCGCATGTACTTCCTCGGCGAGTACAAGAAGCCAGGAGAGTTGTCGTGGATGCTCGCGTTCACCGGCCTCATCTTGGGGATGATCTCGGGGATCACCGGCTACCTGCTGATCTGGAACCAGCGGGCGTTCTGGGCGGCAAAGGTCGTGCTCACGGTGCCGGTGTATTTTGATCAACTCCCTCTCATCGGGCCGCTGAAATTTGGGTCGATGATCGCCTTCGTGTTCTTGGGCGGGCCCGCCGTGGGCCAAGCCACCATCACCCGCTTTTATGCCCTCCACTTTGGCATCTCGCTAGTCTTGCTGATTCTCGTTGAGGTTCTCTTCTTCCGCACCCGCCGGAAGAGGATCAGCATGTCACTGGCTCCCATTGTCGTGTTCCTGGCGATGCTGCTCGTGATTTCGATCGTGTTGCCGGCAGAAAGCGGGCGCCGTGCCGATCCGACGCGAACACCCCTGCCCATCCTCTCAGACTGGTACTTTCTCGCCTTGTACCAGTATGTAAAGTACACGCCACCGCTGTGGGCGGGGCTGGGTCCCGGGCTCTTGATCGGATTGGGAATGCTCGTGCCTTTCCTCGATCGCAGCCGGGGCCGGCGCCCATTGGAGAGGCCGTTCTTCACGGTGGTCGGCGCACTCGCTGTACTCTACTTCCTCGCGTTCACGGCGTTGATTCTGTTCAACATCGCGGTGATCGAGCGCGATCCGTTTATTATCATGCTGATTACGCTGGTCGGTCTGAGCCTGGGATTCCTGTGGGAGTTGCGGTATCGGCGTGCCCAGAAGCGGGCCGTGGCGGCCCCCAGTCCGAGTCCCCCGGCGCGGGCGCCCGCCCACAGCTAGCCGGTGGGGCGCTTATGGCAGCGGGTCGCGTTCCTCGCCTCGTTCGGTGTAGCGATGGTGTCGCTGGCTGCCGCTTGGGGGGCATTGCAGGTGGCGTGGCAGACGCCCACGCTGGCGGCGTGTCTGTACACGCTCGGCTTCACCGTGGTGTTTGTCGTGTCGTTTCTCTACCTCGGCTTTTGGGTGTATGCGTGGGATCGCGCGGCCGGCCGCGTCAAACGCGAGATTGCGTTCTATGAACGATTCTTGCAGCGCAAGTGACCCCACCGCCGAGCTCGAAGCTGGTGGCAAGGGAAAGTTTGGTACGAAAGAGTACCAAGCATGACGGCATCTGAAATCGGATCAGCGTGCGGTGAGGTGGAAGGGGCGGCGAACCAGCGCCCGTCGATCTCGGCCGTGGAGGAATGCGCGTGGCCTTCGCGGTAGGGATCCTCTACGGCGAGGGAACAGATCACTGGTACCTGGTCGGCACAATGGTGGGCGCACTCCTCCTCGCGTACTCGGTCATCGTTTTGTTGTTGCGCAAGATGGGTCTGGTCGGACCGCGGAAGGCGGAGCGATGAGCACAGCAACCACCGACCAAGCAACCGGCCGCTACGCGCGGTCGATGACCGCGCTGCTGCGGGGGACCCTGCGTCTGGACGTCTGGATCAACCGGGTCTACCCCACGGACTTCAATCCGCTCTACTACACGGGGGGTCTGTCCAACCTGTTCTTGCTCACCTTGGTGCTGTCGGGCATCTTTCTGTTCTTCTACTACGAGGCGAGTCTGGGTAGCGCGTTCGCGTCCATCCAGTACTTGACCGAGCGTGTGCCGTATGGCGGCGTGATCCGCGGCGTGCACCGGTACGCGGCCGACGGGTTCATCGTCGGCATCTTGTTGCACCTGTTTCGCAACTGGTTTACTGATCGGTACTTGTTCGCCCGCGACAATCCCTGGATCTCCGGAATGTTCTTATTGCTGTTTGCGGGGTTTGTGGGCGTCACGGGGTACCAGCTGGTGTGGGATGAACGGGCGCAGCTTCTGACGACGCTGGTCGTCGCCATGCTGTACAGTATTCCGGCCGCGGGCCAGGGACTGGTGCATATGCTCCTGGGCGGTGTCGGGGTCAGCGACACGACGCTCGTGCGGCTGTTGTATCTACACATCGGCCCCGCCTCGGCGTTGTACGTCTTCCTGTGGTGGCACTACCTGCGGTTGCGCCATCCGAAGATCTGGCCGCCGGGGGTCTGGACCCTCTTCTGCGTGGGGTTGGTGTTCTTGCTGGCCGGCGTGATCCCCGTGACAGGGGACGCGATTCCCCCGTCAGCTCCCGCGGCGCGGCCAACCCAATTTCCCATGGATGTATTCTTCATGCTCCCGTTTTGGCTCATGAACATCCTGCCGGCGGGGGGCGTTGTGGCGCTGTTGGTCCTGCTGTTCGTAGGCGGATTGGCGATTCCGTACCTGAGCCGGCGGGAAACTCCCGCGCAAATGGAAGTGCGCCACGCCGGCGTGGCCCAAGTGGTCGACGGAAACTGCACAGGCTGCGAGCTCTGTTACTATGACTGTCCATACAATGCCATCGTCATGGTCCCCTCACCGGGGCGGGGACTCACGAAGGCGGCCGCCAACCGCACGCTGCTGGCGGTCGTCATCGAGTCCCGCTGCGTGGAGTGCGGGATCTGCATCGGAGCCTGTCCGTTCGAAGCTCTCGAGCTTCCGAAGTTGATGGAGCGCGATGTGCTCAATCAGGTCAGCCTCGCGATGCAGCCATGACAGAGCCGACCGTCGTCGGATTCATCTGCGACTGGAGCGTCGACTTGAAGCCGCTCACCGAGGGCGGGCATCTACGTGAGTTGCCCCACGTGCGCATCATCCGCGTGCCCTGCTCGGGGTTCGTCCGTCCCTCGTGGCTGGAGGAAACGCTTACCCGCGGGGCGGCGGGCGTCTTTGTGACGGGGTGTCCGTATGGGGATTGTCTCAACAGGGAAGGGAACTTCTTGATGCGGGATCGCATCGAGCAGTTGCAGCGGCGTCTGCAACGCCGCAAGGTCGATCCCGCACGCCTGGGGATGCTCGCGTTCGGCCTGCACGACGGGCCGGGGTTTCTGGCTCAGGTAAAAGCCTTTGTCGAGCGCATTGCCTCCCTGCCCGCGCCGGCCCCCGCCCGAGGCGGTCGCCCCACGGTCGCGCAGCCCGCCGCCGCTTCCGAGGGTGATGCCTCATGAAGAAGCCTCTGCGCGTCCACCTGGCCTACCTGCTGTTCTATCTTGCGTGGTTCCTCTTACTGATGTTCATCGCGTCCTTTGGCTTGATCGCCGAAGCCTAGCCCCGCGGCGCGTCTTTCTGTCGTCCTCATAGTTGCCCTGGTCACCGAGAACCTGCTCTGTTATCCTGTTGTGGGTTTTTGCAGCCGAGCAGTTTCATCCAGGAGGGATGCAATGTACAGACGCATGTGGGTAGGTGTCGTGGTGTTGCTCGTGTCGCTGGTCGCCGCGTCGTGTGGCGGTGGAGGGAAACCCGGCGGTGAGCAGCCGAGCGGCCCGAGCGCGGGGGCGGTCGTCACGGTCACCGAGAAGGAATGGTCCATCACCTTCTCAACTGCCGCGCTGAAGGCGGGCCCGTTGAAGCTGACGCTCAAGAACGAAGGCTCCATCGAGCACAACTTTATCATCAAGGAAGCCAACGTTGAGGTCGACAGTATCCAACCCGGGCAATCCAAAGAAGTCACCGTGAATTTAAAGCCGGGCACCTACACGGTCATGTGCAACATCGCCGGTCACGCGGAAGCCGGAATGCAGACCTCCATTAAGGTGCAGTAGCCGCTCCTTGTTCGGCGCCTTCCGGCTGGGTGAACAGCCGGAGGGCGCTGTCGTTCGGTCACGAACCCCTCTCCTAGAGCATGGATCTCGCCGCGATCTACGCCCCCGTGCAAGAGGATCTGGACCTGCTTCACGCGCTGTTGGAGCGTGAGTTGGCCGCTGATGATCCTTTTGTCAGTGAACTCGTCCGCCACGTGCTAAGCACGCGCGGGAAGATGGTCCGTCCGGCGTTGGTCTGCTTGTCGGCGGGGGCGAGCGGCGGGGCGGGAGAAGCCCGGCTGTGGCTCGCTGCGGCGGTCGAGCTCATTCATGTGGCCTCCCTGATCCACGATGACATCATTGATCAGTCGGAGGTCCGGCGCGGAGTCTCCACCGTGAACGTGCAGTGGGGCAATCAGATTGCGGTGCTCCTCGGAGACTACTTGTTCGCCAAAGCCTTCGATCTGCTCAGTCGCATTCGTCACCCGGACGTCGCCCCCACGCTGGCGGTCGCGACCGTAAAGATGAGCCAAGCGGAAATCATGCAGATTAAGTTCGGGCAAGAACCCCACGGCGACGAATCCGCCTACTTCGAGATTATTGCGGGTAAGACCGCCCATCTCATCTCCGCGGCTTGCCGGGCAGGGGGCCTGGTCGCAGGGAACTCCGCGGCCGCCGATCGCTTGGGGGCGTTTGGACTCCACTGGGGCATGGCGTTTCAGATTACCGATGATGCCCTGGATTTGACGAGCCGGGAGGACGCGCTGGGCAAGCCGATTCACAGCGATATTCCCAGTGGCAAAGTGACCCTCCCGGTGATTCGCGCACTCGCAGAAGCCTCCGCGCAAGACCGCGCGCGCCTCCTGGGTCTCCTTGCGGGCGGAGCGCGCGACGGAGATCGGGACGAGATCCAGCGCCTCTTGGTCCGGTACGGGGGCATTGACTACGCGCTCGACACCGCCGGACGCTACTCGCGCCAAGCCGCCGCGGATCTCGCGCCGCTGGCCCCGGGGCTGGCGAAGGAGAGCCTCCTCGCCCTCACGGAGTTTGTCGTGGTCCGGTCCCGATGACCATGGGGTCGACGGAGGCCTCCGCCGCCCTGGCGGTGTAACCTCGCCCAATGGCCACAGCTGCGTCCGTACAAGGCCTCGTCGCAGTCACTGGTCCCACGGGGTTCATCGGGTCCCACGTGGTGAAGACACTCCGCCGCGCGGGAATTGCCGTGCGCGCGGTGGTGCACCCCCAGAGCAAGAAAACCGATCACCTCGCGGAGCTGCGCGCGCTGGGCTGCGAGGTCGCTTCCGCGGATGTCGGGGACGTCGGTGCACTCGAACGCGCCTTCACCGGGTGCGCATCAGTTGTGCACCTCGTAGCGGTGATTCGCGAGCGCCTCGGTGCGACATTCGACTTGATCAATCGGCGGGGGGCAGCGGAAGTGGCCGCGGCGGCACGGACTGCGGGTGTCGGTCGTCTCGTGCATTTGAGTGCCCTGGGCGCGGGCCCGGAGGCGCCGCGTTACTTGCGGTCGAAGTGGGCGGGCGAAGAGGCGATCCGGCGCGGCGGCGTCCCCTACGTGATTCTGCGTCCCTCCTTCGTGTTTGGACCAGGAGGCGGCGCCGCCAAGCAGTTGGCCGATGTCGTGCGGCTGGGGCCGTGGTACCTGTTCCACCTCCTAGGGGCTCCGCGGGGGCCGCTCGTGGCCTTGGCGACAGTGATGCCCGTGGTTCCGGTGTTTGGGTCGGGTCAGTACCGGTCGATGCCAGTGGATGTGCGCGATCTGCTTGAGGTGGTACGCCAAGCGCTCACGCGCCATGATATCCTGGGCGAGGCGTACGATCTCTGTGGGCCGGACGCGTTAGCCTATGAGGCGCTGCTCGACGAGATTGCCCGTGCCTTAGGCGTGCGACGGTGGAAAGCGCATATCCCCATGAGGTTGGCCCGGGCTCTGGTGCGGGAGTTTCGTTACCTCCCGAACCCCCCGATCACGCAGGACGAGTTTGAGGCCCTCCTCGTCGACAATGTCTGCCAGGGGACCCGGGCGGTCCAGGTGTTTGGCCTGCGCCTGACGCCAGTTCGCGAAGCTATTCGCTATGCGCTCAATGAGGACGGGCGCGACGGGTGAAGGGGGCGGGGGAGATAGTGTCCCGCACCAGAGATGGGGGCGATGAAAGTGGACCCTGAGAAGTCAGAGAAGTCAGACCAGGAATCCGTGAGCGGCATCATCGGCCGGTTACTCCAACACATTGTCGCGTTGCTCGAAGCGCGCATGGACCTGACACGCCAGGAAATTCGTGGCGCGCTGCGCGACGTAGGCATCTCTCTCCTGCTGCTCGTGGCGGCCTTGTCGCTGCTCTTGTTGATGATTCCGATTGCCGTCGCGGTCCTCATTCTGGTCTTGGCCCAGATTCTGGCGCCGTGGTTGGCCACGGCGATTGTCCTCGTCATCATGGTGGCCGTGGTCGCGACCCTCGTGCTCGTGGCCCGCATTCGCCTGAAACGTCGGCGGCTCAACTTCCTGACTAGTCTGCGGGAAGACTGGAAGGCCATCCGGCAAGCGCTCGAACGGCAGCGATGAAGCCCGCGGGTCCCCCCGACGACGACGGGCACATCGATCAGCTGCGGGGCCACATCACGACTGACCTGAAAGCCCTGCGTCAGATGTGGGATAGGCGCGCGCAGTGGACTCAGCGCGCGGCGGAGGACTGGACCACACAGGCCACCCGCCTGAGAGGCGTTCCGGCGTGGGCGATCGGCGCCGTCGCCGGGATGCTCGCCGGAGTATGGTCGGCACTGCGGCGACCGCGAAGGGTGGAGTAAGCGGCCAGTCTAATCTCGGACTGGTGGTGGGTCGAAGGAGGTCTCGTGGCACGTCGCCTGCGCAGCCCATGGTGGGTCCTCTTTTTCGTCATCTTCTTTGGGGCACTGTTGGGGAGCGTCATCGCCGAGGCGGTGGGGGCGTATCCCGCGTTGGCGTGGCTGGCCAAGGATGTGCGCGCAGGGATTGACCCGCCATTGACTCTGGATCTGCGCGTGTTTACGGTCACGATCGGGACCACCGTCCGCCTCAATGTGGCCATTCTCCTCGGTATTGTCATTGCCGTGTGGATCTTCCGGCTCCTCCAGTAGACACCGCGGGAGCCAATTTTTGCGGTGTTTGAAACCCTCTAGACCCGTTGTTATACTTGGGGCGGCGTTTTGGGCGGCACCAAGACTGAGACGGATCGCAGTCGGCTGGAGCTCAGTATGGACCCGGGCCTCCCGAGGACGGGGGGGAGCGAGTCGCCCGTGACCCGCGCGGTATCGGCAGGTTCCCCTCAAGCAGGTGCCCAAGTGCACGAGATGGACCTCTTACTCACGGTGGCGGCTGGTACTCGATGGCCAGATCGGGCATGAACAAAATCACAGACATCTTGAGGAGGCCTATGGCTTTCAACTACCTATTTTCCCGGCTGAGCCGCGACATGGGGATCGATCTCGGTACCGCCAACACCCTGATCTATGTGCGGGGCGAAGGTATCATCTTGCGGGAACCCTCGGTGGTGGCGAAGCGGGTCGCCGACGGCCAAATCATCGCGGTCGGCGAAGAGGCGAAACGGATGGTAGGGCGGACTCCTGGCGAGATCATCGCCACGCGGCCACTGCGTGACGGCGTCATTGCCGATTTCGACACCACAGCGGCGATGCTGGCCTATTTCATCCGTAAGGGCCTCAAGGGGAAGACACTGCTGCGGCCCCGCGTTGTCGTCGGGATTCCGTCCGGAGTCACGGGCGTGGAGCGTCGCGCGGTCATCGATGCGACCGAACAGGCGGGGGCGCGCGAGGCCTATCTCATCGAGGAGCCAATGGCGGCGGCGATCGGGGCGGGCTTGCCGATTTCCGAACCGGTGGGCAGCATGGTGGTCGACATCGGGGGCGGCACGACCGAGGTCGCGGTCATCGCCATGGGCGGCATCGTGACGTCCAAGTCCATCCGCGTGGCAGGGGACGAGATGGATGAAGCTTTGATTCAGTACTGCCGCCGAGCGTACAACCTGCTCATCGGGGAACGGACCTCCGAGGAGATCAAGATTGCGATCGGATCCGCCTATCCGATGAAAGAAGAGCAGAGCATTGATGTGCGGGGGAGGGACTTGGTAAGTGGGTTGCCTCGCACCGTGCGCATGACAAGCTCCGAGGCGCGCGAGGCCCTGGCGGAGCCGGTCGCGCAAATCGTCGAAGCAGTGAAACAGACACTCGAACGCACCCCACCCGAACTGGCGGCGGATATCGTGGACCGTGGAATTGTCCTGGCGGGGGGGGGCTCGCTGCTCCGAGGCATCGACCGTTTGCTGGGGGAGGAGACGGGGATGCCCGTGATTATCACGGACGATCCGATGTCGGCGGTCGCGCTGGGAACCGGGCGCGCCCTAGAAGAGCTCGAGACCATGAAACGGCTGCTCGTGACCTCTAAGAAGCTGTGAGCCGAGGCGCGCATGGGTGAGTTAATCGCCGTCCGCCGGCGTCTGATGCTTTTCTTCGGGCTCTTCGTCTTCGTGATTGCCCTGCTCACCACCCAAGCTCGCAGTCCAGACCGCAGGCAAGTCGGGGCGATTGGCGCCACGGTGCTCACTGTGCTGGTGCCGGTGCAAACGGGGATGGCGCGCGTTGCGGACGGAGTCCAGCGGATGTGGAACCTGTACACGGAAATCGGCCGCCTGCGTGTCGAGAACGCGAAGCTGCGGGAGGCCCTCGATGGGATGGGGCGGCGGAATGCGGCATTGCAGGAGCAGGCTCTGGCCGGGGAACGGCTGGAGCGGTTGCTGGGGTTCCGTGGCCAGGTCGGGAGCCGGTCGATCGCTGCCAACGTAATCGGACGCGACGTTGGGAAGTGGTTTGGGACGGTGCAGGTGGATCGTGGCACCCGCGATGGGGTCCGGCGGAACGCGCCGGTGGTCACCTCTGACGGGGTCGTGGGGCGCGTGATCGAGGTCACGCCGACGACGGCGCGAGTTCTGCTGATCGCCGACTCCCGCAGCGCAGTGGGCGTGGTTGTCCAGCGTGTACGAGATCTCGGTGTCGTCGAGGGCCGCAACGAACGGGTGTTGCACCTCAAGTATCTGTCGCGAACGAGCGACGTGCAGCCCGGGGACGTGGTGGTGACCTCTGGCCAGGGTGGGGTCTTTCCAAAGGGGTTAGCGGTAGGACGTATCACCCGAGTGGTTCGGGAGGAGGGCGAACTCCTTCTGGAGGCTGAAGTCGAACCCGCTGCGGCGTTGGACCGTCTCGAAGAGGTGTTGATTTTGCTCCCGCTGTGAGCAACCCGGCGGGGTATGAGAGATGTGATGAGAGGTGGCGGTGTGACCGGCGAACGGCGCAGGGTGCCGGGTTCTAAGAAGTTCGCGTGAGTCGGGTCCTAGCCTACACAGGCGTCGTGGTGATTTTGGCGCTCGTGCAGGCGGCATGGCTGGCGCGCGTGCAGGTGTGGGGGGCGATCCTGGATCCCCTGGTGCCCTTGATCGTCGGAGTAGGCATCCTCAGGGGGGCCGAAAGCGGCGCGGTGGTGGGCGTGGCAGCGGGACTGCTGCAAGACCTGCTGTCCGGCGGAGGCCCGCTGGGCGTCAACGGTTTGTCCAAGTTAGTCGTGGGATTCGCCTCCGGGATGTTCGAGCGCAGCATCTATATTGAGAACCCTCTCCTGCCCGCCATCGCCACCTTCATCGGGACACTGCTGGGAGGAGTGCTGCTGGTCATCGTGGCCCTCCTGGTCGGCTTGGGTGTACCGCCCTGGCCGGCCATTGTGGCCCGGCTGATCATGCAGGCGGTGCTGAACAGCGCGATCGCTCCGGTGCTGTTCCGCACCATCCGGGTCATCGAGACCCACTTTCAGCGCGAGCACTAGGCGGCGAATCAAAAGCGATGGAGTATCAGCAGCCGGCCAAAAGGCTGTTCGTCATTAATCTTCTCATCGGGGTGCTGATGAGCATCCTGGTCGTACGCCTGTGGCAAATGCAGGTGCTGCAGGGTGGGTATTACCTGCGTCAGTCCGAAGAGAATCGGATTCGCGACTACACGCTGTCCGCGCCGCGTGGCATTATCTACGATCGCAAGGGCCGTCCCCTCGTCTCCAACCGTCCGTCATTCACCGTCGCGGTTTTGCCCTTGGAACTGCACGACCCGCCACAAGTCGTGGCCCGCCTGGCGTCCATCTTAGGGATTACGCCTGAGGAGATCACGCGTCGGATTGAGGCCAACCGGCCGCGGCTGTTCGAGCCCGCACGGATCAAGCGCGATGTCGGGGCAGCCGCCGTCGCCTTGATCGAGGAAAATCGGCTTGACCTTCCCGGGGTGATTATCCTCGTCGAGCCAGTGCGGCACTACCTGCAGGACAAGATCGCCGCGCACGTGCTGGGCTACCTCGGAGAGATCGATGTCGAGGACCTGGCTGCCCGGCGGAATGAGGGCTACCGCCCGGGCGATCTGATTGGCAAGGCGGGCGTGGAGCGTGCAAGTGAAGCCGTCTTGCGCGGGGTCGACGGACGGATGCGGGTGGAAGTGGACGCCCTCGGCCGCCCCTTGCGGATTTTGTCTCGCGTGCCCGCCCTCCCCGGCCGCCCCTTGGCGTTGACGCTCGATCTCGATGTACAGAAGGCCGCATACGATGCGCTACAGGCCACTGGGTTGGGGGCAGGCGCGGCCATCGCCATGGATCCTCGCACCGGCGACATTCTAGCGATGGTCAGTCTTCCCTCATACGACCCCAATCAGTTCGCCATGGGTATCGGGTCGACGGCGTGGCAGGCGATCACAGCCGACCAGCGCAAGCCCTTACTCAATCGCGCCGTGGGCGCGACCTATGAACCGGGGTCTGTGTTCAAGCTGGTGACCGCCATGGCGGCCCTCGACCGCGGCATCGTCTCGCGGCGGACGATGTTCGACGCCCCCGGCTACTTTCAGCTCGGTCAGTGGATCTTTAGAGATTTGAAAGCGTGGGGCCGCATCGACTTCATCACCGGAATCGCAAACTCGGTGAACGTCGTCTTCTACACCCTCGGCTACCGGCTGGGTGGTGAGGAGCTGGCGCACTACGCCCTTCTCATGGGTCTCGGGGAGCCGACCGGGATCGATCTGCCGGGAGAAATCAACGGCATCATCCCCAGCCCGGCGACGAAAGAACAACTAGTAGGCGAGCCGTGGTACCCCGGGGACGCGGTCAATATGTCGATTGGCCAGGGAGCGATCACCGTCACACCGATCCAAGTGGCTCGCATGGTCATGGGGATCGCGAATGGCGGTCAGCTGGTGCAACCGCACGTCCTGCTCCTGACGTACGATCGTGACCGCACCGCGCATCGGGTGGATCCGGTGATGCAGCGCGTGGTGCCGTATCGTCCCGAGAGCCTGGCGGTGCTGCAGGAGGGAATGCGCGCCGTGGTCGACCGGGGGAGTGGCGCGGGAGCGCGGATCGAGGGGCTGCCGATGGCAGGCAAAACCGGGAGCGCGGAAAACCCACGGGGGCGGCCGCACGCGTGGTTTGCCGGCTATGCCCCGATCGATGCCCCGCGGTTGGTCGTGATCGCGTTCGTCGAAAACGGATTCCGCGGTGGCATCGCTGCCGCCCCCGTCGCCCGCGCGATTTTCCAGACCGCGTTTTCCCCCGCGGTGGATCAGGAGACGGGCCGATGAGCAAGCGGCTCCTGCGCTACCTCGACTGGCCGCTTCTTGGGGCGATGCTAGCGCTCATGGCCGGGGGCGTCTTGGTGCTCTATAGTGCTGTGCACAATACCCCCAACCCAGCCGAGTTCGTTCGCGCGCGGGTGCTGCACATCATCATGGCGCTGATCGTCCTGGGGCTGCTGGCAGCGGTCGATTATCAGGCCATCGCCCGCGTGTGGCGGTCGATTCTGGCTGGAACGGTCCTGGCGCTGTTGGCTGTGTTGGTGATCGGCCGGGTGAGCTTTGGCGCACAGCGGTGGATCGGCCTCGGACCCCTCGCCGCCTTCCAGCCCGCTGAACTTGCCAAACTGGCGCTCATCATCACGCTGGCGAAGCACATTGATGGGTACAAGGAGTTTGATTCGTGGAGGGCCCTCCTGCCCGTGCTGGCTCATGCTGCCCTTCCACTGGCGTTGATCGCCCGCCAGCCGGACCTCGGAACGGCGCTGGTCGTGGCGGCGATTCTCGCGGCGATGATCTTTATCGCCCAGCTCCCAGTGCGGATGCTCGCCGCGCTTGGCGCCGGCGCGGCCACGGTCGCCCCCCTCGCGTGGCGCCTGCTCCACGACTACCAGCGCCACCGGCTCTTGGTCTTCCTCGATCCCAACGCTGACCCCTTAGGCGGGGGGTACGCGCTGATCCAGTCCAAGATCGCGGTGGGCTCCGGCCAGCTGCTCGGCAAAGGGCTGCTGCACGGCACGCAAAGTTTGTTGCATTTCATCCCCGAGCAGCACACCGACTTCATCTTCACTGTCGTGGGCGAAGAGTTCGGATTTGTCGGTGCCTGCGTGCTGCTGGGTTTGTTCGCGCTGTGGCTGTGGCGTGCGATGACCATCGCCGCGCAGGCCAAGGATCGTCTGGGGACGTTGATGGCCGTCGGCGTGGTGGCGATGGTGGGCTTTCACCTCGTCGTCAACGTCGGGATGACGGTGGGCCTGATGCCGATCACCGGGATCCCGCTGCCGTGGGTCAGCCACGGCGGCAGCGCGCTGATTACGATGGCGGGTGCCACCGGACTCTTGTTGAGTATTGGAATGCGACGGAAAAAGATTCTGTTCTAGAGTCGATTCGACTCGTAGGAGCGCATATGGCGAAAGAAATCATTGCAAACGTGGAACCATACGAGACGCGCGTGGCGGTCCTCGATGACGGCAAGCTGATCAACCTCTTCATCGAACGCGGGGAGCCCCTGGCAGGCAACATCTACAAGGGCCGGGTCGCGAACGTCCTCCCCGGGATGGAGGCTGCTTTCGTGGACATCGGGTTGGAGCGCAACGCGTTCCTCCACGTCGGCGATATCCGGTCGCAGCGGCTGGCGGGAGAAGAGGTCGAGGAGTCGTTTGGCCGAGGCGCCATCGCCGAGCGGCTGCGCGCGGGCCAAGAGATCCTGGTTCAGGTGACCAAGGAGCCGATGGGCAGCAAGGGGGCCCGGGTGACGACGTACGTAGCGCTGCCCGCGTACTACCTCGTGCTGATGCCCACCGTGAACTACGTGGGTGTGAGTCGGCGGATCGAGAACGAGCAGGAACGCCGGCGGTTGCGGCAGCTCGCCGACCGTGTGCGGCCTAAAGGCATGGGCGTCATCGTGCGCACCGCGGCCGAGGGGGCGACCGAGAAGGAGTTGGCCGACGACATTCAGTTCCTGCTGCAGATCTGGAACCGCGTGGAAGAGCGGTCGCGCGCGAGCAAAGCGCCGGCGCTCGTCTACCAGGACCTGCGGCTCATCCGGCGCGTGGTGCGCGACCAGTTCACCGACGAGGTCACGCGATTTCTCATCGACTCTCCCGAGGAGTTCCGCCGTGTCCAAGATCTCCTGAACTCCTTTGCCTCCAAGTTGAAGTCCCGGGTGCAGCTCTATCGCGAGGCCGAACCGATCTTTGAGCACACCGGAGTGGAGAAGGAGATCGAGAAAGCGCTCCATCGCAAAATCTGGTTGAAATCCGGCGGCTACATCGTCATCGATCGCACCGAGGCACTGACGGTCATCGATGTCAACACGGGGAAGTTTGTCGGGAAGACCGATCTGGCCACCACGATCTTCCGCACGAACATGGAAGCGGTGGGAGAGATTGTCCGCCAGATCACGCTGCGCGATATCGGAGGGATCATTCTCGCCGATTTCATCGACATGGAAAATGAGGGGCACCGCAAGCAGGTGCTGGCCGCTCTCCACGAGGCCGCCCGCCGCGATCGGTCCAAGTTCCACATCATCGATCTCACACAGCTGGGACTGGTGGAGATCACGCGCAAGCGCGTGCACCAGGACCTCGAAGAGGTGATGCGGATGCCCTGTCCATACTGCGAGGGACGGGGGCGGGTCTTGTCGGTGGAGACGATGGGGCCCCGGGTCCGTCGGGAGATCCGCAGGGCGCTGGCGAACGCGCGAGAGGCGGCGGTGCTGGTAGACGTGCACCCCGATGTGGCTGCGTTCCTGTCCCGCGAGGGGGAGGGCTGGATCCGGCAGTTGGAACAGCAAACAGGCCGGCGGCTCCGTGTCCGGGCCCGCGACGGGATGCACATCGAGCGCCTCCGCATCGTCGAGGGGCCGTCGCTGGACGCCCTGGAGCGCGCGCCGGTGCGGGAGGAGCGCGGGGAGCACGTACACTGGCTCGACTATGGTCCCCCGGAGGTGGTCACCGTGGGGGAGGAGGACGAAGAACAGGAGTTGGCGCTCGCGTCTGCGGGTCGATCACGCCCGTGGATGACAAAATTGCGCCGGTTGCTGGGGCGGACTCAGGTGTGATACGATACCTCGGGCCACAGACCGCGCGTATTTGTGCGCAGGGTCGGCCCACTATGTTGGGGGATTGGCGTCACGGGGATGCCGATGTACGCAGTGATCGAAACCGGAGGCAAGCAGTATAAGGTCCAGGAGGGCCGCACCGTCGCCGTGGAGCGCCTGGACGCCGATGCCGGGACTGCCGTGACGCTAGATCGCGTCCTGCTGGTCGCCGACGACTCTTCCCGCACGGTCGGCACGCCGGTCGTCGCGGGGGCGAAGGTCACCGCGACCGTCATGGCCCACAGTAAAGCGGCGAAGGTCGTGGTCTTCAAATACAAGTCCAAGGTACATTACCGTCGCAAGAAAGGGCACCGCCAGCAGTACACGACGATTCGCATCGACAAGATCGAGCGTTAGGCGTCGGGACTCCGTGATCGGGGGCACCTCAGATGGCGCATAAGAAAGGCATGGGCTCGTCCCGGAACGGTCGGGACAGCAAGAGCAAGCGGCTCGGCATCAAGCGATTTGCAGGACAGATCGTGACCTCAGGGAGCGTGCTGGTTCGCCAGCGGGGCACCCGGGTCTGGCCGGGAGAAAACGTCGGCACCGGGCGCGACCACACCCTTTTCGCCCTCGTCGATGGAGTCGTGTCGTGGCAACGCCATGGGCGCGACAGTCGACAGGTCAGCGTTCTGCCATCAACGACCTAAACCACGTCCGACTGCGGCGACTCGAGGCCACCGCATGACACTCGGAGACATCCGGGTGTCCGCGTGGCCTCGACTGTTTACGCAACCGTCTACGGGTCCACTGAGTGCTGGCAGAAAAGCTGCGATGTTCATCGACCGCGCGGTTATTGATGTCAAAGGCGGAGACGGGGGCAACGGCTGCATGAGCTTCCGCCGGGAGAAGTACGTGCCCAAGGGCGGACCAGATGGCGGAGACGGAGGCAACGGCGGCGATGTCGTCCTGGTTGCCGATGAGAACCTGTCTACCCTGTTGGACTTTCAATACCGTCGTCAGTACGTGGCTCAGCGCGGCCGGCACGGGGAAGGGAGCCTGCGGCACGGGAAGCGCGGGGGATCGCTAGTCGTGCCCGTGCCCGTCGGCACCGTGGTGAAGGACACGAGTGCGGCGGAGATTCTCGCCGACCTCAGCCAACACGGCCAGCGGGTCGTCGCAGCACGCGGCGGGAAGGGCGGCCGCGGTAACGCGAGATTTGCCACTTCCACGCACCGGGCCCCTCGCCGGGCGGATCCCGGGGGAAAGGGCGAGGAACGCCGGCTTGAGCTAGAGCTGCAGCTGATCGCCGATGCCGGTCTGGTGGGTTTTCCCAACGCCGGGAAGTCGACGCTGCTCACTCGGGTCTCGGCGGCGCGCCCGAAGATCGCAGATTATCCCTTCACCACAACCGAACCGTATCTGGGCGTCGTCGGTCTCGATGATGGGCGCAGTTTTGTGCTCGCTGATCTGCCTGGTTTGATCGAGGGCGCGCATCAGGGCGCGGGGCTCGGCCATACATTCTTGAGGCACATCGCGCGCACCCGCGTGCTCGTGCACGTGATTGACCTCGCCGCCGAGCGCGATCCGGTCGCTGACTTCGAGGCCGTGAATTCCGAACTCTGGCTCCACGATCCGTCGCTACGGCGCCGTCCGATGTTAGTGGCCTTGAACAAGATTGATCAACCTATCGCCCGGGACAAGGTCGCCTCTACACAAGAGGCGATTACCCAACTGGGATATCGTGTCTATCCCGTGTCGGCGGCCACCGGCGAAGGGCTTCAACCGTTGATGGGGGCCGTCGCCGATGAGCTGCCGCGACAGGTGCACGTCGAGAGTCCTGTCTCCTCGAGTTGAGGGGGAGGGGTGGGGATCATCGCGGCGGTGATCCTCATGGTAGTAAGAGCCCGAGCAAGCAAGACGAAAGGGGCGTCGCGTGGGACGCGTCGGCGTCATGGGGGGCACTTTCGACCCGATTCACTACGGCCACCTCGTGACCGCCGAGGAAGCCCGAATACACTTTGAGTTGTCGCAAGTGTTATTCGTCCCCAACCGGTACCCTCCGCACAAAGACCTGGATGGCGTGAGCGCCCCCGAACACCGGTACCACATGACGCTCCTCGCCACGGCCACGAATCCCGCTTTCGCCGTGTCTCGCCTAGAGGTTGATCGACCGGGACCCTCGTACTCCATCGATACGATTCGCGAATTGCGCCAGGTGTACCAAGCAGATGCGTTATTTTACATTACCGGGGCAGACGCGATTCTCCAGGTGGTCCGGGGGGCGTGGGAGGGGTCGGCCGAACTGTTGACGCTGTGCCAATTTATCGCGGCGAGCCGGCCGGGGTTTCCCATCGATGTGCACGATCTGCGCCGGTTTAACGTGACCGGTCAGCAACTGTCGAACATCCACGTGATCGAAATCCCGGCACTCGCCATCTCGTCGACGGATATCCGCCGTCGCGTGACCGCAGGGCTCCCCATTCGCTATCTAGTGCCGGAGCCGGTCGAGACGTATATCCACAAACACAAGTTGTACGGTAGGGCCGGAGGCGCGCACGCTTGACGGGGCCGAAGGGGCTGGCGCTGGGTGCTGCGGAAGCGATGGAGGCCAAAAAGGCCGAGGACGTGCTCATCCTCGACATTGGCAGCTTCACGTCCGTGGCTGACTACTTCGTCATTGGTTCCGCCGAGACGGCCGTGCAGATCCGGGCCATTACCGAGGCGGTCGAGGATGCCCTAGACGACCTCGGTGCGCGGTTGCTAGCGAAGGAAGGCCACGCCCGCGCCCGCTGGGTTTTGCTCGATTTCGGTTCGGTCGTTGTGCACATCTTCGGCCCGGACGCTCGGGCTCTGTACAGCCTCGAACGCTTGTGGGCGGATGCGCCCATTCTCGGACGGTAGGCACTGATCCCGGTACCCACATGCAGGTGACGATCACTCCCGCTGAACCCGGCCACGTCCCGACGCTGGTGGATCTCTACGACCGTGCGTATCGCGGGGGGTACTCGGCCTGCTTCGACCGCTACGGACCAGCCAACCCCCAAGACTTCTGGTGGGTGCAATCGGAAAAACCCGTTTTCCTGCTAGAGGTCAACCGCGAACCTCACGGGGTGATTATTTTCGGTCGGATGGGCCGCCAGATGCTGGTAGAAGAGGTGCTGATCCCCGCACCCGTGGGTGGACGGGCGGGGGATACCGAGGCGAAGGCCGTGGACAGCATCTTGAATACGGTCCACGACTTCCTCGTGAAGCGGTTCCACGGGGAGCATCAGGACCTGCTCACCCTACGATGTGCGGAGACGAACGCGGAGGTGTTGAACCTGGTTCGGAAGTATGACTTCACCTTTGCGAATGCTCTGGTTGTGGCGACGGGAGCAGCACGGAAGGACGCGCGCGTACCTGCGGGGTATACGGTGCGGCGCGCGGGTCAAGCGGACTCCCATCCAGTGGCCCGGCTGCAGGAGGAAACACTCAACGTGACAGTGCTCCCAGACGTGCTCAACCGCCTCTGGAAGCAAGCGGACACCCGTGTCTTCCTTGCCGAACGGGAGAAATTTCCTGTTGGTTTCCTCATCGCGCAAGTGAAAGACGGCGTAGGGCGCTGGACCGTCGGCGTGCGGGAGGCGCATCGGGGGAAGGGCTTGGGGACCGTTCTGGCACAGGAGGCGCTCCAGTTCTTTTCCGCGAACCATTTCATGCCGATGACCACATACTGGGCGTTGGATAGTCAGTCGGCCGCCTTTGTGCGAAGCCTGGATGCGCGCACTGAGCGGACGTATCTCTACTTCGAGAAACGCATTTGACAGGCTGGACGCAAGATGTGGCAGATCGTCACAGGATGGCTCGGGACTGGTGACCGCTCGGGCATGGTTCGTGCTAGGGATAGTGGCGGCGGTGGGGGGATTCGCGCTCCTAATGCTCACGCTGCCGAAGGTGCAAGAGTCTCAGACGGTGCTGCGGCAACTTGCAATCGCGGTAGACTCGGGGGCCGCGAAAGAGGCGGCTCGCCTTCGTCAGCAGTACGACGCTTCACTTGCTATCATGGTGGCGGGGCTGGTCGCTGTGGCCTACGCGTTCACCGTGGGGATTCGACGGTCCCGGTAGGTCGCGAAGACGCAGCGCTCGAGACCCGTCTAAACAGAGAGAAAACGGGAAGGTCCAAGACACCGGAGGTTCCATAGCGATTTTGGGGAAGATATCGAGCACATGAGGCAACCCAGTGGCTGAGCCGACGAAATCGGGGGCGGGGAAGAAATTCAGCATCACCATCCAGGTGCCTGAAGATGTCACGGCCCAGTGGCCTGACCGGGCGACCGCCGAGAAACTCGTGCAAGAAGTCTACACGGCCATGGGCACCTCGTCTGCCTCCCCCCAGAAAGCACCGCCGCAGATGGCCTCGCCGCCACGGGTCGTGGCGCCCCCAACGCGTCGTGGCATCGCCGGGGTCGTTGTCGCCGCGTTGGTGGCCGGGGGTGTTGGAGGATATCTGGGAGCGCGTCTGTATCTGGGACCGATGGCAGATCGTCCTGTCACAACCACACCCGCGCGTGCTCAGACCTCGCCTTCGTCTAGTGTCCAATCGCAGCCAGTCGACCAGCCCGTTACGTCCGCGTCGCCTGCAGCCCAGCCTCCGTATGCGGTACCGGGTGAGCAAATGGCTGACAGCAAACCGGTTGCATCTGTGCCCGCCACGTACAACGTCCAGGTTGGCGCGTACAAGATCCGAGAGAACGCCGAAGTCCTCCTCCAGCGGCTGCAGCAGGATGGTTTCCAAGCCGAGATCGTGCGCTCCTCAGGGCTCTACGTCGTCCAGCTCGGCCCGTTGCCAAGCCTCCAAGATGCCGGTCGGTTGGTCGAAAGACTCAAGCTGCACCAGTACGACGCCGTCGTCCTTCGTATCACATCAGCCGGACACTGATTCT
>WNFE01004437.1_pt1 | contig 26926 bp, 22 predicted proteins | sample 5400451 | NCBI WGS metagenome assembly WNFE01 (sample SAMN13153344, study PRJNA577476) | soil metagenome | isolation source: 200 cm saprolite under Douglas fir tree site 2 hole 2 | place: USA:California | collected 2015-04-18
ACCTACGCCGTTTTCAACACCAGTGAAGGCAACATCGTTTGCCGTCTGTTTGAGAAAGATGCCCCGAAAACGGTCGCCAACTTTGTCGAGCTCGCCGAAGGCAAGCGCGAGTGGACCCATCCCAATACGCGCAAGAAAAGCAAAGACCCGCTCTATAACGGCACGATCTTTCACCGCGTTATTCCCGACTTCATGATCCAGGGCGGAGATCCCCAAGGCACCGGCATGGGAGGCCCGGGATATCAGTTTGAGGACGAAACGAAGGGCTCGCCGCATCGCTTCGACAAAGCCGGCAAACTCGCAATGGCGAACGCCGGTCCCAACACCAACGGATCGCAATTCTTCATCACGGTCGCAAATACTGACTGGCTCACCGGGAAACACACCATCTTCGGCGAGGTGGTCGAGGGACAGGATGCTGTGCAGAAGATCTCGAAGGTGGCGCGCAACCGGCAGGACCGTCCGAACAAGGACGTCGTGGTGACAACGCTGACGATCGAACGCAGCTAGGCCAACAGGAATCTTGCGTGGAGTGAATCGTCCGGAACGCAATCCGGGCGTGGTCCCGACGCCCGTTGAAAATAGGCCTCAGCACATGCTGTCGAGCAATATTCTTTATAATTAATCACTTCTCTTCCTGGTAACGGAGGTCGGCAATCATGGCAGCGTTCAATGGAATTCCCGTTCCGGCGGATGGGCAGCCGATCGGATACAGCAACGGTAAATACCGTGTGCCCGATCGTCCCATCATCCCGTTCATTGAAGGGGACGGAACCGGCCGCGATATCTGGAGAGCTTCGGTCCGTGTGTTCGACGCTGCCGTGGAAAAGGCTTATCACGGAAAGCGTGCTGTCGCCTGGTATGAGGTTTTCGCGGGTGAGAAAGCCAAAGCGCGTTTTCAAAACTGGCTGCCCGACGACACGATCAGCGCGATCCGCGAGTTTCGGGTCGCGATTAAAGGTCCACTGACTACCCCCGTCGGCGGAGGGATCCGTTCGCTGAACGTGGCTCTGCGGCAGATTCTCGATCTCTACTGCTGTGTGCGTCCGGTGAAGTATTACCACGGCGTGCCTTCGCCGGTGAAACATCCCGAGCGCATGGACGTGGTCATTTTTCGCGAGAACACTGAAGACGTTTACGCTGGAATCGAATGGGAACAGGGCACGCCCGACGCCGCCCGGCTCATCGAGTTCCTGAACAAAGATATGTTGAAGGGCGGCAAGAAGCAGGTGCGGCTGGACTCCGGCGTGGGCATCAAACCCATGTCTGTAACCGGCACGAAACGGCTGGTGCGGATGGCCATTCAGCATGCTCTCGACAACGGCCGTAAGACGGTCACGATCGTCCACAAGGGCAACATCCAGAAATTTACCGAGGGCGCGTTCCGCAAGTGGGGCTACGAACTGGCCACTGAGGAATTCCGCGACCGGGTTGTCACCGAGCGCGAAAGCTGGATTCTCGATAACAAGGGCAAGAATCCCAGCATCACTGTGGAGCAGAACGCAAGCCTGATCGAGCCGGGTCTCGAATTCGCTACCGACGATTTCCGCCAGGCACTTTACAAAGAAGTGCAGGACTGCCTGGATTCGATCTATGCCACCCACGGCCGCGGCGCCTGGAAGAAGAAGCTGATGATCAACGACCGCATCGCCGACTCCATCTTCCAGCAGGTCGTCACGCGCGCCGATGAGTATAGCATCCTGGCCACGCCCAACCTCAATGGCGACTACATTTCCGACGCCTGCGCGGCGCAGGTGGGCGGACTGGGCATCGCGCCCGGCGCCAACATCGGCGACGGCTACGCCATCTTCGAAGCCACGCACGGTACCGCTCCCAAGTATGCCGACAAGGACGTGATTAATCCGGGCTCGGTCATGCTTTCCGGCATGATGATGTTTCGCTTCCTGGGATGGAGTGAAGCAGCCGATCTGATCGAGCAGAGTCTGGAGCACACCATCGAGCAGAAAAAAGTGACGTATGACTTCGAACGCCTGATGGAAGGGGCCCAGAAAGTTAAGACCAGTGAATTCGCCAGCTACATCATCGAGAACATGGGCGCGGCAGTAGCCACCGCAGCAAAGTGATGCATGGATTCCCCGTGTCCTCCGTGCTCCCCGTGGTAAAGAATTTCGTCTGCAATCGAAAGGACCTTCATGCGCAGGAAAGTAACGGTTGTCGGTTCTGGAAACGTGGGCGCGACCGCCGCCCACTGGATCTCCTCCAAGGAACTCGCCGATGTCGTGCTCATCGACATTATTGATGGCGTGCCTCAAGGAAAGGGTTTGGATCTGCTGGAAGCCATGCCCATAGAAAAGCGAGATTCGTACGTTTTGGGCACGCAGGACTATGCCGACACGGCGAACTCCGACATCGTCGTGATTACCGCCGGGATCCCGCGCAAGCCCGGCATGAGCCGTGATGACCTGCTCAAGACCAACTACGGCATCATGAATGACGTGGTCGGCAAGGCGGTAAAGCACTCGCCCAACTGCATCCTGATTATCGTGTCGAACCCGCTCGACGCGATGGCCCAGACAGCTTACAAAATGAGCGGATTCCCACGCGAGCGCGTGATCGGCATGGCGGGCATCCTCGACTCCGCGCGTTTCCGCGCTTTCATCGCTATGGAACTCAAAGTGAGTGTCGAGAATGTGACTGCGTTCGTGCTGGGCGGTCACGGCGACACTATGGTCCCACTTCCCCGCTATTCAACCGTTGCTGGAATTCCGATCACCGAACTGATGGATCAAGCTACGGTTGACCGTCTCGTCCAGCGCACCCGCGATGGTGGTGCTGAGATCGTGAAATATCTCAAGACGGGATCGGCCTATTACGCGCCGTCCGCGGCCGTCGCCGAGATGGTCGAGGCGATCTTGAAGGACAAGAAGAAGATTCTGCCCTGCGCCGCCTACCTCAACGGAGAGTATGGCATCCACGGCCTCTACGTCGGCGTACCGGTGAAGCTGGGCGCCAAGGGGATCGAGCAGATCATCGAGATCAAGCTGACTGCTGACGAAAAGGCGGCTCTGGACAAGAGCGCAGCGGCAGTGAAGGAACTGGTGGGCGTGATCAACGTGTAGTTCACTTTTCCAGATTGTCATCCTGAGCGAAGCGAAGGATCTGTTTGCCGGTGCTGCTTAAGGAAGCAGGTCCTTCGCTTCGCTCAGGATGACAACTCTCTTTGGGGGTTTTTCACTCCCGTTACTTTCAGATGTGGGGCGTGGTCGCTGCCCTCGATTCTGCTGGGGGCTATTCCTCGCTGTCTAATTCACCGACCTGGGCCTGCAAAGCAAGTAGCCCGCTCAGGTGGGCGTCGCATCCGATCGCCACACGCCGCTAGCCTCTTCCGCCTCGGCGCGATGCTGGATATAGTGTTTGAGAACCATTTCCTCGCAATGGACTTCGATCAGCTCGAAATCTTTCTGGAAGTAGCGCGGCTGTCCAGCTTCTCGCGCGCGGCGGAGAAGCGCTTCCGCACTCAGCCCGCTATCTCGTCGCAGATCCGCGCGCTCGAAGAAGAAGTCGGAGCCCGGCTGCTGGATCGGTCTGGAGGCCGGGTCTCGCTGACTGTGGCCGGCAAGCTCTTTTTTAAATATGCCGAAGAGACTCTGGAGCAGCGCAAGACCATCTTCACGGCCATCGCCGAAACCGAGCACGTGCCGCGCGGAGAGATTATTGTGGGTGCGAATGAGGGCACTTGCCTTCACATCCTGCCCGAGGTGTTTGCCCAGTTCAAACGGAATTATCCGGACGTGGCGGTCAACATCAAGCGTTCGGACTACGCCAAGATCCTGGAGTCCGTTAGCGACAATTCTGTGGACTTTGGCGTGGTCTCGCTGCCTGTCAACGACAATCGTCTGCAGTGTGTTCCCATCCACCGGGACGAACTGGTTGTCATCACGCCACCCAAACATCCCCTCGCCGCAAAGAAGAGTGTCACGGTGGCCGAGGTTGCGGCTTACCCCTTGGTTGTCCCAAAAGGAGGACATACCCGCGACGCTCTGGAAACCCTGTTCTACGACCGCCACTTGAAGCCGCACTACGCAATGGAACTGGATTCGAGCGAACTGCTAAAGCGCTTTGTGGCGGCGGATGTCGGCGTAGGTTTCATCGCGCGCTCTAACATTCAGGAGGACATTCGCGCCAACGCTCTCGCTGCGCTTGCGCTATCCGATGCCCAAATCCGGCGCGACATCGCGCTCGTCTTCCGTAAAGACAAGTCGCTCAGCCGGGCCGCCAAGGCCTTCATTGACATCGCGGAAAAGCAGAAGAATTTCTCGACAGCCACTCCAGCCAAACGTGCACGATGAAGATGAAAAAGACGGTCCTCATTCTTCTGCTGTCATGTTTGCTCGGGTTCGCGACGGCCGCAGCTCAGAAATCCACCGGCAACAGCAAAACCACGCCGGCCACGGCGTACCGGCTGATCGGACTCAAAGTCACAGGCACCCAGAGGTATACAGAAAAGGAGATCCTGCCGGCGAGCGGCCTCGTACTCGGCCAGAACGTCGCCGAAGCGGATTTCAAGGAAGCGGCTCGCCGCCTGGGCGACACGGGCCTGTTTACCGACGTCGTTTACTCGTTCTCGTTTTCGCCCTCCGGTACCAAGCTCGAGTTGCAGCTCACCGACATCGAAGAGAGCAAGCTGGTTCCGGCGCACTTTGAAAACTTCGTCTGGTTTACGGACGCACAACTGCTCACCGAAATTCAGCGGCGCGTCCCATTGTTCAAGCTGCTCATGCCCGTGGGTGGAACGATGCCGGACCACCTCGAGGAGGCCTTGCAGGCCGTTCTCGACGAAAAGCAAATTCCGGCGCGAGTCGATTACCTGCGCCAGGCGCCCCAGGAGGGCGGATCGCTGATCGGAATTTCGTACCGGGTGGAGGCGCTGGAGATTCGAATTCGCAATGTTGAGTTCCCCGGGGCCACTCCTGACCAACTCCCCGCACTCCAGGCGGCAGCCCGCAAGCTCACGGGTGCGCCCTACATGCGTTCGGGTCTGGCGCAAGTCGCACGGATAGAGTTCATGCCAGTGTGTCTACAACGCGGATACCTGAAAGCGGCGTTTGCAGACTCGCAAGCCCGCGTGGTGACGCAGTCTGGCGGCGAGGTGGAAGTGGATGCGATCCTGCCACTAGCGCCCGGAAAGGTCTATGCCACTTCGAGCGTCGATTGGAAGGGCAATATCGTGTTCTCAGCTGACGACTTACAGCGCCAAATTCACCTTCCTGCCGGCCAGCCGGCTGACGCTGTGCATCTCGTCAGCGATCTTGAGAAAGTGGCGAAGTTGTACCACACGAAGGGCTACATGGCCGCACGCATCACACCGAAGCCCCTGCTGGATGACGACCACAGCACGGTTCACTACGACCTCAATGTACTCGAGGGCGACCAATTCAAAATGGGCGAGCTCGAAATCATTGGGCTGGACTCGCAGGCCAAGACTCACCTCCAGGCAGCCTGGAAGCTGAACGAAGGCGACCCTTATGACGGCGAATATTACAAGAAGTTTTTGGAGGAGACATCCCGTTTCGTGCCTGCGGGCGTGCCCTGGGACATCAAAGTTCATGAAGCCGTCAACGACAAAGACAAGACGGTGGACGTCACGATACGGTTCATTGCCAGGTAACAGAAACATACTGTAACGCCACATGACGGCTGTGACTCTCTAATTTGATACCACAGATCAACATGCAACCCCTGACAGGAGAACTGACCCGATGAAAATGAGCAAGATTGCAATCGGCATATTTGCTATTCAACTTTTTGCAGGACTCGCTGCAAATCCCGCGTGGGCGGCCGACCAGACCATGACCGGCAAGGTCAGCGACTCTATGTGCGGAGCCAAACATCAGATGGCCGGCAACGATGCCTCATGCACACGCACGTGTGTGAAAGGCGGTTCCAAGTACGCCCTGGTAGTGGGCGACAAGGTCTATACGCTCGAAGCAACCGACAAGGCCGCGCTCGATAAACTCGACGAATTGGCGGGGGCGTCGGCGAAAGTGACGGGGGAGGTTAAGGGTGACACGATCACTGTGAAGTCGGTGGCGGCAGGGTCCTGAGGGCTGGTCTCAGGTCTGCGTGAAACCCCGTGGCCGGTCGCAATCGCGGCTGGTCACGTAGTTTGACATCAGACCTCCGGTCTGGAAATATCTCAAGAAATCCTACGAGGGTGATCTGTTTGAGGTTCCCCCTCGAGTACGCTTTTCGTAGTCGAATCTTGGTATTCAACCATGGTTGGTATTCGCACCCGCGACTTGCGGAAGGTTTATACATCCTCGCCCCCGTTCGCAGCGGGCGCTGGGTTTGGCGCGCCGGCGGGGCGCGCAAAGGCCAACAAGCAGCCCAAGCCAGAGATCGTCGCCCTCGACGGTCTAACTCTTGACATTTCGCCAAGTGAAGTCTTCGGCTTGTTGGGGCCCAACGGCGCGGGCAAATCCACGACCGTGGGGATTCTCACGACACGGGTGCGGCCGACGGCGGGACAGGCCTGGATCGGAGAGCACGAGGTCTGGAAGGAACAGGTGGCGGTGAAACGCCTGATCGGCGTGGTAGCGCAGCGACCGAACCTCGACTTCTCTCTGACCGCGCGCGAGATTCTGCTCTTCCACGGCGCGTATTTTGGCTTGGATTCCCAGCAGCGCGCTAAACGTGCCGACGAACTGCTGGAGCGATTCAAGCTCCGTGATCGTGCCGATCAGCTGGTTCGCGGATTCTCCGGCGGCTTGATGCAACGTCTCTCCATCGCTCGGGCCATGATGCACGATCCCCACGTGCTCTTTCTCGACGAACCGAGCGCCGGCCTGGATCCGCAGACCAGATTGCTCCTATGGGACATCATTCGCGCGTACAACCAAAGCGGGAAAACGATCCTGCTGACCACGCACAACATGGAGGAGGCCGATGTCTTATGCCATCGCCTTGTCATTATTGATCACGGACGCACCATTGCCCTAGGCACACCTGGAGAGTTGAAGAGTTCGGTGCCTGGGGGATTTCTATTGCGGCTGCGATTTAACCAAGACTCCCCAGACCTCTTGGAGCAGCTTCGTTCTCTGGCCGGCGTCCGGGAAGTGCGTGTAAACGATCAGAGCGGCGCAGATCTCTACGCCGACCGTGGCGGGTCACTGATTCGCGAGATTGCCACCCTCGCCTCAGCCGCGAGCGTGGACCTGCAAGATGTCCATATTTCGGAGCCCAGCCTCGAGAATCTGTTTCTACACCACACCGGAAGGAGTTTGCGGGAATGAACTGGAAGTGCTTCTTTGCCATGCTGGCGCGCGATGCTCATGTCGCCCGGCGCAACTTCTTCGTGCTGCTCCTGCAGACTTTCCTGCAGCCGCTGATGTTCGTCTTCATCTTTGGGCGAGTGATGGTGCGCAGCGGGTATATGCCGGAAGCGTATAAGAGCCTGCTCCTGCCGGGCATCATGGCAATCAGCATGGTCTTCACCGGAGTCTGGGCGGTCGCCATGCCGCTGATCGCGGAGTTTCAGTTTACGCGGGAGATCGAAGATCGCCTGCTGGCCCCGATGGAAATCTCGTGGGTTGCAGTCGAGAAGGTGCTCGCCGGCACGCTGCAGGCACTGCTCGCAGGACTCGTCGTGATTCCCATGGCATGGCTGATTCTGCGTCCCGGCGTGGTGTTCAGCTTGCGCAGTCCTTTGACCTTTGCCTGCGTTACCGTGCTGGTGGCCCTGTTTGCAGCCTGCGGTGGTCTGGCGCTGGGCTGTAGCGTCAATCAGACCCATATCGGGTTGATGTTTAGTATGGTGCTGACGCCGATGATTTTCTTTGGGTGTACGTACTATCCCTGGAGTGCGCTCAACAATTTCCCCGTCCTGCAAAAGGTGGTTTTGATCAATCCGCTGGTGTACGCCAGCGAGGGACTCCGCGGAACTCTGGTCCCGCAGTTCCCTCACCTGTCATTGTTGGCGGTGCTGGTTGCATTGACGCTGTTTGACGTGCTGCTGCTGGCGACTGGTCTACGGCAATTTCGGAAGAAAGCGGTGAGTTGAGCAGCAAGCGCGGTCGTCCCTCCATTCAAAACAAAACCGGCGGCCGCGGCGGCCGCCGGTTTCTTATGCCCTAACTCGTGAGATCAATTCTGTTTCGTGTCATCCCGGCGTTTCAAGGTTGGGCGATCATCGTCGGTCTTATCATCCTTGCCTGACTTGTCGGAAGTGGAAGCGCGCCGCAGGCTCGGCTTGTTGCCTTCTTTGTCGTCTAGGACCTTATGCCGGTTCTCGATCGAAGCCAGCCGGGATTTGACGTCGTCGAACTCCGACGTGGAAACGACATATTGCGGACGCGCGGGCAGAATCCTGCCGATCTCTTCCTGCGATTTCTCAATTCGATCGGGCGTTTGCGGATGAGTTGAGAAGGCGCGCGCCAGGGTTCCAGGCTTCCTCTTCTCTTTCGCCTGGAGCTTTTCGAAGAAGCTGATGAACGCTTGCGGATCGTATCCGCTCTTGTACATGTACTGCAGACCGAGAAAGTCGGCTTCCGCTTCAAATCCACGCGAGAAACTTAGAAAGGTCATGGGAAGCGCCAGACCTGCGAGTGAGCGGGCTGCGTAGCCGATGCCGCCGCCCACAAAGATCAGCGGAATCGTTCCGATGTTAGCCCACTGGACGCGAGTAATCTGGCGAGTGGCGTGTCGGGCCGCGACGTGCGCGATCTCGTGTGCCATCACGCCGGCCAGCTCGGCTTCTTCGTCGGCCGCCAGAATCAGCCCGGAATTTACGTAGAAGAATCCACCCGGCAGAGCGAACGCATTCACTTCGTCGGAATCGATGACCTTGATGGTGAAAGGTACCTGGGCGTCGGAATTCCGTACCAAGTTTTGTCCGATGCGGTTGACGTACTCCGTGACCACCGGATCCTGCACCATCTTTACGCTCGCCTCGACCTGCTGGGAGTACTCCTTGCCCATGCGAATCTCGGTCTCCAGCGAATACCAGTTGCCCATGCCACGGCCGCCGACCTTGCGGTTGCCGATGGCATCCACGTCATTCTTGCTGCCGTCGTGTTTGACCTTACTGTCGTCCGGCTCCTGGACCGGCGGATCACCCTGAACGGCGCTGGTGTCGGACGCGGTTGGTTTGGCATCGTCGGGCTTCGAAGAGTCGGGCTTCGAAGAATCCGGCTTAGAAGCGGTGGGCTGGGTAGCGTTGGGCTGAGACTGGTCCTGGGCCAGCGACGCCGGCACAATGAGGGCCAACAAGATTAGCGGAATCAGTACCTTACGGAGAAACATGTGAACCCTCCCCATCGAAACCTGGCGGTTGACATAATTATACCCCTCATGGCAAGCCGAGCCGACGGAATTACCCTGCTGATTGGACGCAGTCCGGAGCCGGAAAGTTACTTGGAAATCGGAATGATGAAGCCTGCCGCAGGGTGTACGATGCGCGTTTCGGGAGAAACACAACACTCATGATGAATCGTCGCGGCTTTCTGTCATCGTCGCTGGCCCTGGGTGCCGGGCTGACACTACCACGGAGCCTTTGGGCGCAGCTCGGTTCCCTGCCCAAACAATTGCCGGAGCGCTCACTCTACGACTCGAACGAAGACTCCTACTGGCGGGAACTGCGTAAGCAGTTCCTGATCCCGGCCGAGGAGGTGTACCTGAATAACGGCACCGTCGGCTCCAGTCCCGGGCCGGTGCTACGGGCGATCTTCGAAGGTTATGAAGCATGCGAAAAGCTGAATGAGGCTGACCCGGAAGACTATCCCATCTGGGGATATGCCTCCTGGAATCAGTTCCGCGATCCGCTGGCAGCCTTTGTGGGCTGTGATCGCGACGAGATCGCCTTGCTTCGCAATGCCACCGAGGCTAACAGCTACATCGCGAATGGTGTGGACCTGAAGCCTGGTGACGAAGTCCTCATGACCGACCAGGAGCATCCCGGCGGTGAGATGCCCTGGCAACTACGCGCCAAACGCTACGGGATCGTCGTAAAGAAAGTTACGCTTCCGAAACCGGTAGAAAATCCCGCGCAGGTCTTGAATCTTTTCAGCGACGCCATCACCCCGCGAACCCGGGTGTTGTTCTTCAGTCATATCAGCACCTTTTCCGGAGTCGTGCTGCCAGTTAAGGAGTTGAGTGCGCTGGCTCGGACCAAAGGTATTCTCTCCGCCGCAGATGGCGCACACACCCCCGGCATGATGCGCTTCAATCTGCACGATCTGGGCTGCGATTTCTATTCTTCCAGTCCGCACAAGTGGCTGCAGGCGCCGAAGGGCTCGGGATTCCTCTACGTCCGAAACGAAGTGATCGATCAAGTGTGGAACACCATCGCCACCGAAGGCTGGGACGACGTAAAAATTAGAGCAGAACGCTTCCAGCGGATCGGGAGTTCGAACGTGCCCGCGCTCTGGGGATTGCGCGCAGCGATCCAACTGGCAAATGACATCGGGATGGACCGGATTGAAAAGCGTCATCGCCAGCTTTGCGACTACATTCTGGCTGTGAATGTTCCCCCGCTCCCGCGGATGGATCTGGAGAAGTGGCTGTGGAAAGAAAAGAAAATCCGCATACGGGGAGCGGATCCGCACAAGCTGCGGTTGTCCACTCCGTATTACTTGTCCAAGGCGGACATCGACCGCTTCCTGGACGCGTTCGACGAATATCGGAAAATGAAGGGAACCGCGTAGCCAACTTTCTAAGGTGTGGCCTGCTCGTGACGAGCCATTGGCATCGGCACGTCTCCCTTTTCGTTGCGCCATAAAATTCCATTTAGCTGTACCGCATTGGCTGCGTCGGGACGGGAAAGGTCCATGTTCAAAGACTCCTTCGCCCCTGGCGCGCTGTTCGCATTCATCTGATAGATCAGACCGCTGCGCAGATTTTTGTCATCGGCCTGGTAAGGCGGTTGCGTTCCGGGGCCCGAGAACAGCGGCGCCATGAGCGGTGCGTTCGCGTCAAACAGGTTCATGGGGGGAAGACCGAGGAGTTCCTCCATGGTGTGGACCATGCTGACCGTCGTGTAGAAGTGAGAGTCGACAAACGGCTGTTCCGTGCGCGGTGCATATTTGCTGATGACGAGGGCGGTGGAACGATGCGCATCCACGTGATCGGCGCCGTCCTGGGCGTCGTCTTCGATCACGAAGATCGCGGTGTCATCCCAGTACGCGCTGTGCGAGACCGCTTCCACCACCCGCCCGACTGCAAGATCGTTGTCGGCGACCGACGCTCGCGGAGTCGGCCTTCCCGGACGCGTTCCCCCAGTGTGATCATCGGGCAAATAGAGCAGGATGAACTGCGGCAGCTCTTTGGCCGTCCCCCGCGCTTTGACGAACCCATCGAATTCGCGCAGGAACTCGTCGGCCCGAATCTGGTCGGGGTAGTCAGTGTTGAAGTCTGGAAACAGCGGGTCATAGTGGTCGCGCAACGCCGCCTTGGTCGGGCGCATGCGTTTGATTTGCGGAACTGGCCAGGGCCAGGGACTGGGCCCGCCGCGTGGATTGCCGACATTGGATGGAAGTGCCTGGCCCTTCTTGATTTCGGCCACGGGGCACGGCGCAGAAGTCGGAGAAGGTGTTCCTTCCTTAGGCGACTTTGTCTTCTGGTTCTTGCACCATACCGCCTGAATGAATTCTCCGTAGATGCGATAACTCAGGCCGCTCTTGGCAAGGTTGTCCCAGATGAAGCCGGTGGCCGGATCATCGATGTCCGGGATTCCCTGCTCGAGCGGCAACTCGTCAGCCATGGTTCCGTCGGCATCGTACGTTCGTTCTTTACTGCGATAGCCGATGGGCCAATTCTTCTCGTTGTAGTCGGTGGTGATAGAGGCCGTGGACCAGATGTGGCCGTCGCCGGAGACTTCTCCACTGTCGTAGAAGTTGTCGAGCACACCGAATTGCAGGGCCAGCTTGTGCTGGTTGGGCGTGACCTCGGCGCCGTAGAGGGTCAGAGATGGGTCGCCATTCCCCACCGGCAGGTCGCCCAGCACCTGGTCGTACGTGCGGTTCTCCTTCAGGATGTAAATCACGTGACGGATGGGATTCTTTCCATCAGCGAAAGCGAGCTTGCCGGGATCGGCGCGGAGGAGGTTGTCTTCCTCAACCTGCTTTGTGTAAGCCGACAGATTCTTCTCGATCTCGTCAAGGCTCAGGCGTGCGATTGAGCCGCCGATTAGAGTCGGAATATAGGGATGTTCGCGATGGCGACGCTCGCTCTTCAGCGTACCTTGCATGTTGTTGGGACCACTACCCTGCCCTTTAGCGGTCGCGATCAGCAGGTCGTTACCAGCGATCGCAAGTGCGCTCGGGTACCACTCGGTGGGGATGAAACCCCTCGGTCGCACATCTATTTCAGATGATTCGGAATTGGTGTCAAAAACAGCGACCGCGTCTAGCGAGGCCGCGGCTGCGTAGAGACGTGTTCCATCGTGCGAGAGCGCGATCGCCTGTGGGACGGAACCGCCCTGGCCATGTTCGTCCAGATTGGCCCGGTAACGGCGGACTGGCTTGCGAGTCTTCAGATCGATGGAGACAACTACATCGGCGTTGCTCAGGGCAACGTAGAGATTGTCTTCGTTCGGACTCAACAGCATCGCCGTAGGATGAGAACCTGGTGCAATCGAGTCTGGGGACCCCAACAAGTCATGCCAGATCTCGACCTTGCCTGTCTCAAGGTTCAATTCCGCGACGGACGAGTAGTTCCATAGACTGCACCAGGCTTTGGTACCGGCCTTGTTGACGATCACGGTATATGGAAAGCCGCTGGGGATAAAGCGCGTGCGGCTCAGGTCGAAGGACGATCGAATCTCCCCAGAGTTGACGTCGAGCAGTACGACGTTGTCGGAGAAGTTGTTGGCAACGAGGAGGCGATCGCCCTGGGGTGTCGCCAAGACTGCAAAGCCGGCCGGATACGGGGGCGCCGTTCCCGCCGGAGTCTTGCGCACCCCAAACGCGACTTTCCTCCCCGCGGCCAGCCGCTGCGGAGGAATCTTGATCAATCGCTCCGGTGTGACCTGACCAGCTGCGAATTTGTATATTGCGATCCCATTGCCGGTGCTCCTTGGTTCTTTTCCCGTCGGATCGGTAATCGAGCCCATCGACGCATAGAGATGGCTGCCATCGCTCGATAACACCAGGCCGATAAAGTAACTCTGACGGGTCGAAGTCTCGTCGCTCAGCCGGTCATCAGGAAAGTCACGAAGCCGATTGTTGCTGAGATCGAGAATCGCAATCGATTGGCGCGCACCAGTCTCCTGGGTGCCGTAGCCCTGGTTAAGCAGCGCGGCATAGCGGCCGTCAGGACTGAGTGCGATCGTCGCGGGAAAACTGTTGGTGCGTTCGGCGGCGCGCGAGACCGCGAACACAACAAGAAGCGTGGACAGAGGCAGGAGGCAGACAACGAAGTTCTTTTTCACGCAGCAAGACCCTCGCGAGGTTTGTATCATCCGTCCGTTCGGTCAGGCAACTCAGAGCTTGACTCCTCAACAGAGGCTGTATATTGGTCGCCTCTACTCGCTCCGACGGAGGACATCTGAATGAACCCCGCTGCCTCTCTATTTAATGTTACCGGCAAGGCCGCGATCGTTACCGGCGCTTCCTACGGTCTGGGCGTAACGATGGCGGAGACCCTGGCGCAGGCAGGCGCGCGAGTGGCTCTGGTGGCGCGCAGTGTCGACAAGCTGCAACGCGTGGCGGAAAGCATAAAGAAACAGGGCGGCACGGCCGAGGTCGTCACCTGCGACGTGGGCGACTCCGCGCAAGTGGCAAATATGGTCGCCACAATCCTTCAGAAATTTGGCCGCGTCGACATTCTCGTCAACAACGCCGGAGTCGTTGCCGATGGCGGCGCGATGCCCGAGCGAGTCCCCGACGAACTGTTCGAGAAGACGGTGCGGATCAACCTGTTTGGCGTGTGGTATTGCTGCCGCGAAGTCGGCGCCTCGATGTTGCGCGATGGCAAAGGCGGCTCCATCATCAACATCGCCTCGATCTCCGGGCTGGCGGGCTGGCGCGACAATCCTCCCGCTTATCAGGCGACGAAGGCCGCCGTAATCAATCTCACCCGCAACCTGGCGTGCAGCTGGGGCGACCGCGGTGTCAGGGTCAACGCGATTGCCCCAGGATGGTTTCCAAGCGAAATGACTAACCCTTTTCTTGACATGGGACCGCTGACTGCCCGCCTCTGTGCGGCAGCGCCGTTGGGGCGCCTGGGAGATCCAAAGGAACTCGCCGGCCCGTTACTGTTCCTCGCGTCGGAAGCATCCAGCTTTGTAACTGGACACACCCTTGTAGTGGACGGCGGCTTCTCCGCCGGCAGCGGTCAATTCTCCTTTCCCGAGGAGACCTATCGGGTTTTGGAAGAACTCGTGCCGGGCGGAATTGGGAAACGCATCATGCCTGCCCAATAGCGCTTGCCTCCGACCGAGAGCGAGTCAGAAGTAGCTTTACTCGCTAATCCGTTCCAGCAAATCAATCCGGTACTGCTCGCGCCGGTCGCCGTGCTTGTCGATGTGCGTCATAGCGGCAAGAGTTTACACCAACTGCAAGGTGAAGATTGTCGCGTGAGGTGAAGGCGAAAGCGCTTTACGCAGAGATCGCAGAGTTCTTGGAGTGAATGCCGCGCTGCTTCGGTTACTGTCAGGAAAGATCTTGACCACAGGGGTCACGGAGGACACAGGGGACACCGACATTTTCCAGATCGCACTCCTCTGAGAACTCCGCGATCTCTGCGGTTCAATGCTGCTCTACCGCAGATTCTTCCCGACCCACTCTTCAATCCGAGACAGCGCCTTGTTCAGGTTCTCAAGCGAGTTGGCGACACTAAACCGCAAATAACCTTCGCCATACGCACCGAACGCAGTCCCCGCCAAAGCAGCAACGCCTGCCTGCTCGAGCAAAGCGTCGGCGAGTTTCTTAGAAGACCAGCCCGTCTTCGTAATGTTCGGGAAAGTGTAAAAAGCGCCTTTCGGCATGCGGCAGGAAAAGCCCTTGATCTTGTTCAGGCCCGCTACGAACGCATCCCGCCGGCGGCGGAATTCGCTGCTCATCCTGTCAACTGAGGACTGATCGCCGCGCAACGCTTCGATTCCTGCCATCTGGGTGAAGCTGGCAGTGCAGGAATTTGCGTTCGTCACGAGCTTTGCAATCTGGCTTGCAAGATCGGCTCGCATCACTCCATATCCCAGGCGCCATCCGGTCATGGCGTAGGTCTTCGAAAATCCGTCCAGAAGAATCGTGCGGTCTTTGAAGCCCGGTACGCTCATGATGGAGAAGTGCTCGCCGTCATAGATCAGGCGGCTATAGATTTCGTCCGACAAGACCAGAATATTGCGGTCACCGATCGCTTCGGCGATTTCGAAAATGTCCTTCCTGGTAAGGACTCCGCCGGTTGGGTTGTGCGGTGAGTTAAGAATAATCAGCCGAGTGTGATCCGTAATCAGCGAGGCTAGTTCCCTCACGTCCACCGAAAAATCCCGCTCCTCGCGCAGCGGGATCGGAATCCCTTTTCCGACCGAGTAATTCACCATCGACTCATAGATCGGGAAGCCGGGATTGGGATAGAGAACCTCATCTCCTGATTCAATTAATGCCAGGATCGTAAAGAAAATAATTGGCTTGCCACCTGGGACTACGACCACTTCATCGCTCGAAACGGGCACCTTGCGCGTGCGGCTAACGTAGTCAGCGATTGTCTGGCGTAGTTCGGGCAATCCCGCCGACGGGCCGTAATGAGTCCAGCCCTTGCGGAGCGCGTCCACCCCAGCCTCGACGACGTTGGACGGCGTATCAAAGTCCGGCTCGCCGATCTCGAGGTGGATGATCTCTTTGCCCTGCTTTTCAAGCGCGCGAGCGCGATTCAGGACTTCAAAGGCAGTCTCGGTGCCGAGCCGCGACATCCGGCCGGCAAGGCGGAGTTCTAACATCGTTGTCGGTTCCATAACGGCGGATGGCATTATAGCTGAGGTCAGAGGTAAGAGATCAGATTGACGAGGTTAAAACGCAACTGCTGAAGTCAGTAGCTAGACCGCCCAAATAAAAATCTCGCGGTGCAAACGGAAGTGCGGAAGTCCATGGTCCTTTCGCCTCTGCAATCTGACCTCTGCCGTCTGACCTCGAATCACTCCGAGATCGTGCTCTCTTCGCTTTGGGCACGCAGCAGACGCTCGACTGAGTACGGCGCGCGCTGGGCCGGCTCGTGATAGTGGCGAACCTGCATTTCGCCTAGCAGACCGATGGCCAGGAGATTGAATCCGGCGAGCAGCAGCACTGCCGAGAACAGCATTAGCGGTCCGTGCTGGACCATGACATCCGCCTGGCGCAGGAGCTTTTGCAGAATGAGCCAGCCCGATATCGAGCATCCGGCAAAAATGCTCAGCATCCCGACCGTCCCAAAGAAGTGCAGGGGCCTGGCCAGATACCTCAACAGAAAGCGGATCGTAATAAGGTCGAAGAACACACGAAAGGTACGCGAAATTCCGTAGTGCGATGCGCCGCGCTCCCGGTTTACGTTCTTGATCGGGACTTCGATAATCGTCGCGCCATGCCATGACGCGAGCGCCGGGATAAAACGGTGCAGTTCCCCGTAGAGCGGCACCTGCTCCAGGATTTCGCGGCGGTAGGCCTTGAAAGTCGTGCCGAAGTCGTGAATATCCACGCCGCTGAACTTGGCCATCAGCCAGTTGGCACAGTGGGACGGGAAGCGGCGCAGCCAGAAGTTGTCCACGCGGTTCTTGCGCCAGCCGCTGACGATGTCGTATCCCTCGGCAATCTTCTCCAGGAATATCGGAATGTCGGCTGGGTCGTGCTGCAGGTCGCCGTCCATGGCGATGATGTATTCGCCCCGGGCATGGTCAAAACCGGCAGCGAGGCCTGCGGTCTGCCCAAAGTTGCGGCGGAGCTTTACAACCGTCACGCGGCTGTCGACCGCGGCAATTTCGCGCAGCAACGGAAACGTGCCATCGTCGGAACCGTCATCCACCAGAACCATCTCAAAGGTTTCGCCGCTGGCCTCCATTACGGACTTCAGTCGGGCGTACAGGTCGGTGACGTTCTCCTGTTCGTTGTGGAGAGGTACTACGATTGAGTATTTGAGCACTGCCATAATTATACGGCAGCGGTCGGCGCAATCCGAAGTGACTTCTGGGGGACTCCCGCTGGCCTGCTAAAACACATGCCCCAGTTGGAAAAACCATTTCCGATGCCCGGTATCGCCGGCGCTGGCGCCGATCAGGAGAGGCCCGATCGCCGTTTCTGCCAGGATGCCAGCGGCCACGTCGTTGGGAAATTTGCTGGCGGTCGGCACATCGTACATTTTGCCGAATTCGTAGGCCCCAATTACATACACTTTTTTGCCCACGAACGGCGGTAGCGTCAGCAGGTCGTGCAAGTAGCCGGCGCGAAAATAGTAAAACTGATTGCCGAAGAGTTCGTTCGTGCCATACGCGCTGAGCCGCGCCGGTCCACCAAGGAAGAACTGCGGCACGCCGATGCGTCGCGAACCAAAAGTTGTACCCCCTTGGGCCTCCACAAAGATGGACGCCGGCTTGGTGATGGGCTGGAAGTACATCCACTGCCCCTGCAGGACTGGGAAGGATCCGGTTGCGCCGGGATTGTTATCGAACCACTGGAAGGTTGTCTCGAAGCTGTAACCGTCTCGGGGCGCGATCGGGTCGTCGGTGTGCGTTGTCAGGAAATGCAGTTTGGTATCGCCGACGCGACCCGAAATTGAGGCAAACGCCGGAGTTCCCAGACGAAGGTGGGCGTCTAGATATCCGACCTCGTAACCCGCGCGAACTTCCGTGAATCGGTTGAATCCATAGCCCACATCGGCGCCTATGTGAGCGCGATACAGCCGGTAGTCTGCCTGGGGATCGTTCTTGAGAAACACTTTGAAGGCTGTGCTTGAGGCATCCGCGTGCGGCGCGACAAACCATTTACTCATCGCCGCGAACGGTCGATAGAGTTCAGTCGCCGCCCCGTAGGTGTTCCCGAATTGTACGTCCGTGCGCCACTCGGATCGATACCCGGCAACATCCATGAAGGTCAGCCTTGTCAGCAGCGTGTAGGTCACGTCGTCATTTTCCGAGCCATCCACTCCGAAAGCGACCTGAAGGATGGGTGGCGCATAGTTCTTCTCGTGGACCGTGATGAGGAGCCCGTCCTGCCCATCGCGGTTCGCCAGAGCGTAATCGGCGGAGTCAAACTTCCCGGTCCCGGTGAGGCGCGTCAGCAAATTGTTGAGGCGGGGGTTGTCGACGGGTTTTCCAGCCAACGGCGCGAGAAATTTTTCCAGGCGGCGCGCGGTCTGCGGGTCGGTGCCTTCCACCTTCACAAACTGGGGGACAGACACCGCGTGCCGCTCGCGCGCCTTGCGTTGTTGCAGGTATTGCTGCCACGATGCTTCGTCCAGCGCATAGGGCTCGAGAACTAGCTTTTTTTCTTCTGCCGCCTGCTTGCCAATCCCCATAATCGCTTCCGCTTTGGCGTAATCGAGCAAGGTATAGGCACGTAGGTTGACATTCACGATCAGGTCCGCGCCAGCCATGCCGCGAATTTCGTTGTCGCGAATCACGACATCGATCGAGCGTCCCAGAACGTCGAATACCGATTGAATCTTCTTCGGATCGGCCGGGGCCACTTCCAGATGAACCGCGATGACGATCTGCGCTCCCATTTTGCGTACCACATCGGTGGGCAGATTTTCGAGCAGGCCACCATCCACGTAAACATGGTCGTCCTCACGTACCGGTGAGAAAAGTGCCGGGATCGACATGGTGGCGCGGAGCGCCGTTTGCAACGACCCGCCCTCGAAGACCTTTTCCTTCGCGGAGACCAGATCGGTCGCCACGCAGCGAAACGGGATCGGCAGCTGGTCGAAGGACTCGAGGTTGGAGTACGCCAACGTCTCGCGGTCGATGAGCATGTTGACGTCGTGCCCCGTATTCAGGCCGGAGCCCACCGACAGCTTTCGATGTCTCAAGCCCAGAACGATCGAATTCTGAAAGGCGCGCTGGTCTTCCTTTCTGCGAAAGGAAAGATCCTCATAAGGCGTCTCGCCGGCGATGATCTCTTCCCAGTCCTGCTCCCGCACAAAGTCTTCCAGTTGTTGCGGACTCTTGCCCGTCGCATACAGCCCCCCGACCAGTCCCCCCATGCTGGTGCCGGCAATGTAGTCGATCGGGATGCGATGCTCCTCGAACCACCGCAGAACGCCAATGTGCGCGAATCCGAGCGCACCTCCGCCTTCAAGCGCGACGCCGATGCGGAGGCGCGATGGTTTCGGAGGCTGGTCATCGGCAGGTGCGGGCGTAGCCTGGGGAGGCTGCGGCGCAGGATTTTGTTGAGCAAGGCAGGAAGCGGCAAGAACAAGTGAGAGAAAGGCGATTGCAGTTCGGGACATTACGGTTCTCCCTGACCGAGAAAGACTCGAAGGATGGTGCGCTTACATGGATATCGAGACACTATTCGGCACCATACCATGATTTCGGGAGACTGCCTGACAGGGCTAAATTGACGTGAGAGAATTGGGTTGGCATCGCGTCGGGCCCCGTAGCACAAATGGATAGTGCACCGGTTTCCTAAACCGGCAATTCCGGTTCAATTCCGGACGGGGCCTCCACCGTCAAGGCGACGCAGCGTAGGCCCGCGCCTCCTGTCCTTGAGCCTTGAGTCCGCTACTCTGCGGACCTGATCCGCCGCCCACGAAGTGCACGATCTCCAGCCTGTCCCCGTCTTTCAATGGCGTCTGCGCCCATTGCTCGCGGGGCACGATCGCACGGTTGAGCTCAATCGCCACGCGGTCCGACTTCATGCCCAGCTGCTCGACCAGCGCGCTCAGGGTTTCCGCGGGAGCCAGGATGCGGGTCTCTCCATTAATGGTGAGGTTCATCTGATAAGGATTTTCGCAGTCGGGGAGTGACGGAATCAAGCGGGCAACTAGTACGCTGACCGTGTAGTTTTGCGACTTGGTATCGCTGGCTTCGGCCCGCGCTGCGAACCGTAGCGCTGCCGTCCCCGGCGGCTGTCCGGCGGGCGTCCCGCCCGCCGCCACGGCCTTTCAATATCCGGTCGGTACGTAGGTGCATGCGCCGAGGGCGAGGACGCCCTCGGGACAGCTGGCAAGATGCCGGGCGCTACTTTATCCGGTGGATCTGAGGCGGAACTTGCGGGTGGCCGTGCGTCCGTTGTGGCTGGCCTGGACGAGAACAGAAGAGTCGGCGAGCGCTGCCTCATCCACCTGAAAACTCATTTCGGCATTGCCGCTGGCGTCGGTCAGAACTTGCGCGTAATACGGTGTGGCATTGGGACGCGCGAAACGGAAGGTCAAGCGGGCGCCTTGCGCGGCGGCGCCTCCATCCGTGACGCGGAGGTGCATCAGCAGATTGCCGCCAGTGTGCACTGAGTTGGAGTTGATCCACTCCATTTCCAGTTCCTTGATCGCCGCCAGCGTTTCCGGAGTCTCGCGTTTGTCGAGCAGCGAGTCAAGCTTCCCTTCCCGGATCGCATCCAGCACCTGGCGGTGCTGCTCGCGCAGCATCTTCTCTTTGTGCGGATCGCCGTCTTCGCCTTCTGAGGCGACCGCGGCATACGTAACCGCGCGCTTTCCAATACAGCGGCCTTTGACGAACACCTGCGTCTGCAGGAGCTGCTCGCTTTCGCGCGCTTCGCTCTGCACGTGGTAGACGGTGTCCTGTTGCTTGATGTCGGTATTAAAGCCAAAGATCATGCGAGACTGGACTTTCGCGCTTCCTGAAAACGGAACCCCGAATTAAAACTCTGTTAAAACGCGCAGTTGGCTTGACACTTCCGCCGGCCAAAAACTAATCTAGAACGTTTACTAGGGCTTGGCGCAGATTATATATAGCTCCTCCTATGCCGGACAATTATTTCGCCAGCTACCTGCCCCTTCTGCTGCATTTCATGATCGCTTTCGCGGTCGCAGGCGCTATTGTCACCTTGTCCTGGCTGATCGGGCAGCGTAAACCGACGCGCGCCAAAATGTCTCCTTATGAGTGCGGAGTGCAGCCCATTGGGGACGCCCGCCAACGCTTCTCCGTCAAGTTTTATCTGGTCGGTATGCTCTTCATATTGTTCGACGTAGAAGCAGTCTTCCTTTACCCCTGGGCAGTCATCCTGCGCGAACTCAAGATGTTCGGCTTCTGGGAGATGCTGGTGTATGTCGGGATCGTCCTGGTCGGCCTCTTTTATGTCTGGAAAAAGGGCGTGCTCGATTGGGGCGCGACCAGAGGACAGCGGGGGCATGTCTGATGGCGCTCACGCCCGCGATCACCGATATCGAACAGTTGAAGTCGCATCCGGCGCTCGCCCGCCTGCTGGAATGGAATACGGGCGCGCTCCAGGCCGCGAAGTTCGACCGGGAAGAACTCACGCTGTGGATTGAAAAAGGGTTGATCCGAGAAGCCTGCGCGATCCTGCGCGACAACCCCTCCTGCCCGTTCAACTATCTTTGTGACGTCACTGCGGTCGACTGGTATCCGTCGCAACCGCGCTTCGAAGTTGTCTATCACCTCTTGTCGATCCCGAAGAAGGAACGTGTGCGGCTCAAGGCGCGCCTCAACGACCAGAGTCCGGTGATCGAGTCGGTCACATCGGTGTGGCCCGCAGCCAACTACTTCGAGCGCGAAGTTTTCGACCTGTTCGGAGTGCGCTTCACCGGACACCCTCACCTCGAACGCATCATGATGCCCGACAACTGGGAAGGCCATCCGTTACGGAAGGACTATCCGGTGGAGGGCTACCGCTAAGCTCATGACGCAATATCCCGCATCCGCAGTGGTCGAACCGGTGGCCGGTGAGGAAAAAACCCTCATCCTGAACATGGGGCCGCAGCACCCTTCTACTCATGGCGTTCTGCGGCTCGTCCTGGAAATTGACGGCGAGACCATCGTGCGCCTCACGCCGGAGATCGGTTTCCTTCACACCGGGATCGAAAAAACCTGCGAAGCGAAGTTCTACCAGCAAGTGGTGCCGCTCACAGATCGGATCGACTATCTCTGCCCCATGACCAACAACCTCGCCTATTGCCTGGCAGTCGAGAAGTTGTTGGGGTTGGAGATTCCGCCCAAGGCGCAATGGATGCGCGTCATGATGAACGAGTTGACCCGGATCAACTCGCACCTGGTGTGGCTGGGAACCCATGCCATGGATCTGGGCGCGATGACCGTTTTCCTGTATTGCTTCCGCGAGCGCGAAGACATTTTGCGGCTCTTCGAGATGGTCAGCGGCCAGCGCATGATGACCTCTTACTTCCGGATTGGCGGTCTAGCCCTCGAACCGCCCCTGGGATTCTTCGAAAAAGTGAAGTCGTTCGCCGACCGATTTCCAGGCAACGTGGACGAATACGAAGGACTGCTGACCGGGAACCCAATCTTCCTGATGCGGGTGAAAGGCGTGGCTTACCTGAGTACGGAAGACGCAATTGCCATGGGAGCGACTGGGCCCACACTGCGCGGCAGTGGAGTTGACATTGATCTGCGTCGGGACGCGCCCTACAGCGGCTACGAAAACTTCAAGTTCAAAGTCCCCGTTTCGACCGAGGGTGACGTGTGGGCGCGATACGTAAGCCCTAGCGGGCATGCCGGAAGGCCCCACCAAAGCCGATGCACCCAAGGTCGTCCTCCCTGATCGCGAAAAAATGAAGACTCAGATGGAAGCTCTCATCTATCACTTTAAGATCATCACGGAGGGATTTACCGTTCCGGCCGGCGAAGTTTACCAGGCGGTGGAATCGCCTCGGGGCGAAATGGGCTATTACGTCGTGAGCGATGGCACTGCCAAACCGTATCGAGTGCACATCGCGGACGTGATCGCAGCGATTGGATCGATTGATGTAGTGGTCGGAGACATTGACAGGTAGCCCTATGCGATTTTCCGAAGAGTTCGAGAAACGCTTCACTGAGATGCTGTCGCATTATCCAACCAAGCGCTCGGTGCTGGTGCCTACTCTTCTCTACGCGCAGGACGAAACCGGCTCTCTGACTGACGAAGTGATCGCCGAATTGGCGCAGCGCCTGGATTTGACTGAACTTGAAGTGCGTAACGTGATCAGCTACTACTCGCTACTCACCACCAAGCCGCGCGGAAAATACAACGTTCAGGTCTGCACCAACATTGCTTGCATGCTCGTCGGAGGCGAGGAACTTCTGGAGCATTGCAAGAAAAAGCTGGGCGTCAAGAATAAAGGCACGACGCCCGACGGAATGTTTACTGTCGAAGAAGTCGAATGCATCGGCGCGTGCAGCTGGGCGCCGGCGGTTCAGGTGAACTACGATTTTCATGAAAACCTGACCGTCGAACAAATGGATAAGGTTTTGGACGAGTACAGCAAGAAAGGAACTATCTGAATTTGTAATTGGCAATTTGTAATTTGCAATTTAAAGAGGCACATCAAGGTTCTTCAATTACAAATTACCAATTACAAATCACAAATTTTCCATGGCTTTTCTCGTTTCCCATCCCGATGAAGTCCGCGTGGTTTCGAAGCGCTTTGGCAAGGGTGCGACGAACATCGATCGCTACCTTGAACTCGACGGCTACAAAGCCGTGCAGAAGGCGCTTGGCATGCAGCCGGACGCCATCATCGCCGAGGTCAAGAACTCCGGCCTCCGCGGACGCGGCGGCGCCGGCTTCTCGACCGGCATGAAATGGTCATTCGTCCCCAAGCAGTCGGCCAAGCCGAAGTATGTCCTGTGCAACGGTGATGAGAGCGAGCCCGGCACCTGCAAAGACCGCCTGATCTTTGAACATGACCCGCATGCGGTGATCGAAGGCGTCATGATCGCCGCCATCGCTGTCGGATCTCACACGGGTTACATCTACATTCGCGGCGAGTATCGCTATCTGTCGATCATCATGCAGAAGGCGATTGAGGACGCCTACGCGAAGGGTTTCCTCGGCAAGAACATTTTCTGCACCGGATACGACCTCGACATCTATTGGCATGGCGGCGCCGGTGCCTACGAAGTCGGCGAAGAATCGGCGCTGATGGAATCGCTCGAAGGCAAGCGCGGGATCCCGCGCATCCGGCCTCCCTTCCCTGCCGTGGTTGGACTTTGGGGCGGGCCGACCGTCATCAATAACGCAGAGACTCTGGCCGCCGTACCTCATATCATGATGGGCGGCGCCGAATGGTTTGCTGGTCTAGGCACGCCGAAAAACGGCGGCACGCGCCTGTTCTGCCTCGCCGGCAATCTGAGCAAGCCCGGCGTTTACGAACTCCCGATGGGTTACAACCTCAAGAAGATGATCTACGACGTCGGTGGCGGTATTCCCAACGGCCGTACGCTCAAAGCAGTGGTTCCCGGCGGATCGAGCACTCCGGTGTTGACCGCCGATGAAATCGATGTGGCCATGGACTTTGACAGCGTTGCGAAAACCGGCTCGATGCTGGGCTCAGGAGGCGTAGTCGTGCTCGACGATTCCAACTGCATCGTGAAGTTCGCCTTGCGCACCATGAAGTTCTATCGTCATGAGAGCTGCGGCTGGTGCATTCCCTGCCGCGAAGGGACCGACTGGCTGGAGAAAACTCTAGTCCGTTTCCATTCCGGCGGCGGCGTTATGAAAGACATTGACAACATGTACTACCTGTCCGAGAACATGCTGGGAAAGACATTCTGCCCGCTTGGGGACGCCGCTGCCATGCCGACGATGGCGTTCGTCAAGAAGTTTAGGAAAGAGTTTGAAGATCACCTGGATGGCAGGCCGTGTCCGTTTGAAAAAGCGGGAAAGATCGAGCAGTTGCCGGTATACGCGTAAAACACATGCCTGACGTAAACCTGATCGTTGACGGAAAGAAGCTCACGGCTCCCGCCGGGACGCTGCTCATCGAGGCCTGCAAGACCGCAGGCATCGAAGTACCCTCCTTTTGTTACTACCCCAATCTGTCCTTGCAAGGCGCATGCCGCATGTGCGTCGTGAAGGTCGAGAAGATGCCGAAGCTTCAGACCGCGTGCACGACCGTCGTCACGGAAGGCATGACGGTCTCGACCGACAGCGACGAGGTGCGCCAGGCTCGCAAAGCAATGGTCGAGCTGTTACTCGGCAATCATCCGCTCGACTGCCCGGTGTGCGACGCCGGCGGCGAATGCGAACTGCAGGACATGACATTCTCCTACGGCGCCGCCGAGTCGAAGTTCATGGAGACGAAAAACCACAAAGAAGAGCAGCAATGGTCTCCCGTGGTGTACTTTGACCGCCCGCGCTGCATCCTGTGTTATCGCTGCGTCCGCGTGTGCGGCGAGGCCATGGACGTCTGGGCGCTGGGCGTGCAGAACCGCGGCGTCAGTTCTATCATCGCGCCCAACCAGGACGACCACCTCGAGTGCGAAGAGTGCGGCATGTGTATCGACATCTGCCCCGTCGGCGCGCTCACGTCCGGCGCCTACCGCTACAAGACGCGCCCGTGGGAGATGAAGCACGTCGGAACGGTCTGCACACATTGTGGCGACGGCTGCAAGACCACTCTGGGCGTGCGACGCTGCGATACCGGCATGGAGATCGTTCGCGGCGATAACCGCGACAAGAGCGGCATCAACAACGACTTCCTGTGCATCAAGGGCCGCTACGCGCGACTCACCCAGCCCCTGATTCGCAAGCAGGGAAAATTGACGCCCTCGACATGGGAAGAGGCCTTCGCATTAATTGGCAAGACCCTTGCAGAAGTGCGCGACAAAGACGGCGGCTCGGCCATCGGTATCATTGGATCCAACCGCACCACCAACGAAGAGAACTACCTGATCTCGAAGTTTGCGCGTGTCGTACTGAAGACGAACAATGTGGATCATCACCGCACGGCCGATTACGCTGCCTTCGCTGGCGCTTTGCATGGCAAGCCGGGGATGACCGCGACCATGCGCGAGGTATTCAACGCTCCGACGATTTTGTTGATCGGCAATGATCCGACCAATCAGCATCCCCTGCTCGCCTACCAGATTCGCAATAACGTCCGACTGCACCGGTCGCGGCTCTATGTTGTCAACGCGGCGCCTATCAAGCTGCGCCGTCAGGCCGCGGCCTTCGGCCTGGTTCCAGCGGGAGCAGAGCCTAAGGCGGTCGGGTTCCTCTCCGGCGATGATTCCCTGCTCGATTCGCTCACCACCGACATGACGAATCGCGAAGGGTGGACCGCCCTGCGAGAGAAACTTCGCGGCGAGCAGAACCTCGTCATTGTATTTGGATCAGAATTGCGCGGCGCGGATCTTCAGAAGCTTGTAGCCTTCGCCGCTTCGCTAACCGGAGCCAAGCTGATCTGCCTGAGCGACTACTCCAATTCGCGTGGCGCGGCCGACATGGGACTCTATCCAGACCTGTTGCCCGGCTATCAACCCGTTGCCGATCCGGCGCAGTTCCGCGAGGAATGGGGCAATATCCCAACGGATCGAGGGCTGAGTCTTCCGGAAATGATGGACGCTGCCAAGGCCGGCAAGCTGAAAGCGCTGTATGTGATCGGTTCCAATCCCGTTGGCAGGTTGGGCATCGATCCGTCCATGCTCGCGAAGAGCTTCGTGGTTGTCCAGGAGATGTTCCTGACCGAAACCGCCAGCATCGCGGACGTTGTTTTGCCCGCTGCAAACGCCTACGAGAAGGAAGGCACTGTCACAAATACTTGCGGCGACGTTCAGCTCGCCAAGAAGGCGGGCGATGTCAGCGGAACCAAGCCCGATTTCGAGATGATCGTCCGCATCGCCGATGTTATGGGTTTCGACGTACGCAATCTGGTTCCCTTCGGTCGTGGCACACGCGCCGACATGGGACAGACTCGCGGCGCGCAATCGGGCGAGGCAGATCGTCATGCCGTTTGGCTCGAAGCGCACGACCTCGAGCCCCGGATGACGCCTTTCGATCCGATCGCGATCCTCGATGAAATTCAGCGCGTGGTGGCGGGATACGATGTCTCGCGAATCAATCTGCTGGCGGGCAACGATCAGCACACCGAAATT
>WNFE01000584.1_pt1 | contig 26908 bp, 29 predicted proteins | sample 5400451 | NCBI WGS metagenome assembly WNFE01 (sample SAMN13153344, study PRJNA577476) | soil metagenome | isolation source: 200 cm saprolite under Douglas fir tree site 2 hole 2 | place: USA:California | collected 2015-04-18
AAGGTACCCGTCAGGAGGCTCCCCCATGAAGCAGCCACATACCCAGCAACCGACCCACCCCGTCTTCACCGTTGGCGTCGCCAGCAGTTTGGTAGGAGTTTCTCCCCAGACGCTGCGGAAGTGGGAGCGTCACGGCTTGCTCTCCCCCGTTCGAGAGGGACATCAGCGTCGGCGGTTGTACTCCTGGCGCGACATCGAGCGGGCGCAGCAAATCCGCTATCTGGTCATCCGGAAGCACATCCCACTGCGGGACGTCAAACTGCAGCTGCGGCTCGCCTCTGTCCGCAAAGCGCCGGCGGCAATGGCTCATGGGGACGGGCGCGTTGGTGCCCCGCCACTCGTGCCGCGTCTCGCGCTGGCTATTCCCCGCTAACTCGCAAAGGAGAAAGCCGCGTGTTCGGGGTGGGGAGAAAGTCGGTCATCCACCCGCCCGCGTCTGATCCGGGATCGATCCAAGATCCAGCCGATGTATTAACGGAGGGCCGTTAGCAGTGCAGCGACGGATCTACGTTGACTATGGAGCCACGACGCCCACCGATCCGCGTGTGGTGGAGGCGATGGTGCCGTATTTCACCGACAAGTTCGGCAACGCCGGTAGTATCCACGCGTTTGGGCAGGAGGCGCGCGAGGCTGTGGACCGCGCCCGAGAGATCGTCGCTTCTGCCATCGGCGCATCCCCTCAGGAGATCGTGTTCACGAGCGGGGCGACGGAGGCGGATAATTTCGCCGTGCTGGGAGCGGCCTGGGGCAACGAGGCCCGCGGCCGCCATCTGATCACCTCTAGCATCGAACACCACGCGGTATTGGAACCCTGTCTGTTCCTCGAAGGTCGCGGCTTTGAGGTCACCTACCTTCCCGTCGACCGTACCGGGTGGGTGGATCCTGATGACGTGCGGCGCGCCATTCGCCCCGACACCATTCTGATCTCCGTCATGTCGGCCAACAACGAGATCGGAACGCTGGAGCCGGTGGCGGAGATCGGGCGGATCGCGCGCGACCGAGGCATCTTGATGCATACGGACGCGACACAATCGGTGGGAATCTCCCCCGTGCACGTCGATGCGTTATCCGTGGACTTGCTGTCGCTGTCAGCGCACAAGCGCTACGGCCCGAAGGGGGTCGGCGCGCTCTACGTCCGCAAGGGCTCCAAGCTCACCCGCGTGCAAGGCGGGGGATCCCAGGAGCGAAACCGCCGCGCCGGGACCGAGAACGTGCCAGGCATCGTCGGGTTTGGCGCCGCTCTAGCCCTGGCGCTCGAGGTGATGGACGAGGAAGCGTCGCAACTGCGCCGCTTGCGCGACCGTCTGATCGACGAACTCACGCGTCTTGACGGCGCCCACCTCAATGGGCATCGGACTGACCGGCTCCCCGGCAACATCAACCTGTCGTTTGAGGGGGCCGACAGCGAGTCCCTACTGCTCGCTCTGGACTTCCAGGGGGTCGCGGCGAGTAGCGGGTCGGCCTGCACGTCGGGCAGCCTCGAGCCATCTCACGTGCTCACGGCCATTGGCCTCCGCCCAGAAATCGCCGCGGGAACTGTGCGCCTGACCCTCGGCCGGTGGACCACTTCGCAGGATGTCGACGACCTGCTTACGATTTTCCCAGAGGTCCTCCGCAGTCTCCGTCCCGCGTTAGCGGGTCGCGCGCGCCGCGCCGCGAGCTGACGCGGGAAGTCTTTACCCCCGCGACGAATTTCACCAAGGGGACGGTGTCTCTCCCTCCCGGACGCACACGACTGTGACCGACTACATCCCGATCTTCGTCCACTTGACGCTTGCTGTGCTGCTGACCGTGGCATTACTCGCGGTGCATGCCGTCCTCGGCGGGCGGTTCTCCACCGGAGCCTCGCCGCGCCCGCATCCCGGGCAAGCAGAGCCTTACGAATCCGGCGTGTGGCCGGTCGGGTCCGCTCGCGAGCGCGTCCCGATCCGGTACTACCTCATCGCTATGCTGTTCTTGCTCTTTGATGTCGAGGCTGTGTTCCTGTACCCTTGGGCGGTCAACGCCCGTGCGTTGGGCGTCTTCGGACTGGTGGAGATCTTGACGTTCGTCGCTGTTCTGGGACTGGGTTTCGGGTACGCGTGGAAGCGGGGTGCCCTGGAATGGCTGTAACGGGCGGCTTGCCCCTGCGCGCCACCCTCGTCTCTCGCGCCGCCACGTCCGCGGAGGCGACCGCGGCCGATGTGCGCGCGTTAGAATCCAACGTCCTCACCACGACCGTCGAGCATATGGCGTCCTGGGCGCGCAAGAACTCGCTGTGGCCAGCGCAGTTCGGTCTGGCGTGCTGCGCGATCGAGATGATCGCAGTCGCGCAGGCGCGGTTTGACATCGCGCGGTTTGGCAGCGAGGCGTTTCGCGCGTCCCCTCGCCAGGCGGATCTGATGATCGTCTCGGGTCGGGTCTCGCAGAAGATGGCCCCGGTCCTCCAGCACATCTACGAGCAGATGCTGGACCCGAAGTGGGTGATCGCGATGGGCGATTGCGCCAGCTGTGGGGGCGTCTTTAACAACTACGCTCTCGTGCAAGGCGTGGATAAGCTCATCCCCGTGGACGTTTACGTAGCTGGGTGCCCGCCACGCCCCGAGGCGTTGCTGTACGGACTTCTCAAGCTGCAAGAGCTCATCGCCAATCCCTCCGTCCGGAGGCGGTCGTGACGGATCTCGTGGACACACTGGCCGCGCAGCTCGGCGCCGGCGTGGTCGAGCAGACGCGATTTCGCGACGAACGCACCCTCGTGGTGGATCGAGCGCACCTCGGGCCGGCGCTAGACGCGGCGTTTGGAGTTGGCTTCACCGTGCTCACTGACCTCACGGCGGTCGATCGCCACCCAGGGGTCCCGCGGTTTGAGGTCGTGTACTTGCTGACCTCCATGGTGCCGCCCGCCCGCCTGCGCCTGAAGGTGCGTGTTGCGGACGGTGAGACGGTGCTGTCGGCAACCGGGCGGTGGCCGGGGGCCAACTGGCTCGAGCGGGAAGTGTACGATTTGTTTGGAATCCGGTTCGACGGCCATCCCGATCTGACGCGCATTCTTCTGCCCGATGACTGGGAAGGATACCCGCTGCGCAAGGACTTCGCGCTTGTTGAAGAGCCGGTGCAGTTTATTGGGCACACGCCCAAAGTCCCCAGCCAGATTATCCCGAAGTCGAAGCAACCGTAGGCGACACGGGAGGGCGGGAGCGGTCCGGGAAACCCCGGGCGCACACACGCGTGTGCAAGGACGCGAATGAGTGAGCTGACGCGAGAAACCCTCGTCTTGAACATGGGCCCGCAGCACCCCGCCACGCACGGGGTGTTGCGCGTCATGCTCGAGCTCGAAGGCGAGGTCATTATGGGGGCGAAGCCGGTGATTGGCTACCTGCACACCGGGTTTGAGAAGGAGATGGAGACCCGGACCTATCACCAGAACATTGTCTTCCCCCCGCGCATTGAGTATCTCGCCACGTTTATCGAAGAACAAGCGTACGTCCTGGCCGTCGAAAAACTCCTCGGCATCAGCGCTCCCCCGCGGGCCACCATGATCCGGCTCATCTTGGCCGAGCTGTCCCGCATCGCCAGTCACTTGGTGTACTTGGGCACCGGAGCGATGGACCTCAACGTGAGCAGCCTGCTCATGTATTGCTTCCGCGACCGCGAGGAGATCCTCGATATCTTCGAAATGGTCTCCGGCCAGCGCATGATGCATGGGTATTTTCGCATCGGCGGGCTGCAGTGGGATGTGCCCGACGGGTTTGCCGAGCGCGTCCGGACATTCATCAAGACCTTCCCCTCACGTCTAGACGAGTTCGAGACCCTGCTCACCGATAACCTCATCTGGCGCGAACGCACCGAAGGGGTGGCGGTCCTCAGCGCGGAGGATGCCCTGCGGTATGGCTGCACAGGCCCGCTCCTCCGCGGATCCGGCGTGTCCTATGACGTGCGCAAGGCGTTTCCCTACGGGGGCTATGACGAGTTTACGTTTGATGTGCCCGTGGGAGAGGCCGGGGACGCGTTCGACCGCTACCGGGTGAGGATGGAAGAGATGCGGCAGAGCCTGCGCATCCTGCAGCAGGCGCTGGACCGCCTGCCGGACGGGCCGGTCCTGATCGATGACCGGAAAGTCGCGTTGCCCCCGCGGGGTGAACTCGTCCGCAGCATGGAGGCGGTCATCCACCAGTTCAAACTTGTGAGTGAAGGCATCCACCCTCCGGCCGGGGAGGTCTACGCCGCCGTGGAGTCTCCCCGGGGAGAAAAAGGCTACTACATCGTCAGCGACGGCAGCAACCGTCCATGGCGCGTGCGAGTCAGAGCGGCTTCTTTTAACAACCTGCAAGCCCTTCCCGTGATGCTGGCCCACGGGTCGGTCGCAGACGTCGTGGTGGCGATTGCGTCGATTGATATTGTGCTGGGGGACGTGGACCGCTGATGGTCCTCTCCGAGAACGCGCGATCCGAGATCCGTCGCCTCATGGCGCAGTTCCCGCAGCGGCAGTCCGCCCTGCTGGGCGCGCTGTTCGTGGCTCAAGACGAAGTGGGGTACCTGTCGCCCGAGGCCGTTACCGATGTCGCCGCGGTCATGGACCTGCCCGTGAGCGAGATCGCCTCGGTGGCGTCCTTCTACCACTTGTATCGTTTCCACCCTGAGGGACGGCACGTCATCCAGGTGTGTACCAATATCTCCTGTCAATTGCGGGGCTGCGGACGGATCCTTGACCACCTGCGGCGTCGGCTGCAGGTGGATGTGGGGGAGACCACGGCCGACGGTGAGTTCACGTTGAAGACCGCCGAGTGCCTCGCGGCGTGCGAGAGCGCTCCGGTGATGATGGTGGACACGGACCGCGCTGGGCCGCTCTCTGAGAGGGACATCGACTCCCTCCTCGACCAGTACGCGCGCGCGTCGATCCCAGGTGCATCTCGTCCTCGTCCCACCCTGCCCCCGGTCGCGCCGCAGACAGCCATGATCTTGAAGTACATCCACGAGCCCGATCAGGGGGAGCTAGAGGCTTACCGCAAGCGGGGAGGATACGAGGGGCTGCGCAAAGCGCTGGGGATGTCGCCCGATGCAGTGACCGACGAGGTAGAAAAGTCGGGTCTGCGCGGCCGCGGCGGGGCCGGTTTTCCCACAGGAAGAAAGTGGAAGTTCATCCCCAAAGACCCCGCAATCCCCCGGTACGTGGTCATCAACGCGGATGAGGGAGAGCCTGGGACCTTCAAAGATCGCACGTTATTGGAGTGTGATCCCCACCGGCTCCTTGAGGGCATTGCGATCGCCAGCTACGCCGTTGGCGCGAAGCAGGCGTTCGTGTACCTGCGCCGGGAGTTCCACCAAGCCCGCGCCGGTTTAGAGCGGGCTCTCACGCAAGCGTCTGGGGCGGGCCTGCTGGGCCGCAATATCCTCGGCAGCGGCTATGACCTCGATGTGGTCGTGGCCACGGGGGCGGGAGCCTATATCGCTGGCGAGGAGACATCCTTGCTGGAATCTCTGGAAGGCCGGCGGGCGATGCCGCGGCTGAAGCCGCCGTTCTACCCGGCCGTGAAAGGACTCTACTCGCGTCCCACCGTCCTCAACAACGTCGAGACGCTCTGCCACGTGGCCTGGATTCTGACCGAGGGCGTAGAGCGGTATCGCCAACTCGGGCCGCCGATCCTGATCTCTGTGAGCGGGCATGTCATGCGACCGGGCGTATACGAAGTTCCGCTGGGCACGACGATCCGTCAGGTGATCGAACGTGCAGGAGGAGTGCGCGACGGCCGAGCGTGTAAAGCGGTTTTCCCCGGGGGGTCATCGTCGGCGATCTTACCGGCGAGCTATCTCGACACCCCGATGGACTATGACGCGCTCGCCAAAGTCGATGTCTACGGGTCGATGCTGGGATCAGGCGCGCTGATTGTGATGGACGACACCACGAACATGGTCGAACTCGTGGCGCGCACGGTGGAGTTCTATCGGGATGAATCCTGCGGCAAGTGCACGCCCTGTCGCGAGGGAACAGTGTGGCTGGGCCAGGTGCTCCGCCGCATGCTCGCAGGTCAGGGACGTTCTGAGGACCTCGCCTTGTTAGACAGCGTCGCGCGGAACATGACGGGCACGTGCTTCTGTCCCCTAGGCGAAAGCGTTCCCCCCGCCATCTACTCGTCCTTGCGGTTTTTCCGCCCCGAGTTTGAGCAATATGCCAAGGGGGCCGCCGGTGTGCCCCAGGCCGTCCATGCGTAGAGGGGCTCCCGCCAGTCTTGCGGTGCGTCCTCTCCTCGTGATCCACGGCGGATCGGTGACGCGATGAGCCAGGCTCTGCAGATGGTCACGGTAGCGATCGATGGCACGAAGGTGGTGGTGCCTAAGGGGGCCACCGTGTACCAGGCCGCCAAGGGCGCCCACATCGAGATCCCCATCTTCTGCTACCACGACAGGATGCCGCCCTTGGGCGCGTGCCGGATGTGTCTCGTCAAAGTGGAGAAGATGGCGAAATTGCAAACGTCGTGCACGCTAGAAGCCGCAGACGGGATGGTCGTGTCGACGGTTACCCCAGAGGTGAAGGCTGGCCAGGAAGCGATCCTAGAGTTCTTGCTCATCAACCATCCGCTGGACTGCCCCATCTGCGACAAGGGCGGGGAGTGTCCGCTGCAGGACCAGGCCTATGCGTTTGGCCCGGGACGCAGCCGGTTCATCGAGCCCAAGCGCGACTTCGCCAAACCTGTGTCGTTGGGGCGGGTGCTGGTGCTGGACCGCGAGCGGTGCATCTTGTGCTGGCGGTGCGTGCGGTTCGGGGAGATCGTCGCGGGCGATGATGCGCTGAAGGGGTTCGAGCGGGGGTTTCACAGTGAGATCAACACCCCGTTCACTTTGCCCGTGGAGTCAAAGTTCATTGGGAACACTATCGCCATCTGCCCGGTCGGCGCCTTAACCGCGAAGCCCTACCGCTTCGCCGCGCGGCCGTGGGACAACCAATCCGTATCCAGCGTCTGCACGCTGTGCGGGGTGGGCTGTGCGGTGGACTTCGATGTGCGGGACGGAGTCATCACGCGGACGCGCGCCCGCGAGTCTCCTGCCGTCAACGACATCTGGTTGTGTGACCTAGGGTTCTTCGGCCACGGATACGTCCACCACTCCGAGCGGCTCCGCCGGCCGCTGGTCCGCCAGGACGGCTACCTGGTCGAGACGACATGGGACAATGCCCTCGACCTAGTGGCCCGTCGTCTGCAGGCCGCCCCGCCGTCCCGCGTGGCGATGCTCGGCGGCGCGAGGCTGACGAACGAGGATGCGTATGTCGCGGGCCGGTTTTTCCGCGGCGTGCTGGGCACCAATCACCTCGACCACCGCATCGACGCGCGCGCCCACAGCGCCAGCCAATCGGTCCCATGGGGCATGGCCACCTCCATCGCGGACATCGACCACGCGGATGTCATCGCGTTGGTCGGCTGCGACATTACCGAGGAGTATCCCGTCCTCTGGCTGCGCATGAAACGCGCGATCGCCCACGGGGCGAAAGTGATCGCAGTCACGCCTAAGGCGCTGGAGATTCACAGGTTCATCGACCACCATCTCGTCCACCGATACGGGGAGGGAGCCGCCGTCGTGCGCGCCCTGATGGGGTCTCACGCCGCTGCCTCCCAGGTGCAGGACTCTGCCGGTGCGCTCGCAGGCGTCGACTCTGCGGCGATCACCACCGCTGCCGCGCAGCTCGGGGGAGCGACGCGGGCGTTGGTGATGATTGGTCGCGCGGCCCTGGAAGCCCCCGACGGAGTCGAAGCCGCCGCGGCGGTCCGCGATCTCGCCGCGCGCCTTGGCGTGCCGGTCAACGTGATGCGCGGGAAAGGAAATGCTTTCGGGGCAGCGCTGGGGGGGCTGCTGCCGGATGCGGGTCCAGGCGGTCGTCCGCTCGCCGATCTCGCAGGTGACCTCCAGCAGATTTGGAATCGCTCGGTCGCCCCCCAGTCTGGGATGACAGCCCCCGAGATCGTGGAGGCGTGCACGGAAGGAGGGCTCGATGTCCTGTACGTGGTGGCGGCCGATCCGGCAACTGATGTCCCGGATCACACACAGTGGAAGGTAGCGCGAGCACGCCTGCCCTTCGTGGTCGTCCAAGACGCCTTCTTGACGCAGACGGCGCAGGTTGCCGACGTCGTGCTGCCCGCCCTCGTAGCCCCCGAAAAGGACGGGACGGTGAGCAGCATCGAGGGCCGCATCCAACGATTGCACGCGGCCGTCCCGGGTCCGGGGGAGGCCCGCCAGGATTGGAACATCTTTGCCGCATTGGCCGAGCGCTGCGGGACTGAGCTCGCGTACAGCGGGTGGGAGGAAATCTTTGACGAGATGCGCGCTTTGATCCCCGGGCTGGCCCTCGAGGCGCGCATGAACCCGATCGGGGGCGCGATCGATCGCCCCGCCCCCATGCCTACGCCTGCACCCGCGCAGGTACCCAGTGCGGACTTCCCGTTCGTCCTGATCCCGGGTGAAGCGTTGTTCACTCGCGGCGCGATGTCCGCGCGCAGTTCCGCAATCGCTGACCTTGCCGGTGAGCCGTGGGCGCTGATGCATCCGAATGATGCCGCCCGTCTGCCGGTCGCCGAGGGGGACGCGATCGTCTTGCAGTCTCCACATGGGGCCGCGGCCGTCCGCGTGAGGGTGTCGACGGCTGTGTTAGCGGGGCAGGTGTTCTTGCCCCGCGGGTACGACGGCGCTGCAGCCAACGCGCTCATGGATGCCGCGGAGGGTTTGACTTGTGTTCGTGCGATCGCGTTGACACCGCCCTCGGCGGGGCCCGGATCGGGAGAGGTGGGGAGGCGCGCCCCATGACCGATGTCGCCGTCGCGGCGGTAAAGAGTGCGATCTTGCTGGGGATCCTGCTCACCGCGTGCGCTTACGTGACGTTGCTGGAACGTCGCCTGTTGGGGAAGTTTCAAATCCGCTACGGCCCCAACCGCGTCGGACCGTTTGGGCTCCTACAGCCGCTCGCCGACGGGGTGAAGCTCATCTTAAAAGAGAGTTTCATGCCGGCGAACGTGGATGTTCTGGTCTACTGGTTGGCTCCGGCGCTGTCCATGATCACCGCGCTGTTTGTCTACGCGGTGATTCCCTTTGGGCCGGAGGTGATGCTGTTCGGTCGGCCAGTCGCGCTGCGATTAGCCGACGTTGACGTGGGCATCCTGGTGGTCTTGGCCGCTTCTTCGATCGGGGTGTACGGCATCATCCTGGGGGGCTGGTCTTCGAACAGCAAGTACTCGCTGTTGGGCAGTCTGCGCAGCAGCGCGCAGCTCATCAGCTATGAACTCGCGCTGGGGCTGGCGGTCATTGCGGTTGTCCTGACTGCGGGATCGCTGAGTCTGGTGCGCATCGTCGAAGCGCAGCGTCACGTGTGGTTCGTGCTCCGCCAGCCGCTGGCATTTCTCATCTTCCTCGTGGCGGCGTTGGCCGAAACGAACCGCGCCCCTTTTGACCTGCCCGAGGCCGAGCAAGAGCTCGTGGCCGGGTACCAAACGGAGTACGGTGGCTTCAAGTTTGCGATGTTCTACATCGGGGAGTATGTCGCCGTCGTCACCATGAGTGCGCTGATCACGACGCTGTTCTGGGGCGGGTGGCAGGGGCCGGTGCTGCCCGGGGTGCTGTGGTTTGTCGCGAAGACGCTGGTCTTCGTCTTTGTCTTCATTTGGGTGCGCGCGACCCTTCCGCGCGTGCGCCACGACCAACTTATGGCGTTTGGGTGGAAGGTCCTCGTCCCTTTGGGGCTCGTGAACATCGTCGCAACAGCGCTCGCAGTGGTGTTGCGTCCATAATGAACACGGAGAAGGGAAAGTAGGTATGGCGCGGCTCGGTGTGCGTCTGAGGCAAGGATTCGCGATGCTGAGAGGCATGGCTGTGACCTTCCGCTACCTCTTCCGGCCTCCGATCACGATCCAATACCCCGAAGACAAGCGGTCCGCCGTCCAGCCGCGTTTCAAAGGACGGCACTGGCTCACGCTTTACGAAGACGGGATGGAACGGTGTGTCGGCTGCGAGCTGTGTGTGATCGTCTGCCCATCGCAGGCCATCGTCGTGAAGGCGGCGGAAAACACCCCGGAGCAGCAGGTGAGCAAGGGCGAACGGTATGCCGCTGACTTTCAGATCAACGAACTGCGGTGTATCTTCTGCGGGTTTTGCGAAGAGGCGTGTCCGACCGGAGCCATCGTCTTGGGCCGCGAGTACGAACTCGCCAGCTACACGCGAGAGGACATGATCTACACCAAGCCCATGCTGACCGAGCCCTACCCCGGCGCCTCAGGTCGCGATCCCCGGCGAGAAGTGTAAATGAGGCCAGGCGAATGGAACTAGTCATCTTTGCCCTTGCCGCGGTAGGGGCTGTCGCCGGCGGGGTCGGGATCATCGCCAGCCGCTCTCCGGTGCGTAGTGCCTTGTCGTTGCTGCTGGTCCTGGGCTGCCTGGCCGCGCTGTCCTTGCTCTTATCAGCACAATTCATCGCGGCGCTTCAGATCATCATTTACGCCGGCGCGATCGTGATCTTGTTCTTATTCGTGGTCATGCTTCTGCACGCCCATTCGGGCGAGACCGCGCCGAACCGGCTAGGATGGCTGACCCCCGCCGGCATTGTGCTCGGGGCCATCTTGCTCGCAGGGCTGCTCGGGACGGTGAGGGCCGGGGATGGGGGTGGGGTCGCCTCCATCGGCGCAGAGTTTGGGACGGCGGAGGCCGTGGGCCAGACACTGTTTACGACCTTCATGCTGCCCTTTGAGGCGGCCTCTGTTCTCTTGTTAATAGGGATTATCGCCGCCGTGATCATCGGCCGGCCCGAGCCCGCGTCACCGGCACCGACAGGCACACCCCGACAGGTTGTCGAGCCGAGCAGACGATGACGGTCCCCATCGGTGCCTACCTCGCGCTTGGGGCGCTCTTGTTTGTGCTCGGGATTGCCGGCGTACTGCTGCGCCGCAGCGCGTTAGTCGTCTTCATGTCCATTGAGCTCATGCTCAATGCGGTCAACCTAACGTTTGTAGCCTTCGCCCGACAGCTGGGGCGTCTGGAAGGACAAGTGGCGGTCTTCTTCGTACTCGTGGTCGCAGCCGTCGAAGTGGTGGTGGGGTTGGCCATCATCATCGCGATCTTTCGCACGCGTTCGACCGTCGACCTCGATGACGTGGACCTGCTCCGAGGTTAACGTATGCTCCTTGCATTAATCATCGCCTTCCCCCTGGCGGGCTGGCTGATTCTCGGGGTGGTCGGCGGAACGCTGCCGCGCCGGGTCATTGGGATCCTCGCTTGCGGCACGGTGGCCCTGGCGTTTGTCGCCTCAGTCGCCGCCTCCCGCCATCCCGCCGTCAGTGCAGGGGGCCTGAGTGCTCCGTTGTTCTCGTGGATCTCCGTCGGCACCCTTGCCGTGCCCGCAGGACTGCTGATGGATCGTCTGTCCTCACTCATGGCGCTCGTGGTGACAGGGGTCGGGTTTCTCATCCATGTCTACTCCATCGGCTACATGGCAGATGATCGCAGCTACGCGCGCTACTTCGCCTACCTGAATCTCTTCATCGCCTCGATGCTGCTGTTGGTCTTGGGCAGCAATCTCCTGGTCCTGTTCGTCGGGTGGGAGCTCGTGGGGTTGTGTTCATACCTGCTGATCGGTTTCTGGTTCGACCGCGAGCGCGCGGCCCAGGCAGGACGCAAAGCGTTTGTCGTCAACCGCATAGGCGATGCGGGGTTCCTAGTGGGGATTCTGCTGCTTGCGACATCGACAGGGACGCTCGAGTTCGGGCGGATTGGCGCGCTCGGCTCCCAAATGGCCCCCGCCCTGCTCACCGCCATTACATTGCTGCTGTTTGTCGGCGCGACCGGCAAATCCGCACAACTCCCCCTGTATGTGTGGCTGCCGGATGCGATGGAAGGACCGACACCTGTCTCTGCCCTGATCCACGCTGCGACGATGGTGACAGCAGGCGTCTACATGATCGCTCGCCTGCATCCTCTGTTTATCGCCGCCCCCCTCACACTTCCCGTGGTCGCGGGGGTGGGCGCGGCCACAGCGTTCTTTGCGGCGACCATCGCCTTGGTGCAATGGGACCTCAAACGTGTCCTGGCGTACTCCACGATCAGCCAACTCGGCTACATGTTCGTGGCGATGGGCGTCGTCGCGATGCCGGCGGGGATGTTCCACCTCACCACGCATGCGTTCTTTAAGGCCTTGCTCTTTCTCGCCGCCGGCAGCGTCATGCATGCCATGGGCGGTGTCATCGACATGCGCCAGCTGGGCGGGCTCGCGAGGGCGATGCGATGGACGGCGATCGGATTTGTCATTGGCGCCCTCGCGCTGGCAGGGATTCCTCCGTTTGCCGGATTTTTCAGCAAAGACCTGATTTTGGAGGCGGCCTTCACCTCAGCGCAACACGGCGGATCGTGGCTGGTGTGGCTCGCGGGGCTGGCGACGGCGTTTGTCACCGCGGTCTATGTGACGCGCGCCGCCATTCTGACGTTTCTGCCGCCTGCAGCGCATCACGGCCATCCGCATGAGGCACCGCCAACCATGCGCTGGTCCATGGCCGTCCTCGCGGTCCTCTCCGTGGGCGGGGGAGTGTTGGGCGCACGGGTGGTGGGAGCCCCGTTGTTGCGCAGCCTCGACCGCTTCTTCGCCGCCGCCCCTGCCGCTGAGTCTGCGCCTGCAGCCCTACTCACACTGGTCTCCGTCGCGATCGGCGTCCTCGGCATCGCCACGGGCGCGCTCTTATACCGCGGGCGGCGCGAGGTGACACTTGGCCTACTCGGGCGCTTCTTTGAACGGCAGTGGTATGTGGAGCGTGTGTACGAGGCCGCGATCCTGGCCCCAGCGCGAGCGTTGGCGCATTTCTGCGCGGACGTCATCGAAACACGCGGCATTGACGGGGCCGTGAACGGCGTGGCCGCGTTGGTGGTCCGCGCCGGGGGAACGCTGCGGCAGGCGCAAACCGGGTACGTGCGCAGCTACGCGGCGGCGATCCTGGCGGGCACCATCGTCGTGCTGGGGTATTGGCTGCTGCGATGACGGGCGTGCCGATGCTCTCGGGTTTGATTTTCCTGCCGATCGCGGCTGCGATCATCGTGCTGCTGATCGACCGCCAGCGCGTGGCCGCGATGTTCAGTGTGGGCTTGGCGGGCATGGGCGCCGCGCTAGCCGTGGCCTGCGTCCTCTTCGCCCGTTTCGACTCCGCCAGCGCCGCCCTGCAGTTCGTCGAGCGGACCCCGTGGACCGGCGGTGTTGACTACGCGATCGGTGTCGATGGCATCTCGTTGCCCCTGGTGATGCTGACGGCGGTGATCCTCCCACTGGCGTTGCTGTCGGCATGGGGCTCGGTCCACGAACGCGTGAAGGAATTCGTCGTGAGTCTTCTCGCGCTGGAGACCGCGTTGCTGGGGACGTTTCTCGCCTCCGACCTCATCTTGTTTTTCGTGTTCTGGGAAGCGGTGCTCATCCCGATGTACTTCATCATCGGACTGTGGGGCGGGCTCCGCCGCGCGTACGCCGCGATCAAGTTCATCCTATACACGATGACCGGCAGCGCGCTGATGCTTGTGGCAATCATCATCTTGTCCGTCCAGGGCGCCGCCCAGCTCGGCACACACACCTTCGATGTAGTGGCCTTGCGTGCGGTGCATGTCGCGATGCCTCTTCAAGGGTATTTGGCCGCAGCCTTTGCCCTGGCGTTTGCCATCAAGGTCCCGGTGTGGCCGCTGCACACGTGGTTGCCGGACGCGCACGTGGAAGCCCCCACCGCGGGCAGCGTCGTTCTCGCGGCCGTCTTGCTGAAGATGGGCGCCTACGGGTTCCTGCGCTTCCTGCTCCCGCTGTTTCCGCAGGCCAGCGTACAGTTTGCGCCGGTGATGTCGGTCCTGGCGATCATCGGCATCCTCTACGGGGGGATCGTCTCGTGGGCCCAGCGTGACGTGAAGCGACTCGTGGCGATGAGCAGCGTCAGTCATCTCGGGTTGGTGACCCTCGGCGCGTTTGCGTTCACCGTCGAAGCCGTCCACGGCAGCCTGTTGCAGATGGTCAATCACGGCCTCAGCACCGGGGGGTTGTTCTTGCTCGTCGGTGTGCTCTACGACCGCACCCACTCGCGGCAACTGGATGACTACGGCGGGGTCGCCGCCCTGATGCCGCGGTTTGCACCCTTGGCGTTGATCATCGTGCTCTCGTCCATGGCTCTCCCCGCCACGAACGGATTTGTCGGAGAGTTCTTGGTGCTGTTCGGGACGTTTCGGGCGACCCCGAGCTATGCCATCGCCGCCGTCGGCGGAGTTATTCTGTCCGCAATCTACCTGCTGTGGATGTATCAGAGAGTGATGCTGGGTCCCGTGACTGTGAAAGAGCCCGCCAAGATGGTGGACGTGTCCCGGCGCGAACAGTGGCTGTTCATCCCGCTCGTCGCGCTCATCTTTTGGATCGGCATTTACCCCACCCCCCTGCTATCGAGGAGTGATGCCTCGGTGCGCGCACTGCTCGCAACCTTCCGCGCTCGCACCGGGTTGCCCCATATCGTGCGGAGCACGAGTCCGCCGCCGTGACGCTTCCCCTGGTCGATCTGCGCCAGATCCTCCCGGAGTTGATCGTGACCGGGACAGCGATTGTCGTCTTAGCGTGGGCGCTGTTCCTCCCGGTGCCCCGCCAACAGCCCCTGCGGTGGCTGGCCGCAGGCGGCGTGGTCGCGGCGCTAGTAGCCACATCGGTGCTCGGTACGTACAGCGCGAACGCATTTGCCGGGATGTACGCGCGCGACGCGCTCACTCAGGTCTTGCAGGCGACGGCGCTCGTGGCTGCGCTGCTGGCGCTCGGGCTTTCGGGCGACTATGTCGCCCGGACGCGCTTTGACGGGGGTGAATTCTACGGCTTGGTGCTCTTTGCCGCGCTCGGGGCAATGCTCATGGCCGCGAGCACCGACCTGCTCATGCTCTTCGTGGGATTTGAGACGCTCTCCATCCCGCTGTACGTGCTCGCGGCGTTTGCCCGCTCCGACCGACGCTCCCAAGAGGCCGGGCTGAAGTACTTCTTATTGGGAGCGTTTAGCACGGCGTTCTTCTTGTATGGGATCGCTCTGCTGTTCGGCGCAACCGGCTCGACAGCTCTGGTCGCTCTCGCCGCGCACGCCAGCGCCCCGAGCGCGATCTTTCACGCGGGGGTTGCACTGCTCACTGTAGGGCTCGCCTTCAAGGCGGCTGTTGTGCCGTTCCACTTCTGGGTCCCAGACGTCTACGAGGGTGCGCCCTTGCCGGTGACGGCCTATATGTCCGTCATCGCCAAAATCGGGACGTTCGCTGCGATGCTGCGGGTGTTCGTGGGGGCGCTGTCCGTGCAGGTTGCGCAGTGGGCACCGCTGCTGGCCGTCGCGAGCGTGCTGACGATGGTCCTGGGCAACTTGGCAGCGCTGCGACAAACGAGCATTAAGCGCCTGCTCGCGTACTCCAGCATCGCGCACGCAGGCTACATCCTCACTGGAGTGGTGGCCGGTACCCCCGCCGGCGCATCTGCCGTGGCCTTCTATCTGGTCGCGTACACATTCATGACGTTGGGCGCGTTTGGGGTCGTGCTCATGCTGCAGCGCCAGGGCCACGAAGCGGACCAGATTGCCGACCTCACTGGGCTGGCCTGGCGCTCGCCGGCACTGGGCGCTGCGATGACGCTGTTCATGGTCTCCTTGGCCGGGTTTCCTCTGACGGTGGGATTCTTGGCCAAGTTCTACGTGTTCACCGCCGTACTGGATCGCGGCCAGGTCGGGGTTGCGGTGATCGGACTGCTCACTAGCGTCGTGTCCGCCTACTACTACTTGCGTGTGGCCTACACGATGTTCATCGGGCAGCCCAGCGCAGAGGTTCAGTATGCCGGGGGACGATGGGTGATAGCAGCCCTGATCGTGTGCGCGGTTGGAGTGTTGGGAGGGGGGATCTTCCCGGCGCGCCTGACCGCTTTTGTGCAACAGGTAGCTCAAGTGCTACGGTAATGCGGATGATAGGACCGCGACTCCGGCGGAGGGTAGTCGTGCGGGGGCGTCCCCTGCTTCGTTTCGGCTGCGAGAGGACTGCGCGTGCCCACTGAGGAGAAATTCGACGCGATTGTCGTGGGGGCGGGGCCCGCCGGGAGTGCGGCCGCCTACACCATGGCCCGCGCGGGCCTCAGCGTCGTCCTGATTGAGCGCGGCGAATACCCGGGCGCCAAGAACGTGATGGGCGGGGTCATGTACGGTCGCATGCTGGCCGATGTGATTCCCACGTTTCCCACTGACGCGCCCATCGAGCGGGTGATTGTGGAAGAGCGCCTGTGGATCACGACGGCCGACTCCGCCGTGACAATCGGTTACAAGACGGCCGCTCCCTCCGGTAGCATCCCCAACGCGTTTACCGTCCTGCGGGCGAAGTTCGACCGTTGGTTTGCGAGCAAGGCAGAAGAAGCTGGGGCGCTGCTCGTTCCCGCCACCGTGGTCGAAGACGTCATCCTCCGCGACAGCAAAGTCGTAGGCGTGCGGACCGGCCGACAGGATGGGGATTTGTACGCGGACGTGGTGGTTCTCTGCGACGGCGTGCACTCGTTTCTGGTGAAGAAGGCGGGCCTGCAGTCCCGCGAGATTGAACCCCATGAGGTGGCCCTCGCCGTCAAAGAAATCATCGCCCTGTCGCCTGAGGTCATCCAAGAGAGGTTCAACGTCGGCGAGGGGCAGGGGGTCACCGTGGAGCTCTACGGCGACGTCACCCAGGGGATGGGCGGGTACGGGTTCATCTACACGAACCGCGAGAGCCTGTCCGTGGGCGTCGGGGCCCTTCTCTCGCACCTCATGCGCACCAAGATCACGCCCTACGCGTTGCTCGAGCACGTCAAGCAGCACCCCTTGGTGCAGCCCTTGATCGCGGGCGGCCAGGTCGTGGAGTATTTGGCTCACGCCATTCCCGAAGGCGGCTACAAGGCGATGCCCCGGCTCTATGGCGACGGTGTGCTCGTGGCCGGCGATGCGGCGCTGATGGTCAACGGGGTGCACCGCGAGGGGAGTAACCTGGCGATGACAGCCGGGCGGCTGGCCGGCGAGACGGTGATTGACGCCAAAGCACGCGGGGATTTCTCAGCCTCCTCGCTTGCCGCGTACCGGACGCGACTGCAAGAGAGCTTTGTGCTCCAAGATCTACAGAAGTACCAGCACGTGCCCCAGTTTGTCGACCAGCACCCGGAGCTGCTGGCAATCTACCCGCAACTCGTAAACCACGCGGTGCATGAGATGCTGACCGTGGATGGGGTTCCCAAACGGGAGAAGCAGCGGCAGATCTGGAAGTATCTGAGGACGCAGCGGCCTCTCTGGCGACTGGTGCGTGATGCCTTTCAAGCCTGGAAAGTGATGCGCTAAAACGCGATGAGCTCCCCGCCGAAGGTACCAACGCTCCGCCTAGAAGACAAACTCTTCCTGCTGACCTACAAACATGACAAACAAAGCCACATCAGCATCCGCGACAACGACGTATGCCTGTCCTCCTGTGGGCAGAAGTGGGACCGGCCCTGCACGACATTTTGCCCGGCGAACGTCTACAGCTGGGATGGGGAGAAGATCACGGCGTCGTTTGAGAATTGTGTGGAGTGTACGTCCTGTCTCACCGGCTGTCCGTACCACAACATCGATTGGCGGCTCCCGCGCGGCGGGTTCGGCGTACAGTATCGTACCGGGTAAGCCTTAGCTTAGCGCCAGCGCAGTTCCGAAAGCCGTCATCACCGTCCCCGTAATTCGATCGACCCATAATTTCGCCCGCAGATAAGCTCGTTGCGCTCGGTCTGTTGAAAAGACTAGCGCGAGAGTGGAGTGCCATATTAAGGAATCGGCGAGGACGACACCGAAGGCAGCAGCTTTCACCCATTGAGGCAGGGCAGGTGTCAACGTCGCTGCAAAAATACCCGCGTAGAATAAAGCGGTCTTTGGATTGGTGATGTGGGTGAGGAAGCCCCGACGAAGTGCCAGCCAATGGCTTGGTGGTGTGTGTGCAGGCCCAAGCCCGATCGGTTTAGTTGCCCCGATCCATGCCCGCACGCCCAGATAGACGAGGTAGGCCCCGCCCAAGAACTTCATTCCTTTGTACAGCCACACGAATTGCGAAAAGATCACACTCACCCCGAGGAGCGCAGTTGTTGCCCACGTGACAGTACCGATCACGACTCCGAGCGCCGTCCACAACCCGGCTCGGCGCGACTCGGCACTCGAAGGCTGTGAGATGAGCAGAAAATTCGGTCCCGGACTGATGAGCGCCGCCCAATGAAGCGCGGCGATCCCGGCCAGGAGAGTCACATATTGAAGCATCGTGTCACCGTGGTGTGAAGGACTGAGTTATCGGCACCGGGCAACCGACCGTACCGCCGATTATATCCGTCGCGAACAATCTTCGGGGAAGATTGCTCGCATCGGGTTCTCGAACACCTGCATCCCGTTTGACGCCGACGTCCACGACTCCCTCGCCCCCATGTCGCACCGCGCTCAAGAAGGAACGGACAAAGCGGGTCTACCGGAAAGCCCGAGCCGACCTCGCAGCGCTTGTGATATACTTGTATATCAGGAGGGGAACCCATGATTGCCGTGCGCTTGCCGCCAGAGGTCGAGAAGCGGCTCAAGAAGCTAGCCCGCAAGACCGGACGCACGAGGACCTTCTATGTGCGTGAGGCCATCCTTCAGCACCTGGATGACCTGGAGGACTACTACCTGGCGGTGCAGCGGCTTGAGGAAAACCTCCGCGGCGTCCCGCTCCAGGAGGTCGAGCGCCGCCTTGGCCTGGAGGATTGAGCTCCATCCCCAGGCCGAGAAGGAACTCTCGAAACTCGATCCAGAGGTAGCTCGAAAGATCGTCAGGTTTCTACGAGAACCTGTTGCCCCACTCGAGGACCCTCACAGCATTGGGGAAGCGTTGAAAGGCCCCGAGCTCGGGCGCTTCTGGAAGTACCGCGTGGGGGACTATCGCCTGATTTGCCACATTCAGGACCAGCGGATTACGATCCTGGTGGTAACGATTGGCCACCGCCGGGACGTCTACCGGTGACGTCTATGCGGTCCGGCCGCTCCTGGCTAGAAACCAAATGCCGAGCAGGAGCAGGATAGCGGCGGGGATCTGCCCCAGGGTAATCACCCACACGATGCGGTCCTCGCTGCGAAACAAGTCGAAGACGATGCGGCCCGCAGACACCAGAGTGATGATCGTCCAGAACACTTGGCCGGGAAATCGGCTTCGCCACGTCAGGGGCAGCGCGATGGCGAGGATAATGACCGCCCAGAGCATCTCGTAAAGCTGTAGCGGATGGCGTGCTCCCACGACCCCAGGGAAGACGGCGCCCCACGGCACCGTGGTCACATCGCCATAGAGCTCGCCATTCATGAAGTTGCCGAACCGCACGAAGACGTTGCCGATCGGGATCGCCCACGCAGTGATATCGGCCAGACTCCACAGGGGCAGGTCGCGGGTGCGGGACGCCCACCACAGAGCCAGGAACCCTCCGACGATCGCCCCGTGGGAGGTCAAGCCCCCATGCCAGACTCGCAGAATCTCTAGCGGTGATGTGAACTCGGCGGGATGGGAGACCACGTAGCCCAACCGAGCCCCGCCAAACGTCATGAGGAGGAAGGGCAGCGTCAGGCGGTCAATCTCGGCCGCCGGCACGCCGAGCCGCGGCCCCATGCGCAGGGCCACTAGCGTCCCGACGAGAATCGTGGCGGCCATCATCAGCCCATACCAGCGGATGACAAGCGGACCGATGTGCACCGCGATGGGGTTCATGGCGGCGTAGTATACCATCGGCCGTGTGGTGTTGTCGACGACACGTCGAGGCCGTCAGTGGACGGACACGGTACAATGGGCAGGTGTGGCGATGCGATGACGCGCATACTTTGAGTCTGCCCGATCACGAATGAAGATAGCCATTGGAACTGCAACCAGCGAGTCAAAGATTCGAGCAGCCCAAGCCGTCTGCGGTCGCGCCTTCCCCGACGCGCAGGTCGTCGCCGTCCCAGTGACCTCGGCCGTGTCGGCCCAGCCGGTCACCGATGAGGAGACGATCCGCGGAGCGCTGCATCGCGCCCGAGAAGCTCGCCGCCTCGGCGATGCGGATCTGGGCGTCGGGATCGAAGGTGGCGTCCACAAGGACGCGCGGGGCGTGTGGATGTGTACGTGGGCGGCCGTGGTCGATCGCAGCGGACGCGAGGGAATTAGCTCCGGGGTGCGCTTTCAGCTGCCGCCGTGGATGGCCTCCCGCGCGCTGTCCGGGGAAGAACTCGGGGACGTGGTGGACGCGTCCCTGGGCCACTCGAATGCCCACGAAGAATTGGGCGCGATCGGATTGCTCACGCACGGACTCGTGGACCGCCAGGCCGCGCTCGAACAGGCCGTGGCGGCCGCTCTGATTCCCTTCCTGGCCCCGGCACGCCGCCAAGCCTCCCCGTGACGCATCGTCTGTATTACTCGGACAGCTACCTGCTCGAGTTCGACGCGACGGTCATCGACGCGCAACCCCGTAACGCCCATGTCGGCGTCGTCCTCGATCGCACGGCCTTCTACCCGACCTCGGGAGGACAGCCCCACGACACCGGGACGCTGAATAATCTCCCGGTGATCGACGTCCTCGAAGACGAGGAGGACCGGATCGTGCACGTGGTCGCGGAGCGCCTGCAAGGGACAGTAAGAGGTGCCGTGGACTGGTTGCGCCGCTTCGATCACATGCAGCAGCACACTGGTCAGCATATTCTGTCGCAGGCGCACCTGCGCGCCTGGGGCGCGCAAACCCGCGCCGTGCATCTGGGCGATGATGTGTCCACCCTGGATCTCGATCGCCCCGAGATGAGCGCCGAGGCGGTCGCGTCCGCAGAAGACCTCGCGAACCAGATCGTTTTCGAGGACCGTCCCGTGCTCGTGCGTGAAGTGGAAGAAGCAGACCTCGTCAGCCTGCAGTTACGCCGTCCGCCAAAGAAACACGGCCGCATTCGCGTGGTCGAGGTGGAGGACTTTGACCGGTCGGCCTGTGGGGGGACGCACGTGCGGCGCACCGGGGAAGTGGGTCCAATCAAGATCCGCCGCTGGGAGCGCTTCAAAGGTGGGACACGGGTCGAGTTTTATTGCGGATGGCGCGCTTTGCGTGATTACCGGTGGAAGAATGCCCTCACTCTCGAGTTGGCGGGTCAGTTGACGGTGAAAGACGTAGAGGTTCTGGGCGCTGTCAACCGGCTGTCCGGGCAACTGCGGGATCGCGACCGCCTGCTCGCGGATGTGCAGGACCGGCTCATCGACCTGGAAGCCCGCCAGCGGCTCGCACAGACGCCGGGCCGGCCCCACGTGGTTGTTGCGGTCGTGCCCGAATGGACCACAGCAATGGTGACCACGCTGGCCGGCCGCTTGGCCAAAGAGGAGGCCACGGTGGCGGTGCTCGGCACCTCCGAGGGCCATCTCGTGATCGCGCGGTCAGCCGATCTCGACCTCGATGCCGCTACGCTCCTCACGCAAATAATGCAACAACATGGTGGCCGTGGTGGCGGGCGCCCTGCCTACGCGCAGGGTTCCGTCCCCGCCCCACGCATCACCGAGGCCGTAGAGGCGGCTCGTCGGGAGGTCACGACGCGCCTGGCGACCACGTAACGATGCCGGAACTGCCGTTCATTCAGGTACTCGTCGAAAACCTCGTCCGCGAGGTCGTGGGCCGGACCATCACCGCCGTGCGCGTGCCCAGCCCGTCGATCGTGAAGACCTTTGATCCGCCGATCAGTATACTGACCGGGCGGCGAATCGACCAGGTCACGCGTCAGGGCAAGCTCATCGTGTTCCACCTCTCAGACAGTTTGCGGTTGGTCCTCCACTTGATGCGTGACGGCCGTCTTTATATGGCTCCCGCAAGCTCCACCCAATTGCGCGGAAGGCTGTCTACCCCCAAGCCTCTAGCGTTAGGCTTGATGCTCGATGACGGGCGCGAGCTTCGGGTGAACGAGACAGGACCCAAGAAGCGCGCGGCCGCCTATGTGCTGCCGATAGAGCTGAGAGACACGGTCGAGCCGTTGGCGGGTCTGGGCCCAGACCCGCTGAGTGAGGCGTTTACTGTCGAGGTGTTGACGGACGCCTTGCGGGCGCAGCCCACGCAGCTCAAACGAGCGATTACACTGCAACGCTACGTTGTCGGCATCGGAAACGCGTTTGCCGACGAGATTCTCTGGGAGGCTAAGCTCTCCCCGTTTGCGCCCGCGGCGACGCTATCGTCCGAGGAGACCGCGAGGCTCTATACGGCGATCCGCAAAGTGTTCACCGAAGCCCTCGACCAACACCGGGCGCATTTTGGGTTGACCCTCCCGAGCCGGGAACCGGTCGCCCTCCTCCGGGTCCACCGCCACGGCGGGGAGCCCTGCCCCCGCTGTCAGGCACCGATCGAAACCGTCTACTATGCGGAGAAAGAAACATACTACTGCCCACACTGCCAGACTAAGGGAAAGGTCTACGCTGATCGACGGTTGTCGCGGTTGTTGAAATGAGCATGGGCGCGAGGCGAGGATCGGCCCGGGCGAGGGGCTGACGATGCCCGAGCTCCCCGAGGTTGAATCGACCGCGCGCAGTCTCAGGCGATTACTTCCTGGCAAAGTCATCGCCTCCGTAGAAGTGCGTCAGGCGACCAGCGTCAGGACACATACCGTCGGCGCGTTCGCACGACTCCTCACTGGCAAGCACATTCAAAGCGTGAGCCGGCGGGGGAAGACGCTACTGCTGATGCTCAGTGAAGGGTGGACGCTGCTGGTCCACTTCAAGCTGTGGGGCATCGTGCGATTTTGGCGAGCAGCGGGCGTGCCCGATGCCCAGACGGCCGTCGTGATCACGTTCACCGATGGGAGTAGTCTAGAATTCCGTGAGCTGCAACTCTCAGAATTAGCGCTGCATCGGACGGAGGATCTGGCCGGCCTGAAATACCTCGCCTCCCTTGGCGTGGAGCCGCTGTCGAGGGCGTTCACCAAATCGTCCTTTCGCGCCCTACTGGCTGGTCGCGGCAACATTCGCGGATTGCTCACCGATCAATCGCGTATTGCCGGTATTGGAAACCTCTGGGCACACGAAATCCTACACGCCGCTCGGATCCGTCCCGACCGCCAGGTCTCTGCGCTTACTCCGGTGGAAGCCGGCCGGCTCTACCGGGCCATCCGCCGGGTGCTGCAGCGCGCCATTGCAGCTGGGGGCGAGCCCGAATTTGCGGATCCCCGCGGACGAATGGGACGGTGGCGTCTCGCCGTGTACGGTCGCGGGGGGCAACCCTGTCCTCGGCGAGACGGAACGATTCGGGCGGTGCGGCTGGGAGGCCGGCCGTCCTTTTACTGCCCAACATGTCAACGGTAAACCGCGTTGGCGGCGGCTGAACTAAGTTGCTACACTGACTGAGACAGGATGGGAGGGTTGCAGTGCCCGCGATTGTCACCTTGCTGAGCGATTTTGGAAGCCGCAGCCCCTATCCGGCGCAGATGAAGGCGGTGCTCGCGGGCTCCTGCGATGCGGTCTTCATTGATATCACACACGATGTCCCGCGTCACGACGTGCGGACGGGAGCCTACCTGCTCGCGGCCGTCGCGCCAACCACACCTGCCGGGACGGTGCATCTGGCCGTCGTCGATCCGGGCGTCGGCACGGCGCGCCACCCGCTCATCGTTACAGGCGGTGGACAGTTTTTCGTCGGGCCAGACAACGGCTTGCTACTGCCCGCAGCCAAACGGCTGGGTGGACCCCAGGTTTTTCACATGAACGCTCAGGGGATCGGCGGAGGAAAAGTCTCGCCGACGTTTCACGGACGTGATCTGTTTGCGCCGGCCGCCGCGCGGCTAGTGGCAGGCGCGCCGCCCCAGCGATTAGGCCGTCCCACGACAGAATTCGTCGATCTCGATCTGGGCGCTTCACGCAAGAACGGTGCGGCCGTGATCGGACACGTGATCCATGTGGATGGGTTCGGCAATCTTATCACCACGATTCCTTCGTCGACGCTGGTTGCAGACGGCCGATCCGTGCAGGTGATGGTCGGCCGCAAGCGCAGCACGGCGACTCTCGAACGCACATATGGAGATGCCGCCCCAGGTCGCGTCGTTGTCGTCCCGGGAAGCGATGGCTTGCTCGAGGTGGCAGTGCGGGAGGGGAGTGCCGCCGAACACTTCGCCGCGTCGCAGGGAACTTCTGTCCGGATTGAGGCGCTCGCCAGGAAGCAGCGCTAGACCCGTGCGCGGTCGGTCATGGCTTTTGCGTCAGGGGTGTCCGGGCTGGGTGGGACAGCTCTCAGGCGAGCACAGGAACCGAATAGTGGGAATAGGGGAAATGACTAAGGGTGGGTTGCCCCCGTGGTGAATGTGAACCTTATCATTGCGTTTGGTGCCGGGGTGCTAGGATTTCTGTCCCCGTGCATCGTGCCCCTCATCCCAGGCTACCTGTCGTTTGTGTCTGGGCTGTCGCTCGTGGACATGCCCTCTGCCGATCGGCGGCAGCACCGCCTGCGCGTCCTGGGTTCAGCCAGTATCTTCGTGCTGGGATTCGCGACAATCTTTACAGCCCTCGGGGCCTCGGCGACCTATCTGGGAAGCATCGTCGTCGACAATCGGCTGTGGTTGGGCCGCATTGGCGGGGCTGCGGTCGTGGTCTTGGGTTTGTGGATGCTCGGCATCCTCAAGATTCCCTTCCTCGCCCGCGAGCGTCGCCTGCTGATCTCCCCGCCCCGTGGCGGGGCGCTGGGTGCCTTCCCCGTGGGGATGGCGTTTGGATTCGCCTGGACGCCCTGTGTTGGTCCGGTGCTGGCCGCGATTCTGACACTCGCCGCTACCTCCCAGCGCGCCTCCGATGGAGCCGTGCTGCTGCTCGTCTATGCGCTGGGCCTGGGGCTGCCGTTCTTGCTTACCGCGGTGTTGCTCACCGGGGCCATCGACGCCCTGGGGTGGGTGCGGGCGCACGCCCGTGGTATCGAACTGGCGAGTGGGGGATTCTTGGTGGCGATGGGAACGGCTTTGATGTTTGACCTGATCTACCGATTTAATGCTTGGATCCTCCGGCTGGTTCCGCTCTCGCCGGTTATCTGAAACTTGGGAGGTTTTGACATGTTTGGGCACCGTCGACTGACCTGGCACATCCTGCTGACGACGCTAATGCTGGTGATTCTCGCGGTTTCTCCTCTGGCCAGGCCGGCCCAGGCCGCCGACCAGTCGCTCGTGTTCGAAGCGCTGCAAGCCTTGCAGACGAACTATGTCGATGCGGTGGACCCGGTGCAGATGCTCAACGCGGCCTTGCTCGGGATGCGCCAACAACTGTCCACCTCAGGGATCGTAGCGGACCTGCCCGACTTCCCCAACTATACGACGGCCGTCGGGGCCAAGCGGGCATTTGGCGAGCGGTTTTCCGCTGCTGTCACGGCGGCGTCGGGGCAACTCACCACGACGCAACTGGCGTATGCCGCAATTCGCGGCATGACCGGCTCCTTTAACGACTCGCACACGGGATTTCTCACCCCGCAGCAAAATGAGGAGAGGCGGCAGCGCCAGAGGGGCCAGGCGGGGTTCACCGGGATCGGCGTCGTGCTGCTACCCAAAGACGGCCGCTTCTTCATCTGGGCGGTGATCCCGGGTGGTCCGGCCGAGGCCGCAGGGGTGCACGAATTCGATCGCATTGCGAAGATCAATGATCTCCCCACGGGGGGGATGACCGTCGACCAGGTGTCGGGCATGATTCGCGGTCCCGCGGGGAGTGGGGTTCACGATCACCCGAGCGCCGATCGTCGTGCCCGCTGTCTTCCGAACCGAGCTGCTTGATGGCAAAGTGGGCTATCTACGGCTGTACCAGTTTGTCGACCACACCGGCAATGATGTCCGGGATGCTATCGCGGGCTTGCTGCAGCAGGGCATGCGGGCCCTCGTGCTGGATCTGCGCGGGAACAGCGGCGGCTACCTCGTTGAACTCGATCGCGTTCTCAACACCCTGCTGCCGCGCGGACTCCGCGTGTACGCGCAGGTACGCCCCGGGGGCAAGGTCGATGTGGTCCGTACCACGAGATCGCCTCTACTTCCGGCTACCGTTCCGCTGATCGTGTTGGTGGACGAGGGGAGTGCCTCCGCTGCCGAGTTGCTGGCGGCGGCGATTAAAGAGAACCACCGAGGGACTCTGGTGGGCGCGAAGACCGCGGGGGCGGTCGAGGCGAGCATTCTCCACGATTTGTCCGATGGGTCGGCGTTGAGTATTACGGCGTTTCGACTAACGACCGGGATGGGCGTGCGACTCGAACACACCGGCGTCGAACCTGATGTGGCCGCCGTCCTGACGGCGACCGATCTGGAGGTCGGCGTGGACCGGCAGTTCGGTACCGCCCTGCAGATCGCGCGGCAGGTGACGGCGCAGCCGACACACTGAGCGGCTCCAAAGAGCAAGACGGCGCAGCCGACACACTGAGCGGCTCCAAAGAGCAACCGAGAAGGAAGCCAGGAGTCAGACGACCGAAGAAGGAAGAGGGACGGGGCCAGTGACGGCCCGCTGTCCTCTTCCTTTTTCTGCTCTCATGAACTGTTGATCTATCCGCACGCGCCCCGAGGGATCCACGCGGAGTCGGGTGGCCCGCTGGAAGGAGCCGCGAAATGGAGTTCGCCCTAGCGGACCACCACCGGATGGTCCAGAAGATGGTCCGCGACTTCGGCGCCAGCGAAGTCGCCCCCCGCATTCGCGAACTGGACCGCTCTCAGACGTTTGATCGCACCATCTTGCAGAAGATGGGCGCGTTGGGTTTGCTGGGCCTGTGCGTCCCCGAGCGGTATGGGGGAGCCGGCAGCGACTACATCAGTCTCGGGCTGGCCTGCGAGGAGTTGGAGTATGTCGACACCTCGCTGCGCGTGGTCCTCTCAGTGCACCTGGGGCTCAACAGCCTGAGCCTGCTCGCCTGGGGAACCGAAGACCAGCGCCGGCGGTTTCTCGTCCCGCAGGCGCGGGGGGAGAAAGTCGC
>WNFE01000841.1_pt1 | contig 26889 bp, 27 predicted proteins | sample 5400451 | NCBI WGS metagenome assembly WNFE01 (sample SAMN13153344, study PRJNA577476) | soil metagenome | isolation source: 200 cm saprolite under Douglas fir tree site 2 hole 2 | place: USA:California | collected 2015-04-18
CTTCCGTTGGTGGCGTTATACAGGTAATGCTGCAGCCCTGGTCAGGTTGTAATGGCAGATGAAGTACTTGGCCTATGAGTAGCAATGGAACAGATATGCGCTGCAGCACATATCCGCTCCATTGCTACTCAAAGGCCAAGTACTTCATCTGCCATTACAACCTGACCAGGGCTGCAGCATTACCTGTATAACGCCACCAACGGAAGAGCTTGTTGCCGCTAACCCAAGCAGCTCCCCCCGAAAGCCCACGCTCTCGATTGATGACCTCATCGCCATTCCATGATACAGTACAGCCACATGTTTACTGTGACCGCTTGGTTCCATACGCAGGAGGATTCATCCATGACGATCGATGTGGCCACTGGCATCGCACGCATCCTCAAGCAGGAAGGCGTCGACTGGGTCTCGACCTTCCCCGTCTGCCGGGTGAACAACGCCCTGGGCCGGGAAGGTGTGCCGATGGTGATGATGCGCGACGACCGGTACGCGGTCGCGGTCGCCGATGCGTTCTCTCGTATTACCGCGGGCACGCGCATCGGTGTGTGCACCTTCCAGGGCGGCGTGAATGCCGCCGGGATGCAATATGCCTACGCCGGCATGGCCCAGGCCTACGAAGACGGGTCCCCGGTCCTGTGCATCACCGATGGTGTCCCCATTGGGAGTGCGGGCAACAGCCAGTTTGACGTCCCGTCCAGCATGAAAACGGTCTCGAAATGGTTCGGCTACCTCGACAAGCCAGAGCGCGTCCCCGAATTCATGCGCCGCGCCTTTACCATGCTGAGGAGCGGCAGACCTGGACCCGTTATTTTGGCTATCCCCGACGCGACTGGCACCTATGACGAAACCGCCGACCCCTACATCCCGGTGAAGGGGTGGAAGTCGGCGCCAGACCCGGCCGATGTGCGCGCGGCCGTCGCGCTGCTGTTGCAGGCCCAGCACCCGCTCATCTACGCCGGGGAGGGCGTTATCTATGCGGGCGCCTCAGACGATTTGACCTCATTGGCTGAGCTGGTGCATGCGCCGGTTATCACCACGCTCAAGGCCAAAGGGGCGTTCCCCGAAAACCACCCCTTGTTCGTGGGTGTGCGCGGCGACCATGTGGCGCATTACCTGGCCAAAAGTGACCTGATCCTTGCCGTGGGTTCCAGCCTGTCTCCCGGCCGATTCAGCCACGGGATACCTGACGCCGTCAAGAAGACCATCATCCACTGCAATGTGGATGAACTGCACGTCAACAAGATATATCCTACGACTCAAGCGGTGATCGGCGACGCGCGCCTTACCCTGCAAGCCCTGGTCAAGGAAGTGGCCGACAGCACGTCTGGTGTCAGGCGGCCGGCCGGCAATGTGGCGGCTGAAGTCAAGGCGGCACGGGACGCGGGACTTGCCAAGTACCGCGAAGCGATGGCATCCAACGACAAGCCGATCAACCCGTATCGGGTGTACGGCGCTCTCATGCAGGTGCTAGATCCGCATAATTCGTTCATCACCCATGAATCGGGCAATACCCGCGATCAACTGAGCACCGTCTATGACACGTTGATACCACGCGGTTTTCTGGGTTGGGGCAATGTCTCCACGCTCGGATTCAGCCTGGCAGCAGCCATAGCAGCCAAAAAGGCGTTCCCGGCAAGGCCGTCTGTCGCGGTCACCGGTGAGGCGGGGCTCGGCTACATGCTCGGCAACCTCGAAGTCCCGCTCCGACAGAAGCTTGGGATCACCGTGGTGCACATCAGCAATGGCGGTTTTGCCGGATACGGCCCCGGGTTTTGGGGGCCAGGACATGACCCCTTCACCCACGCTGTGTTGGGGTATGACGAGGTTGACATGTCAAAAGTGCTCGGTGAACTGGGCCTCCACACGGAACGAGTCAGCGAACCGTCCGCAGTGATCCCAGCACTGCAACGTGCCCTGGCCGTCAATGAGTCCGGTCAACCCTCCTACATTGAGTTCATCTGCAGCCAGTACCCGGTGTATGGCCAGTGGGTTTCCAGGTAGCGGCCCGGCAATGGGGAGGCCTCTATCACATACAGCACGGAGAAGGGAGCGACACGATGCCGAAGGTTATCCCGGTCCCTGATGCATTGAGCAAACCGTTCTGGGATGCGGTCAACGAACAGCGGCTGGTCTTGCAGCACTGCACCGCCTGCAGCAAGCTCCAGTATCCACCGCAACAGACCTGCCAGGTCTGCGGGTCCGCCGGACAACTGGCGTGGAAAGAGGTACGCGGGAAGGGCCACATTGCCACGTATATCGTCATTGAGGACGGCCGGCTCAACCGGCGCATGTCTGATCAGCCCTACAATCTGGCATTAATCACCCTGGACGAGGACCCGACCGTCAATTTTTACTCCAACCTTCCAGGGACCCCACCTTACGAGGTCCCGGTGGGTGCCGCTGTCGAGGCCACATTTGAGGAGGTGGCGCCGGGCCAATTGATCCACGAATGGCGCGTGGTCAACTAGCCCAACGCTCCGGTGCAAGCGACGTTGTTATGTGTAATGCAGAAAGGGTGACCAATGGCTACGCAGAGCAATTATGCCTGGCGGAGAGATAAAGACGGTCTGGGGGTCTGGGAACACCGGGGCAAAGTCGCTGTTGCCGGGTATGGGCATTCCCCGGTTGACCGGCGTTGGGACGGCACCTCGATGGACAAGACCCTGGGTGCCTACTCCATACTGGCATGCCAGAAGGCCATGGACGACGCGGGAGTCACGCCAGATCAGATTGATGGCATCATTTGCTGCCAGAGCCACATCGCCGGGGGCAGTGGCGGCTCCGCGTCGCAATGGGCGCCGCGGCCCTACTTTGACCCGCCCTACGACTCTGAATGGGGGCTCACGCTGGTGAACGCGGAGTGGCTGATCACGCAGATGCACCTGCCCAACGTCACATATGCCCCCGCCAACGTGCCCACCATCGGCGAAATGGTAGGCTGGGCTTCCCAGGCTGTGGGAGACGGCCTGTGCCATACCTGCCTGGTGATATACCCGACGGGCAACATGGAAGGTCGGTATCGCCGCGGCGGAGAGAACGCGGACGACTACGCGAGAGGAGCCCGCCAGTGGACGGTGCCCTGGGGCAATCATGGGGGCAACGACTTCATTAACATCTTCCCCCACAATCAGTATTGCCTCAAATACGGCGGCACACACGATGATCTGGCCCCCTTCGTGATGAATCAGCACCGCAACGGTCTTCTGACGCCCTGGGGCTTCAACGCCAACCATGGGATTCCTCAGCTGACCGAGGAAGACTACGTGACCTCGCGGTATATCCTGAATCCCCTCAGGATATGGGACTGTGACCGGCCGGTGAACGCGTCAGCCGCCTATCTTTTCACCACCGCCGAGCGCGCCAAAGATCTGAAGCAACCACCGGTCTACGTGCTGAACCATTCGCAGCACAACTTCCGACAGCGCACCACGCAGCCAGACCTGGACGAAATAGAAGAGTGGACCGACCGCGCGGCCCGGCGGATGTATGAGGGCGCCGGGCTCGGCCCACAGGACGTCGACATCTTTAACCCCTACGATGGGTATGCCACCATGAGCCAGTTCTTCCTGGAAGCGTTCCAATGGCATGGCGTGAAGCGTGGAGATGCTTTCGCGTTTTACGCGGGCGATATCCGCGTCGAGGGTCCGCATCCCTTCAGCTCCAGCGGTGGCAATCTAGGGAACGGGCGTACCCGCACTGCCATGTACACCGATAGCATCGAACAGCTCCGGGGCACCGCTGGCCCGCGGCAAGTCACGGTCCGGGCCGAGACCGCGCTCGCGGCGTTCACCACCCCGAGCAGCGGCGGCTGGATCATGTTCGGGAAGTATCCCAGCTAAAGGCACGGGAGCGGCCCACGCCTGCAGATGCATCTCGGCCAGCGCGGGCGCGTGGACCCCAGAGGCCAGCAGCGGCGGGCGCACTGGACCGTGACGGACCGGGGGAGGTGGTTCTGGTGCGGCCAACGGCTGTTTGCTGACCCGGGTGACGAGTGGAGTCGCTGGCTGGCCCCGCCAGGGGAGAGCATCGGGCAGCCAGTGGCTGCTGTCCAAGCCACGCCCATGCCTGAACCAGCCCTAATGGAATTGAGGTGTATCTGCGTGTGTAGAGAGCATTGAGAGTGTTTTACTCCCCAGAGCCGTGATTTTTTTCTGCCTCCATTCTCTCCTCTCAAGGAGAGGAGCACAATTACCGATAAGGAGAGGAGAGCTGTCCATATCGTAGGAGTGTGCACCGCATTCTTTGGCTGCATTCGCACAGGAGCCTGCCATGTCCACCGTCCCCATAGCCCCAGCGTCCTCTAGCCGACGCCTCCGTCAATGGCGTCGCCAGCTTGATCCGTGTGTGTCAGTCCTGGGGATTCTGATTATTCTGGGGGCTGTGCTCTTTGGTCAAGAACTCCATACCCAGATTTTGGTCACGACCTGCGGCATTGTCCTGATAGAAGTGGGGGTCTGGCGTCTGGCCCAACGGCTGCTCCCGAGCGAACGCCAGTATCATGCCTTGCGCGCCGAGGTGGACCGGTTCCTGCAGTTGGTCCGTCACCTCAATACGACGGCACTTGCCCGCAAAGCGCACGACGCGCCTGAGACGCATCAGGCCTTTGCGCAAGTGTACCAGGAGATGCAGCAAGCGGTGGCACGGATGGCAACGCTGGCGGGCAAGACCGACGCCGAGCTGGCTGCGGAAAAGGCGCGAGAACCCCTCTGGAGGGCCATATGAGAATCTGGGCGATCTGGGCCGTACAGACCGCATTCCCTAAAGACGAGGCATGGTTTGGTCTGCTTCAATTACTGATAGTCACCGCCCTCCTCGCGACCCTTGCCATACTCGCAGTACCCCGTGTCCTCGCCCTCCGCCAGAAAAACCGTGCCGCCACCCTCACTCCTACCGCCGAGCCTATCCCGCAAGCCTTAGCGAGCTCTGCAGCAAGTATCAACGGGCACTATCCACTGACAGTAGCTATCGGTGGCACGGATGGCAACACTGACAGGCAAAGCCATATGAGGAGCTGGGCGACCTGGGCCGTACAGACAGTCTTCCCCAAGGACGAGGCATGGTTTGGTCTGCCCCAATTAATGATGGTCACCGCTCTCCTCGCGACCCTTGCCATGCTCGTAGTACCCCATGTCCTCTCTCTCCGCCAGAAAAGCCGTGCCGCCACCCCGCTGCTGGACGACCTCCTCCGGCAGACGATCGGCTAGAAGCCGACACGGCAGGCGTCCTTGGCCCACATAGAGGGCGAGAGCTACAACGGGGGCGTGCGGATAGTCCTGCTGGAGCATCTCCACCACTGCCAACGCGGTGGTGTCCGCCTCCGCCGTCGGGTACACCTCGACGCCTTTACACAACTGACGCAGAAACCACGCCTGCTGTGCGGTGATCTGCCGCAGGGCCTCTAGACTAAGGTGATTTCCGGGAAAGGTTCTCCACGCGTCTCCACACCTGCTCTCCTGCCTCCCACCCCGTGCTGTAGTTTGACCGGCAGCGCCTGGTTACTCTACAATGCCTTCTTCGCACCCCACTACCACTGGCATGAGACCGTTGCACACTCTCCGTACAGGAGGGAACGTGCGCCAGGGACTCGTGAGCCCTTCTCAGTGCTATCGTATGGAAAGGAGACCGAGCATGGCAGTACAAGTCCCCACGCCTGAACAAGTCAAGGCAGCCGCTACCGAGGTCGGGCTGTCGCTGACCCCTGAGGACATCCAGTGTTATATTGAGCTGATGAAGCCCAATGTCCACGCCTATAACCTCGTGGACGCGATGCCCGACTACCTCCCCGTCGTGCGCTACCCGCGTACCCCCGGCTCCTTCCCACCCCCTGAGGAAAACACGCACAACGCCTGGTATGTGAAGACCGCCATCAAAGGGGCTGCCTCAGGCCCGCTGCACGGTAAGCGCATTGCGGTCAAGGACAACGTGATGATGGCGGGAGTACCGATGATGAATGGCTGCTCCATCCTGGAAGGGTACGTACCGGAGATCGATGCCACGGTCGTCCAGCGCATCCTGGATGCTGGCGGTGAGATCGTTGGCAAGGTGCATTGCGAATCGTACTGCATCTCCGGAGGCAGCCACACGGGCGCCAAGGGTCCGGTACACAATCCCTACAAAATGGGGTATGCGGCGGGCGGCTCGTCGGCTGGCAGTGGCGTGGTCGTGGCCCTGGGGGAGGCAGACATGGCGCTCGGTGGTGACCAGGGAGGGTCTATTCGTATCCCCGCGTGCTGGTGTGGGATTTATGGGATGAAACCGACGCACGGCCTGGTCCCCTATACTGGCATCATGCCGATTGAAATCTTCGTCGACCACACCGGGCCCATGACGAGAACAGTCACGGATAACGCGCTGCTACTGGAGGTCATCGCGGGGCCGGATGGGTACGATCCACGCCAGTACGCCCCGCGGGTACAGTCGTATACCGACGCCCTGGAGCGTGGCGTCCACGGCATGCGGATAGCCCTGGTGCGGGAAGGTTTTGGCCGCCCTGAGTCGGAGCGAGCGGTGGACGAGAAGGTGCGACAAGGGGCAGAGCTGTTCAAGAAGCTCGGCGCCATGGTCGAAGAGGTCTCGATCCCCATGCACCTGCTTGGCCCGGCCATGTGGACGCCCATTGGTGTGGAAGGCATCACCCAGACCATGATGTATGGTGACGGTTATGGCCTGTCACGCCCCGATCTGTATGTCACGAGCCTGATCGATAAGCTGCACGGATGGACCGCGCGCGCCAATGAGCTGTCGGAGACGACCAAGCTGATTACCACACTCGGCGTCTACATCAAGAAATATCACGGCAGCCACTACTATGGCAAAGCGATCAATGTAACCCGCCGGCTGGTGGAGGCCTACAATGCGGTGCTCACCGCCTACGACCTGCTGCTCATGCCCACGCTGCCGATGACGCCGACACCGCTGCCCCCAGCGGACGCGCCGCGGGCGCTCTACGTGCAGCGGGCGCTGGAGATGATCGGGAACACCGCGCCCTTCGACATCACCCATCACCCGGCCATGACGGTGCCCTGTGGGATGATCGATGGCCTGCCAGTAGGCTTGATGCTGATCGGCAAGCATTTTGACGAACCCACGATCTACCGCGCCGCCTATGCGTTTGAGCAGGCGGGGGACTGGAAAGCCATGTAACGCCAGGACTGTGCGGGTCTTACGCCGGCTTTAGCGTCAGCTGTATGAGCCTGTCGGCCCGGTCCTGGCGGTCGAGGTCGCCGCAGGTCGCGATGATGGCTTCGAACTGCGCCGCCGGGATCGGCAGGCCAGGGATGACGTCGCGAATACGGCGCGCCTCCTCGTTGAAGTCCCACATGAACTCGCGCCCGGTGGACTGCTGCGTGTAGTTCTTGCCGTCCTTGGTGTAGATCGTGATGCGCGGACCGAAGAGCGTCATCTGGTGCGACGGAATGATCGTCACGCGCTGCATCAATTCCAGCACTTCGGGTGGGTCGTCAGCGCCAGCCGGGGCGACTCCCTGGCCCCGCAGTACCGGGAAGCCGCGTTTGACGACACCGTACGCGGTGTAGTACGGCGTGCTCCCTGGCCGCGGCGCCGCGTCCTCCCGGCGGCTCGGGAAGGCCGGGCTGGGATACTGCGTCTCGAGCCAGTTCACCACCGCCTCGACGCGCTCAACGTCCTCATATCGGATGTTATGCTTGGCGCAGAGCTGCGCCGTGACGTCAACGTGGGCGATGTTGTAGCCGGCCGTCGAGTAGATGCGGTACAGGGTCTCAAGGAAGAGCCAGTCCTTCCCTAGATTGGCCGTAATCTTGTCCAGGCTGGTCTGGGTGTCGCCGACAAAGCTGTAGGTGAGCTGGCCCTTGTTGTTGCCGACATAGGCGTGATAGAAGCCGGCGGGGCCTTCGAGGACGGTCTCGCCGCCCACGTGCCCCTGCTGCGCCAGCGTCACCGCCAGCATGGCGTTGCGCACGGCAGCGCCCTCGCGCAGGGCACGACCGCCGCACCGGGGCCCTTCGAGGTTGCCTCCCGCCAGGTGCACGCAGAGCGCGATCGCACTGTTCACCTGATCCTCGGTAAGATGTAGGATCTTTGCGGCGGCGACGGCGGGACCAAAGATGCCGAACTCCGGACCGGCGTGGAAGCCACGCGCCATCACCGTCGGAATGAAGTCGGCTGCCAGGCGCTCCATGACCTCGTAGCCGGCCGCGAGACCGGTGAGGAAGTCCTTGCCGGAGACGCCCGAGGTCTCCGCCGCGACAAAAGCGCCCGGGACGATGCTCGTGCCGGGGTGGGTGAGCATACGGAAGGAGTCCAGCTTGCCGCCAGCCATCGCCATCTCCGCGTTAGCGAAGGCAGCACCGCCCTTCGTCACCTTGGTGCCGTGCACCATGATGCTGGCGCCGTTGCGTACCCCGGCTTCTTCTGCAGTGATGAGCTGCACAGCCTGCTGGCCGTCCCGTGACTGCGAGCCGAGGAGCACGGACGCGAGGCTGTGGAGCGTGACGCCCTTGGCGCGATCGACCACCTCGGGAGGAAGATCTTCATAGCGTAAACCAACCACCCACTGCGTGAGCTGCCGGCTGAGAGATGCCATACTTTCCTCCTCCTTCGTTCATGCCGGGACGGTGGTTCGTCCCCGCAGCACGTATACGCTCCGAAGCTGGGCCCTCTCACACCTTCGGCATGCCGATCCTGAGACGGGCCAAACGGTCTCACCGGCGATCTTGCCCTATGTGTGGCGCTGCGTCAACTCCCTCTGTGACCCAGGGACGACGGCAACAACGCAGGGCGCCAATAAGCACAATCTGCACCGTTGCACGACGGGCGAAAAAATGTGTGCAAGGCGATGAAAGCCGCCATCGAACGCCGTTTTGAAAGCAAAGTATTCCAGACGGCGCTTAGCAGTTCAGCCAAGATTCAGGAGGCCGAAGCCAACAAGCGCACCATCTTTCAGCATGATCGACAAAGCAATGGCGCGCGTGACTTCATGGAGTTAGGCCGTGAGGTTCTGGATGGAGTTAGGCCGTGAGGTTCTGGCGCGCGTTTACAGCTACAACCCACTATCTCACGTGGTGAGGAGCTCGAGGACCAACCTACAGCTACACCAGTGATGCGTTGAGGCAGCCTATGCCCAAGCAACCGAAAGAAAAATCAGCGCATCTGCAGGAGCTTGAGGCAGTTTTTGACCGACGCACCCGACGTTTTTCGCCTTTCGCCGCCCTCGGTTTAAATCGTCCTGAGCAGGAGGGCGTGGACACTCAGGCGGAAAGTGCTACTCCAGGGAGTGATGATCCACCCACCCACATGTGGGTGGTACCCACACATATGGTCTGGCCCCCCACGAGGCGGCAGCACGCCTGTACCAATGGGGACTCAATGCACTGCGGAAAGGCCGGACCATCTCACCTCTGGCGCTCCTCGCAGGACAGTTCCACAGTCTGGTCATTTGGGTGCTCAGGGGCAAGGTACGCTACCGATTTAAGGGGGAAGATCCGTTCTTAGGAGTCACTTATCGAGTCGAGAAACGTCCGCAGACAGTCCAGCTCGGTGATGATACCAACCAGGATGCCATTGTCCACGACCGGCAAGCAGCCACATTTTCGCTGCAGCAGCAGGCGTATGGCCTGTCCCATATCAATATCGGGACCGATCGATACGACGTCTTTCGTCATGCACTTCTTGATTGGAGTCGTCGCCAGCTGATACGCAATTTCGCCTTTAGTCAGCGTAGTGGCGGGTGAGGGTGACGCTTCCCGCAGGTCACGGTCGGTTATAATGCCCACCAGCCGCTTCCCAGACACCACGGGCACATGCCGGATCTGGTGCTCCCGCATCAGGCGCTGCACATCTGCCAGTGGCAGATCGGGCGTGGCCGTGATGATCTGCTTTTGCAGTTCGCACTTGTATGAGCCTGCCCTCCCTGTGTCGTGCTGCTCGACATAGGCACGTAAAAGATCCGTGACGGTGAGAATGCCTTCGAGCCGGTGGTCGTCGCGTGTCACTGGGAGACATCCAAATTTTTTCTGGAGCAAGAGCTGCCCAGCTTCCACCAAGAGTGTGGTACCGCGCACAGTCGCCACATCCTCGGTCATAATGTCTCGCACGCGTAGCTTTTCCAGCACATACATCAACTCGTGCTCCGCCATAGACGGCGCATCGGACGCTGCAGCCCGACGCACATCGCGATCGCTGAGTATCCCAACCAGGACGTTCTCCCTCATCACCACGGGCAGATGACGAATCCTACTACCGCGCAGCGTCATCACCTGGTAGGCGGTACTGACCAGCGTTTCCGGGGTGACGGCCGCCACTCGGGTGCGCATATAGTCTTTGACCTGCATAGGCCTTTCCTTCTTGATAGAGCTCTATGTGCCACACCAGGTTGTGCGGCGCCAATTGCCTCAGGGTCGCTGACAGTGCCTGGTCTGCCACATGCGGCAACGCCCCATACAAGAGGGTCTAGCAAATCCAATGCCATCCCCGAATATATGAAGAAGCCTTTACACTTCAAGTGTTTGCATCCCGCCCAGACACTGGACGGGATAGCACCTATCGACAAATTGTTGTCGAAGTAGACAAATTGTTGGCATGCAGAGGCTCAGGTGACAACACGTCGGAACAGCTCAGCATGACATGTAAACCACATCTTGACAGCGTCAGAGAGTCATTTTAAGATGCTCGCAAGCATGGGGTTACTTTAGTCCCGTGCCGGCCCTTCGTCAGAGAAGGCGAGGGGGTGCCAGAGGGCTCAGTGGGAGGTAAGGCAACATGATCCCCCCTCAATTTGCGTATTTTGCTCCTGCCACCTTGCATGAAGCGCTTACCCTGCTGCGCCACTATGGCTCCGAGGCGAAACTCCTCTCTGGGGGGCAAAGCCTTATCCCGCTTATGAAACTCAGATTGGCAACGCCGGCGTACCTCATCGACATCAACCGTATCCCAGGCTTAGATCGTCTCCACGAACGCAACGGCTTTTTGTGCATAGGAGCGCTGACCCGCGAGGCCGACCTTGAACGTTCCGAACTCGTGCGGGCGCAATATCCTATTGTGTACGATACCGCTCGGGTCATTGGCGACCCGCTGGTACGCAACCTCGCCACCATTGGTGGGAACCTGGCCCATGCTGACCCGGCCAACGATCATCCGGCGACCCTCCTCGCCCTCGAGGCTGAGGTCGTGGCTACCGCCCTCGAGGGCGAGCGCACCATTCCAGTCGCCGAGTTCTTTACCGATTTCTTCACCACCGCGCTACGTCCTGATGAAATTCTGACAGAAATCCGTATCCCTGCCCCACCATCTGGCAGCAGTGGAGCGTACGTCAAATTGGAACGCAAGGTTGGAGACTTCGCCATCGTTGGCGTGGCAGCGCAGGTGACTATCGGTGCTACGGGCATCTGTGCACGCGCCGGGATTGGTCTGACCAACGTTGCTCCCACACCACTGAAGGTGCACTCTGCGGAGGCCTTTCTTCAAGGCAAGCGCCTGAACCAGGACAGCATCACGCAGGCGGCGCAGCTCGCGGCTGAGGCGGCCAGGCCCGAAGCAGACCTGCGTGGCTCCATCGCCTACAAGCGCGATATGGTACGGGTGCTGACGGCCAGAGCGCTGACCCGTACTCTGGAGCGTGCCGGTGGGCACGTAGCATCATAGGCAGGAGGGAGGTGAGCATGGCCACACATCACATTCGGGTCACCGTCAATGGCATTGCCCGCGAGGCTGAGGTCGAGCCGAGGCTGCTCTTCGTCCATTTCCTGCGTGATGTTCTGCGCTTGACTGGCACGCACATCGGCTGCGATACCACCCACTGCGGGGCGTGCACGGTGCTCTTAGATGGCAAACCAATCAAATCCTGCACGCTCTTCGCCGTCCAGGCCGATGGGCGCAACGTACTGACGGTGGAAGGCCTGGAGCAGCATGGACAATTGCATCCCATCCAGGAAGGATTCTGGCAGGAGCACGGTCTGCAGTGTGGCTTCTGCACACCGGGTATGCTCATGACCGGCTATGCGCTCTTGCAGCACAACCCCGCCCCGACCGAAGAGGAGATCCGCTGGGCCATCTCCGGCAATCTGTGCCGGTGTACGGGGTATGTCAACATTGTCAAAGCGGTCCAGTATGCGGCGGAGAAGATACGGCAGGGAGAGGCATCATGACGCTCAGAACATCACCCGAAGTCGGTGGCATGGGTCACGCCGTAAAGCGCAAGGAAGACCCACGTTTTATCCGGGGACAGGGCACGTACGTGGATGACATCGAGCTGCCAGGCATGCTGTATCTCGATATTGTCCGCAGCCCCTATGCGCATGCCACCATCAAGAATATTGATACCTCCAAGGCGCTGGCGATACCCGGTGTCCTGGACGTCATCACCGGCGCCACCCTCGCCCAGTATAACCTGCACTGGATGCCGACCCTGATGTCTGACATGCAGATGGTCCTGCCGGTTGAGAAGGTGATGTATCAAGCTCAGGAAGTGGCGGCGGTACTGGCCACGGACCGCTACACCGCGGCGGACGGAGTGGCGGCGGTCGAGGTTGCCTACGAGCCACTCCCCGTTGTCGTTGATCCCTTCAAAGCCCTCGAACCTGGAGCCCCGGTGCTGCGTACCGATAAGCCTGGCAAGACGGATAACCGTATCTTCCACTGGGAGGTCGGTGACAAGGCCGCCACTGACAGAGCCTTCCGAGATGCTGCGGTGACGGTGAAGGAGGATATCTACATCCCTCGCATCCATGTCTGCTCCATCGAAACCTGCGGGTGTGTGGCCCAGTTTGACCGTGTCTCTGGCCAGTTGACGGTGTGGATGACCACCCAGGCGCCGCACGCCATTCGCACGGTCTTCGCGCTCGTGGCCGGACACGTGGGCCTGGCCGAACACAAGATCCGCATCATCTCCCCTGACATCGGCGGGGGGTTCGGCGGCAAGGTGCCGGTCTATCCTGGTTACGTCATCGCGGTGGCGGCAGCAGTGCTGACCGGGAAACCAGTCAAGTGGATCGAGGACCGCATGGAGAATCTACAGGCCGACTCCTTCGCTCGCGACTATCACATCACCGCTGAATTGGCGGCGCAACGGGACGGCACGCTCACGGCGCTGCGCATTAAAACGCTCGCCGATCACGGCTATACCGATGCGGCGGCCAATCCCTCCAAATTCCCCGCCGGTCTGTTCCACATTTGTACAGGCTCCTATGACTTTCGAGCGGCGCATGTTGAGGTCGATGGGGTCTATACCAATAAGCCGCCCGGTGGCATTGCCTACCGCTGCTCCTTCCGGGTGACCGAAGCCGTGCATACTATTGAGCGCATGGTGGATATCATGGCGCACGAGCTGCAGATGGATCCGGCCGAGTTCCGCAAAAAGAATTTCATCCAGCCCGAACGTTTTCCCTACACCTCCGCTCTCGGTTGGGAATACGACAGCGGCAACTATGGTGCGGCCCTCGATCTCGCCATGCACAAGATCGGCTACGCCGAACTGCGACGGGAGCAGGCCGAAAAGCGGCAACGGGGCGAGCTGATGGGCATTGGGATTTCGAGCTTCACCGAGATCGTTGGGGCCGGTCCGTCCAAGCACTTCGATATCCTGGGCATCAAGATGTTCGATAGTTGCGAGATCCGCATCCATCCTACGGGCAAGGTCATTGCGCGCTTCGGGACAAAATCACAAGGGCAGGGGCATGAGACGACCTACGCTCAGATCCTGGCCGAGGAGTTGGGGATCCCGGTGGCTGATATTCAAGTCGAAGAAGGTGACACCGACACGGCTCCGTATGGTCTCGGCACGTACGCCAGCCGCAGTACCCCGACCGCGGGGGCGGCGGCGGCCATTGCCTCCCGGAAGATTCGGGACAAGGCTCGGAAAATCGCGGCGCATCTCCTCGAAGCGAGCGAGGAGGATCTGGACTGGGAGCCTGGGAAATTCTTTGTCAAAGGTTCTCCCGAGCGCTCGAAGACCATCCAGGAGATCACCTTTGCGGCGTACACCAATCATCCCCAGGGGATGGAGGCTGGCCTGGAGGCGGTGTCTTACTATGATCCGCCTAACCTGACTTTCCCGTTCGGCAGCTATATTTGCGTGGTCGATATCGACAAGGGCACGGGTGAGGTGAAAATTCGCCGCTTCGTGGCGGTTGATGACTGTGGCAACATTATCAACCCCATGATCGTCGAGGGGCAGATCCATGGCGGCCTCACCATGGGCCTGGCCCCCGCCTTGTTCGAGGAGATCTCCTATGATGCGCAGGGGAACATCCAGCAGGGCAGTTTCATGGACTACCTGGTACCGACCGCCATGGAGACCCCAAACTGGGAGACAGACAAGACGTGTACCCCCTCGCCCCATCATCCTCTTGGCGCTAAGGGGATCGGGGAGTCGGCCACGGTAGGAGCCCCCGCGGCGATTGCGAATGCCGTGGTCGATGCCCTGTGGCACCTCGGGGTGCGCCACATCGACATTCCCATCACGCCGGAAAAGGTCTGGCAATGCCTGCGCGCCAACGGCGTGACGGCTTAGAAAGGGGAGAGTCCATGTGGGATACGTTCTTCGAGCAAGCCAGGCGGTGGCGCGCTGAGGGAGAGCCCTTCGCCCTTGCCACAGTGGTCGCGTGCCAGCGACCGACCGCTGCCTACCCCGGAGCCAAGGCCCTCATTAGAGCCGATGGCACGCTCACAGGCTGGGTAGGAGGCAGTTGTGCGCAACCCACAGTGATTCAAGAAGCCCTCAAGGCTTTGGCGGACGGCAAATCGCGGTTACTGCGCATCAGCCCTGCATTTCAGCACAGTGCTGTGCCCCACGAGGGGGTCTATGACTTTGTCATGACGTGCGCCAGTCAGGGGGCGCTGGAAATCTTCGTCGAGCCGTTTCTGCCTCGGCCTGAACTGCTCGTCATCGGCGAGACACCGGTCGCCCAGGCTCTCGCACGGTTTGCAGCTCTGTTGGATTTCGCCGTCTGTGTCAGCGACCCCGTCGCAACCAGGGAGCGCTTTCCCGATGCTGAAACCCTCTATGCGGACCTGGAGGCAGTCCGCACCAGGGTGAGCCCGCGGAGCTATGTGGTGGTAGCAACGCAAGGTGCGTATGACGAAGAGGCGCTCGAGGCCGTCATCAATACCAGTGCGTGTTATCTTGGGCTGGTCGCCAGTGGCAAAAGAGCCGCCACGATCTTCCAGTATTTACGCGACAAGGGCATACAGCCAGAGTTGCTGCAGCGCGTCAAGTGTCCTGCCGGACTGCAGCTTGGCGCCGTGACACCCCCTGAAATTAGTTTCAGTATCATGGCTGAGATCCTCCGACTCCGATGCAGTAACCAGGCCGTTGGCGAAGCCCGTGCCACTATCCCGGTTGCCGACGTGGGACTGGACGCGGCGGTTGTGGACCCCGTGTGTGGGATGACTGTCCAGGCCGCTAGGGCGAGATATACGTCCGCCTACGACGGGAAGACTTTTCTCTTCTGCGGCACTGGCTGCAAGGAGCGTTTTGACCGCGAACCAGAACGTTATTCTGTCCCCTCTCCCTCTGGGAGAGGATTAGGGTGAAGGGCTTTTCCCATGAAAAAGTTTATCTCTGGGCTCATACTCGCTGCTGGTACCTCAAGCCGCATGGGCCAACCGAAGCAGTTACTGCCTTTTCGAGGCACGATCCTACTCGACTGGGTCATGGCACAGGCTGAGTCTGCCAGTGCGCTCGATGAGGTGATTGTGGTCCTGGGCCGTGCCGCGGAAGAGATCCGGCCCCGGTTGCGCAACACATGTGCCAGGGTCATCATCAACCCGGTCTTCACCGAAGGGTGCTCGGGCTCCTACAAAGCCGGTATGGCCACCATCGACCCACGCGCTGAGGCCGTGATGGTGCTCCTGGGCGATCAACCCGGGGTAGACAGCGCAGTGATCGACCAGGTGGCGGAGGACTGGAGGACGCAAGGTGGCCGCATTGCCCTGACCTCGTATCGTGGTCGTCGGGGCCATCCGATGGTCTTTGCGTGTGAACTCTTTGACCAGTTGCGTCAACTCAGCGGTGATAAGGCCGCCTGGAAGATCCTGGACGCGCATCCTGACTGGGTGCGTGACGTAGCAGTAGATCATGCCTTCCCTGAGGACGTAGATACCCGGCAGGACTACGAGACACTGCTGCGCCAGGCCACTCCATTGGTATAAATTTCATGCATGAATTCTTCCAGCAGCTCGAACAGCTTCGGTCAGTGAATCGGCGTGTCTCCCTCGCCACCCTGGTTAATACCGTAGGAACGTCTCCGCGCAAGGAGGGGGCGAAAATGTGGGTTGGAGAGGGAGGAGAAATCTTTGGCGCAGTGACTATCGGTGGTTGCGTGGATGCGTACGTCATCGAGCAAGCGGAGACCATTCTGGCCACCCAGGTGCCGCGCCTCATCGAGTTGCCGCTTGGGGATGAGGAGGCCTGGGAGCTTGGGCTGTCGTGCGCTGGGACGATTGAGGTGTTCCTCGAACCACTCAGCGCTGCGCACCCCCAACTTTTTGACCTGTACACAGCCCTGAAATCGCACCTCGACAGGGGTAGTTCAGGGGCACTGATGACCTGCCTGGACGGCACGACGATAGGGGCGAAGCTGCTGCTTCTAGATAATGGCCATACTCTCGGTTCGCTTGGCGACGCCACGCTGGAGCAGGCAGTCTGCACGGCGGTGCTACCCGACCTCGCGCAGGGGCTCTCGCGCACCCTGTCCTTTGCGCTCCCACACACGACAGCGCGGGTTTTTGTGGAGGTCCATACACCGCCGGCCACACTCATCATTGTCGGGGCCAGCCATATGGCGATGTTGCTGGTGCAGCTAGCCCGGCCCATCGGTTTCCACACGGTTGTGGTGGATAGTCGGCCACGCTTTGCGACGCCTGAACGCTTCCCCGCGACGGATACACTTCTGGTGGGGATGCCTTCTGAGATCGTCAAAAGCCTGCCGCTGTCTCCCTCCACCGCGGTGATTCTCGTGGCGCATGACTACAAATATGATCTGCCGATCCTCCATCATGTCCTGTCGAGTTCGGTGGGCTACATCGGTGTTTTAGGGAGTCGCCGTCGGGGCGAAGGTCTCCGGCAGTTTTTGCGCGAAGACGGTGTGACGGAAGAAGCGCTGCGGCGCATCCGTGTGCCGATTGGTCTGGACCTCGGTGGACGGAGGGCGCCAGAGATTGCGCTGGCGATTCTCGCTGAAGTGGTGGCGGCCCGCTACGGCGGCAGTCATCTGCCGCTGAGCCAGCAGCGGCAGGACAGAGGGTAAAGGTGTCCCGCCATGACGCTGCAGTATAGTGAGACTATTTTCGAGCATTTTCGCCATCCGCGTAATTATGGCGCCCTCCCAGCGCCCGAAGTGGCATACGAAGCCGTCAACGCTCTGTGTGGAGACCGCCTCCGGATGGAACTGAACGTCAGTGCGGATCAGACGATCACGGCGGTGCGATTTCGTGGGGATAGCTGTATCATCAGCCGCGCTGCAGCTTCTATCCTGACCGAGTTGATCCAAGGACAAACGCTCCAAGAGGTCATTACACTCCCTCAAGATATGTTACTCACAGCACTGCACACGACCATTCGGCCAGCCCGGGTGAAATGCGCCCTGCTTCCTCTTCACATCCTCCAGGCCGGCCTTGCCATCTATCTCCGTTCATACTCGTGACCGATCCCAGGGATGTTCCTCAGCAGCATGCGTGCACAAGGAGAGATTGCCATGACAACAGGTGGAGGTGACGGCGCGATCGACGTCGGTAGTCCGGGTGTATGGGAAGTGGGCCTAGGCCGCCTGCCTGCAAGCTGGGACTTCGAGGCGGATGTGGTGGTCATTGGCGCTGGCGCCACGGGGTTGCCTGCCGCCATTGCGGCCATTGATGCGGGGGTGTCCGTGCTTGTGGTCGAAGCGAACTATGATATCGGCGGGCATGCGATATTGAGTGGAGGCAACGTGCCACTAGGTGGCGGCACAAGCGCACAGCGCAAATACGGCATCGAGGATTCGCCGGACCTCGTCTTCGCTGATCTGACCGACTGGTCCATCGTCCAACCCAACGGCTGGCCCGATTACCGCTACAATGACCGCGCCGTCATGCGGGGGTTCGCCGATCATTGCGCCGCAACCTATGAATTGCTCGTGGCCAATGGCGTCACGTTCAAGGAGGTCCCCCCGGACAATCTCGGTGCGCACAGCACGGGCAACTCGGCGCCACGTGAGAATCATGCGGTCTGGACCGACGGCACGGGGCTCGCGAGTCCAAGTGGCCGCGCTGGCGCAGGGCTGGTGCGGCCGCTGGAGGCGAGCGCGCGGGCCAAGGGCGTCAAATTTCTCCTGAACCACAAGATGACCGGCCTCATCAGGACAGCGTCCTCCAGTGCCAACCCCGGCAGAGTGGTCGGCATTACCGCCCAGTATACGCCCAGGACACTGCCCGGCGCGACGCGGCCGTTACAGAGCTACCACTCCGCAGGCAACATGGACAGTACCAAGCCGAGCGTGGCCATCCGCGCCGCCAAAGCGGTGATTTTGGCCACCGGCGGCAGCACCAGCAACGTCAACTTCCGGCGCATGTTCGATCCCCGCTTAACCGAGGTCTATCAGACAGCCGGCGAGCCCTATACGTTCCAGGACGCCAGTGGTGAGCTTGCCGCTATGGCGATTGGCGCCTCGCTCTGGGGTCTGGGGAACCAGATTCTGGAAAATGGCGATGGCATCAGAACGCAGCGCGCTCTGGGCGCGCGGTACAACTATTTCGCCTGGGATGTCAATTCCCCCCTCCTCCCGCTCGTGCGCGCCGCCGGCCTGGAGGTCACGGACTGGCAAAACCTCATCTTGGTGAACCAGCTCGGCCAGCGCTTTTATGACGAGACCAAAGGCGATTACCCGAACGGCAATCTGTACCAGGAGTTCAACCCCTACAGGCCGGGTGATTACCGCAATAATGCCAGCATCGATTACAATCCGACCCACTATAATTTCTTTAATGCCGCCGTGGCGATGAATGCAGCGTCGGCGCCGCCCGACTACGCGGCGGGCCCCATATGGGCTATCTTCGACGCCGACGCGGTGGCACGTGAGCAGTGGCACGTCGCCCCGCCGTATGTAGATCTGGACGGCTATTGCTGCAGCGCCGACACGCTGGCGGCGCTCGCTGCGGCCATTCACAATCCCTATCAGACACACCCGATGGATAGCGCCACCCTGCAAGCGACGGTGGAACGCTACAACTCCTTTGTGGACGCCGGTATGGATGTGGATTTTGGCAAGCCCAGGCCCCAGTACAAGATCCAGAGGCCGCCGTTCTACGCCGCCTGGGCCACGCCGCTCGTGCACGATACGCGCGCTGGCCTGCGCATCAACGCCACGTGCCAGGTGATGGACATGCAGGGCCAGGTGATCCCCGGCCTGTACTGCGGCGGGGAATCGGCTGGGGGCTTCAACCAACATGGACTGGGCCGCTGCACGGTCCAGGGGTACATCGCCGGGAAAAACGCCGCTGCGGAGCGCCCCACGGCTTGAGCAGCAACGCGTTCCGCACTACCGGAAAGCGCTATGGACGAATTTGCCACGGCCGAGGAAGCTGCCACCTATCGCATGCTGAGGCAGGTGCTCCAGAACCATGTAGCTCTCCAGGAGATGTCCATACTGGCGACCTCCATGGCGTGTACGGGGCTCCTTGGTGACCGCTGTCTGGAGTGCTGCGCAGCGGGGATCACCCCACAAGAGGTCGTCGTGGCTATGCTGGAGTGGCTCAAGCGCGGGGTGCGCGAGCGGCAGACTCTCCCGGCCTTGCTGCCATTCGGGAGCGCATCCGCACACGCTCCCGAGGTGCACCTTGGGGAGCATTCTCGGCGCCTCTATGACGCGCTCCGGCGGCTCCTCACCGATGTCAGCGACGCCCAGCGCATCGATAGCCGTGGCAGCATGCAGATTGTGCTCAGGCTCATGGCTGACGTGCTCAGTATGTTTCTCCACCAATTCGACCTTACCCTTGAAGCGGTTGACAAGATCATCGACGAGGTGGTTGGCCCGTCGCTGGACAGCTATCTCAAGACCCATGTGCCCCCTACTAGCTCCTGAGTGCCCAATTACCATAGACCTGACCCGCAGCCGCCAGCAGCTCCAGGGACGGGCTCCCTCTCTAGATCACTCTGTTTTCCGCCAGTATGGCGAGTTCTTGCGGAGACAGTCCTAACTCGCCGCCGAAGATGTCCTGGTTGTGCTCGCCGATGAGCGGTGTCCATCTGGAGATACGCCAGGGCGAGCCGTTGTAGATGGCGGCCTCGCCTGGGTAGACGAAGCAGCGGCCCAGCTCAGGGTGCTCCACATTGCCGCTTATCGCAACGTCAGTGTTACTGGGCCGTGTAGCACTACCCGCCCCAGCTGGGCCCGCACAGGTGGGGGTTGGCTGGAGCGGGCAAGGGGGCGTGTGGCTTCTGTGCACGAGCTAAATGGTGCGCGCCGCCTGTTGGTAGTCCTTGAGCTTGTTGTAGATCTGGAGCCGGTTCCGCTGTGTGTCAGCCACGATCAGCCGACTGTAGTGTGCATCGAAGACCACGGCCGTGGGGAAGGCAAACCGCCATTCCTGTTCGAAGTTGCGCACTTCTCGACGCCGTTGTATCGCGCCCGGGTTGGTCTCCAAAGACATCTTGGCCCATTTGGAGAGTTCCTGGGCATCGCCCACGAGACCGGTGACAATTGTGCCATCGGGGGCGAAGACTTGGACGCGGTGGTTCGCCCAGTCGCACACATACACATCGCCATCGGGGTCTACGGCTACGCCAGAGGGACGGTTCAAGTGGTGTTTGCCTGTCCCGTAGCTGCCGAACTGGCTGATAAACTCACCATCGGGGGTGAGCTTTTGCACTCGGTGGTTCTTATGGTCGGCGACGTACACGTGCCCCTGCTGGTCTATGGTAAGGCCCCAGGGAGCGTTGAACTGACCCGGGGCGCTGCCGAAGCTGCCCCATGTGGCCAGGAACTCGCCGTCCTTGGTGAACTTCTGCACACGATGGCTGCGGCCATCAACGATATACAGGACATCCTGCGGGTCGATAGCGATCCCCGAGGGGCTATTGAATGCACCGTCACCGCTCCCAGCCACGCCCCAGTCGCGCAGGAAGTTGCCGTCCTTATCGAAGATGGAGACGCGGTTGAGCCACTCGTCGGTGATATACACGTTCTCCTGGCTATCAAGCGCCAGGCCAGCGGGCCATATGAATTGCCCAGGGCCATTGCCAGGGCGGGAAAAATCGGCCGCAAACTCCTCATCGCCTGGCACTGGTCCGATGGTGAACTTCCCCACGCGGGCCCCCACATAGGCCAGGTTCCACGGCACGTCCTTGATCTGTTCCGCTCCGCGGTTTAAGACATAGACGGTATTGCCCTCGCCTAAGGCTAAGGCGACAGCTCGACTAAACCCCATACCTGAGCCACCGCCTCGGCCCACAGCATGGCTGAAGTCAAAGACGCGGCCGGCTGCTAGTGTCGTAAGCATCGCTTCCCTTTCTCTCGTATGGGTGAATAGACGCAAAGTTTCATGTCATGGACCAGAGGCAGGCCCGCCAATCCCTCGCGTGGCCCGCCCGCCTGCGCAAACCGTGGGCACCCCTCTGAGAGAAAACGCCGCTTCTCGAACAAGCCTTTGACGATGGGCTTGGCGTCTACATCCAGACAATCCTCCACTATGATGGAGTACAGACCACGGAAGTCTATGGTGGGAGCGAGACCACCCAGAGTGGCGTAGCCATGGTGTTCTCCCTTCATGGTCCATCGTGAGGAGCACCACAGGAAAGGGTGGCCATAGTCTCAGGCGGTACGACTGACACTCTGGCGTCAACGATGGACACTGCGGTGCGCAGCCCTTAGCAACACTGGAATTCGCGCAGGGAGGCGATCAGTTGCAGCATCTCTGTGACCCGTGCACTGGAGATGTTGGCATCCTGCTCCGTCCCCCAGCGCAGGGCGCCTCCTTCGCTGGCATGATCGATCAAGTGCTGGCGGACCTCTGGCTGCACTTCCAGCGGGCCAATGAGATCCAGACTGCTGTCGACGAACCCCTCCGGCGACACGTCGCCTTGCAACTGCATGCGGCTGACGAGCGCACGAATACCCGGGCGGCTGAGATCACCCAACACATAGGCGGCGAAGTTGACCCGCTTCATCAAGGTCCCGCTGTTGATCCACTCCACACCCGTGTGCCACCCTTCTACGCTGGGAGGGTTCAGGAGCTCCTGTCCCATGTAGGTCGGATGCTTGGCCAGTTGGCCAATCCCCGGTGCGGGAAACTCGAACCCTCCGGCCAGCCTCAGGAGACTGACGACGGCCTCAGCGGGGCTACTGATCCTGGCAAATCGGGCGTTCTTGAAGAAGTCCGCGTTGAAGATCACCCGCAGGGTCGAGCGCAGGTCGCACTGCGATTCCCGGAAGGCGGTGGCGATGGTAGCGATGGCCTGGGGGTCCCGCGGCGCCGTCGTCTGCCATGCTGGCACCTGCGGCTCATCGGCGACGAAGAAGTTGTACAAATGGCGGGCGATAAATCGGTGACAGGCCGGTTGCTGCACGATGATATCGATAATGTCCGCACCGTTGAAGTTGCCCGTATGGCCCAGGAACGTCTTCTCGCCATCATCGTGATCTTCCTCGAGGTACTCAAATTCCCAGTCCCACCTGTTATAGTAGCCTCGAGGCGGTGTGTACGCTATCGTCCACCCAGTGAAGGCCCTGGAGGCCTCCCGCACGTCCGTCTCCGTATAATTGCCTACACCCAGGCTGAACAGCTCCAGTAGCTCCCGCCCCCAGTTTTCGTTGACGGCATGGGCGTGGTTGTCGCAGTTATCCAGCCAGTAAATCATAGCCGGATCTTTCGCCAGCGCGACCAACAGATCGCAGTAGCTGTCCATCCCCTTCTCGCGGAACATGTCGACTTGGCTGATGAGCTCGTGCCAGTGGTCGATCTTTGACTGGCCTGTAGCGAACACGTGGTGCCAGAAGAGCACCATCTTCTCCTCCAGCGGCCGTTTGGTAGTCAGCATGGTATGAAACCACGCGGCCATACCCATGCCAGGAGAGGTGACGGGCTTCCAGAATCCGGGCAGGTACCGGAGGAACTCATACCTGTCAACGGGTTCGGCTTCTGGGTTCACCAGCTCCTCGACCGTCGCCTCATAGCCTGTGGCTACTCGGTCCTCTAACTCTTCGCGGCTTGCTCCGAAGCCAGCGCGGCGCATCAGATGAGCCATCAACGCGATATCCTCGCTAGCCATTGCAGTATCTCCTGTGAGAGAATGTTTGACCCGACGAGACTCTTCCTGCCCGTTATCTCAAATAGCCTGCCACGGGTGCAATACCCGTGAGACATGGTCAACTGCTATTGTGGAACCTGTACATTGTGGTGTCAAGGCCCTGAGCCAGGGCCATTCAGTTCTCGGTTTTCCCCTTGCCTTCCTGGGCCTTCGACCCCTTCCCCCTGGCGGGGGAAGGTAGGGATGGGGGGGAAAGCATGGCCTAGGCACGCCACCGACCTTCACCCCCACCCTAAGTATTGGTACCCCTCATCATCCCTGCCCTGAGCGGGATCAAGTCCTCCTCGCTTGGCTCTTCAGGACAAAGTCGAACATGGCGGCCTGGCCATCATTGGTGTCCTGCACCGTCATCAGCAAGTGCGGGTTGAAGAGCCCGTCGGTGGCATTCGACGGCTCGTCAGGAAAGTAAAGCTGCGTCGTGAGTATCGGCTGGTGTGGCGCTTGCACCTTGACGTGCAAGTGGCGTGTCCGTCCAGGGTAGAGCCCTGGCACCACGGTTGCCAACGAGTAGTGTCCCGCTTCGTCCGTGAACTGATGGCCACGCAGCTTCGCGCCGGCGTTGTCGTAGATCCCCTGGGCATCCGCCTGCCAGAAGTCCACCAAGGCGCCTGCAATCGGCCGGCAGTCCGTCGATAGGACGGACCCAGTCACAACGATTGTCGTGCCGGTGATGCCCGGTTCCAGCAACGAGGTGCGCTGTGGTGAGTTACGCTTGTAGTAGGGCCCCTCTGTCTGCGATGGCGTCGCGTCGTCCTGCTTTGCACAGGATGGGGTCGGCGGCAGCGTGCGCGCCTGGGCAATCGCCTTGTGTCTGTCCCCCGATGCGAGCCCTAACACCCCTGGCAGTGCCAAAGAAATCCACAAGAAGTCCCGTCGTGTCCGCCTGGCTGGTTGGTGTCTCTCCATAGCCCTTCCCTCCTCTTCCGAAAGCGTCTCTCTTCTCCATAACCATTATCCAGGCGGATGTATTTCTTGGCGTCGAGCAATCGCGACGCCACGTCCAACACCTCGGGTTATGATGCTGTCGCGCATTTTCAGGCCTACGTCATTGCCGGTATAATCTCCCTCGATGATCCAGGCTGCGCAGAGAGGGAGGACCACGATGGTGAGTTTCAAAGGGGCCCATTTCCTCCAGGAGATCATGCGCACGGGCGTCCGCTGGTCTGTTGTGGCTTACCCCATGAGCCCGCACTATGTCGAAGCACTTCTACTTGAACGGGGCGTCCATGGGAATCACTCCACCATGCACCGGTGGGCATCACGGACAGCCCGCAGCTCGATACAGCCTTGCATCACCGCCAGCGGCCCCCGCGGCGTGGGATGGTCCACTGGCCAGGGCTGTGCGGCGAGGTGTTGAATGGCATCCATACCCTGGACAGCCTTCCGGCAATCGTCAAACACGGTGATGTCGCCCTGGATCCAGGGCGAGCGCGGCAAACGCCGGGGCGGGTGGATGCCGTGACAGCAGGACGACATCGTGCCGCTCCAGCAAAGCGCGGATGATAAAGGGGCCCAGGGCGCCGCTGGCACCCGTGACCCGTACTTGCATCGCATCGTGTCCTTTCAGGATGCCATGGCGCCTACGCAGACTTGATGCTCACCCCACCATCCACCGCCCAGGTCTGCCCCGTGACATAGGCCGCCGCTGGCGAGGCCAGAAACACCGCCGCGTACCCTACTTCCTTCAGGCGTCCCACCCGTCCGAGGGGAACGGTCGTGGCGGCCGCAGCATCCCGTTGCTGGTACGCCTCCGCTGACATCTGCTCTGGATCGGGGAAGGAGCCCGGCGCCACCGCGTTGACCCGCACACCAAAGGGGGCCCACTCCTGCGCCAGGGATTCGGTGAAGCGCATGACCCCAGCTTTGGCCGCATCGTATGCCGCCGATCCAGCGCGGCCCCGGAAGGAGGCCCAGCCCGAAATGTTCACCACCGAGCCCTGCCGACGCGCCAGTAAATGCGGACCAAAGGCGCGGCACCCCTGAAAAGCCTCGGTCAGGTTGATGTCGACAATGAAGTGCCATTCGTCCTCGGTCATGCCCGGCGTGGTAGTCCCCGGCAACTGCACGACCGGCTTGCGGATGGAGTCGCCCACACAGGTGACCAGGGTGTCCAGGTGGCCGAAGCGCTCCAGCACCTGCTGGGCCACGCGGTCCATATCAGCAGCTTTGGTGGCGTCGCCAGTGAGTGCCAGAGCCTTGCCACGCATGGCCTGGATCTCCTCGGCCACCTTGTTGACGCCCATAGGGGTCAGGGCGCTCACTGCCACCTCGGCACCGGCCTCGGCAAAGGCCAGGGCAATGCCCTTACCAATACCGCGTCCACCGCCTACGATTAACACCTTTTGCCCGGTGATGTCGAATGCCGGAATGCTCATCATGTTCTCCCTCATGTTCTATGGTGTAAGAGGAACGCCTCCCTGGGTGAGGTTCTCTTGTGGCTCGGCTGCGCTCGGTTTGGTATTCAGCATGCCTGATACTATCCAACGCCACAGGGCTCTAGGCCCCGAGTATCCCCCCATAGCAGCCATCAGCAAGATGGCGCTGGTGAGCGCAGGACAGCAAATGGAACCTGTGCCACTGTGGCGCGGTGACCTCTTTGCTTTTCATCTCTCTAAAACGGCCATTTCTGAGAGGGATAGCAACAGAAGAGAGCTGGCCTCCCACCAGGGACGGAGTTGCCTTAGGCGTCCCGCCGCACATCCGCAAACGTGCCGCTGCTGATCTGGACGAGTTGCGCCAGCGTGACGCCAAAAATCGCATTACTGGCACCCCCAGCTGGGTAAATCTGGCTGTAGCGTTGGAGCGAGGTGTCGAGGTACACGGCAGACGGCCGGTGGCGATGTCCCACAGGCGGCACGCCCCCGGGGGCATAGCCAAAATGCTCAACGCACTGGGCTGGTGTTGCGAACTTGACCTGTTTGCGCGGCGCACCGAGGAGCGCTGCCAGCTTGCGGTCGTCCACGCGCTGATCGCCGCTGGCGATCACCAGAATCGGGTGGTCCTCCACAACAAAACACAGACTCTTCGCGATCTGTCCGACCTCGCAGCCGATGGCTTCTGCAGCCAGGGACGACGTTGCCGTCGAATGCGGGAAAAGACGGATGGTGATGCCAAGGTGCAAGGCATGCAAGACCGCCTGCACGTGGTCAGGAGTGAGTGCTTCCACAGGGATGGTCCTCTTTCAATGACGCAGAGCTCACGAAACCCCTATTATAGAACGGGTTGCGAGTATTGTAAATCGTTTCAACCTAGTGAACTAATTGGAGAAAGCGCATGTATGAGCTTGACTTCACCCATGGCAAACGAGGCCATTGCCTAATAGGCGCACGGGCAAAACACCCTGCAACCACGCCCAGGCCCGTCCCAATCTCTGTCATAGCGTTCACCGCATTTTTCTGACCGGTTCTGTGGCGTATACAGTCGCTGGTGTACAGCGCACGCGATGTGAGATCGCTGCTGCGTGGTCTGAAACTCGCAACCAGTTAAATGGCACATGTTGCATTATCTGCTCATTGCTCCTGGGAGGCCATTGTGAAGGGCTCAGGGTATTACCACTAAAAGTGGTGGAATGTGCGAGGTTTACTGCGAGTGCCGCGAGCGGTTGAGGGCAATCTTTTTTGTGTTGCCCTCACAACTAC
>WNFE01000523.1_pt1 | contig 26886 bp, 22 predicted proteins | sample 5400451 | NCBI WGS metagenome assembly WNFE01 (sample SAMN13153344, study PRJNA577476) | soil metagenome | isolation source: 200 cm saprolite under Douglas fir tree site 2 hole 2 | place: USA:California | collected 2015-04-18
CCCCGATCAAACTCGCCTGTCAGACCAACGCTGGAACTGCAACCGTTCAAGTCAACAAGAACGGCGGTTCAGGCAATCTCTCCAACGCATTGTCGTGCAGCAGTACCTGGAGCAATACTGGGACATTTGTTTCCTCACCGACAATCGCGTTAAACGAGGTCCTGGATTTTGCGCTAACAATTCCAAGCGGGGCAACGCGGGTTACAGTTTGCCTGGCGGCGACGGTGAACTAATGAAGCGCGCATCACAACTCGCTCTGGGACTTTTCCTGGCGCTGGCCCTGCAAGGGATGGCCATGGCACAGTCCGCCACGGTCATGACGGACCAGGCCGACTATGCGCCGGGAACGATTGTGACCATCACCGGATCGGGATGGCAGCCGGGCGAAACTGTCACTCTGAGTTTCGTCGAGTCACCGCTGCTTGATACTCACCCGGACCTGACCGCCATCGCCGATGTCAATGGAAACATTTTCAACAATCAATTCTCTCCGGACTCGCACGACGTCGATATTACATTCACTCTGACCGCAACCGGCGGCACGTCCGGGTTGCAGGCGCAGACGACATTCACTGATGCGACGAGCCTTAAGACCGTAACTGTAGGATCTCAGAGTCCCGCGTCGATTACTCCTGGAAGCGGTGCGACCTACACAATCACCGTGGGCTTCTCTGGGAACGGCAGCTGCACCGTCGCACTCAGCATTGCTACGGCATTGCCAGTGGGTGCTACGGCATCGTTCAGTCCCGGCAGCGTCACCGGAACTGCCACGAACCCCCCTCAGACTTCAACGTTGACTATCAACACGACCGGCTCAACTCCTGCCGGTACAACGTCCTTTACCGTGCAGGCGATGGGGACGGGCGGGACCGGCAATGACTGCACCGCCAGCGCTACAGCAACGGGCAGTGGTTCACTCGTCGTTGTCGCTGGTCCGGCTTCCAAGCTGGTATTCACAAATGCTCCGGTGACGGTCGCGGTAGGCGCCTGTTCGAGTGCTCTAGCGGTGCAGTCTCAAGACGCGAATGGCAATCCCTCCAATGTGACTAGTACGGAGACGTTGAGCCCATCAGGGAGTCCGGCGGGGGCATCATTTTTCACCAATAACACATGCACGACAGCAGTTACGGGCTCGAATTTGACTATCCCCAGCGGCTCAAACACCGCGACGTTCTTCTTCAAGGACACCACCACAGGCTCAGTGACTATCACCGTGACGGGCAGCGGGGCGTTCACGGCGAGCGGTCCAAATACGGCCACGCAAACCGAGACGGTGAACGCGGCGGTCGTGCGCAGAGGACAAACCATCGTCGCAACCCTTGTCCGGCAAGGACCGCTACGAAGTGGTGTCGCTCCCTTGGCCGAACTATGAAGACGATCGAAAAATCGAACGGCTCCTTGACGCTGGCGCAGCCCGCCAACGGCCGCAATCACACCCCCATGCCGGGCGAGTTCGCGGGGCTTTACCAGGGCGGCTACGAGGCTGGCTTTGCCAGCGGGCGGGAATCAGGTTACCGGCAAGGTTATGAAGCCGGGTTCGAGGACGGCCGCAGGCAGGGCGATGACAACGGCGCTCCTGCGGCCGTCGAGAACGCCACCGAAAGTGCCGCCGGGATGGGCAAGTCTCGCCTCTTCGGCCTTCCCTGTACCGAGTGCCGAAGGTTGATGTACAGCGACGAGGCCAGATGCCCGTATTGCAAAACTCCCCGGGCAATACTCGTGGAACCACCATCCGCTACTTGCGGTGATCCGGGGGAGGTTGGCAAGCGGGAACCGGACGGCGGATTAGAAGCCGCCGCGAATTTCTCGGCAGGAATGAAAAAAAATGCGGAGTCCGAACTCGGAAATGCGATTCGGGCAGGTTTGACAGGGGTTTACGGCGGGTCCGATGGCAACGGAAGTGCCGGTTCCAAAGTGGCGGTTCGAACCGAAGGAAAGTAGCGGCACAAAGGTAACAGGCGGAAAGTAACGCGTGCGAAGCTGGGGGAGGATCAGATGTTTCAAGGCTCTAAGGGCGTAGCAGTCAGGCTGATGATTTTGCTGCTGGCGTTTGCGGGTAACAATACTATGTTGTTCGGGCAGTCCGCCACACCGCCCCTCACCTACACCTACACTGCGTCGGTGGCGAACCAGACGACGGTCAACAATTGCTCGGTCGGCGAGCCCGTGGCGCTGGACGGCACGGTGCAGGTCAGCTATCAGCTCACCACCGACACCAAGGGTGTGAACCACTTCAGCATCACGGCGTCGAATAATTTGACTGGACTTGGCCAAACCACCAGCACCAACTATCTGGCCGACGACTCGAGCGATTACAACGTCAACTCCAGCCAGACCTCGGCAGAAGCGACCGTGGAGTTGAAGTCGGATTTGGTTTCTCAGGGTTCGGCTCCCAACATGACCTTGGTACAGACATTGCACGTCATGCTGGATACTGCCGGAAATATCTCCGCTGAAGTGATGGATAACGTGACGCAGTGCGGTAACTAGAGCATCGCTTGTGCTGATCGCAGGCAGAGCGGAGATCAGACCGGAAGATCCCCCAATGAAATGTTAGAGATTAATGGAGGAGTTCAAGTGTTGAATCATTCCACACGCTTAGCAATTTTGCCGGGGTTGTTCCTGCTGACCTTGCTGGTAGTTGCCCCCGCGTACGCACAAAGTACCTTCGGGTGTGGCGCGGTGGGTTCGAATTCAAATGTCAACTATAACTTGCATCAGCCCGTTAGTGAGACGTTGAACAACAGCTGCGCCGCGACCACGGCCAATCCGTCGGGCCCGCTTGTCACTCTGGGCGGGGAGTACTTCTACGAGTTCCACTGCGAGACGAGGGCCAACGGCGACCTCCACGAACACTGGACCTCGCATTACAACTTGACTGGTCAAGATGCAAACGGCATCAAATATGTGGGCAAGGACGAGCAGCACTACGACTATAAGCTCGACCCGGACGGCACTTTCCCTCCGGTGCCAACCGCTGATTTCAGGACCTCCGACAAGTTCAAGCTGAAGGCGCAAGGGCCGACGCCGGACCTGACCATCACGCAGAAGCTGCACGTCAGAGTGGACGCCAGCAACAACGCTACGATCGATAGGGAAGGTCAGCCGGTCACCAAGTGCAAGTAGCCGGAATGCGCCTGGGTGGACTCTTATTCGCCATGGAGCGGCGGGCCGGCAGGCTGGTGTAATAGACTACCGGGATTGCTCCGGGAATGACCTGTCCCTCGCCGTTCTTCATGAACTCCGTGTGTAAGTCTTAACCTGCGCCTTCCTGGCGGAGTGAAGGCTTGGCCCACTCCGGGAGAATTCTTCCTTTAGGTTAGCCAGCGCACTTGCTCACATGTGAATCGACGCCTCAGTCTGCCTCGCAGCTGCCTTTCGTGCTTTCCACTTGGTTCGTAGATAAACTCGGCTCCGTATCGATGGATTTGTGTCCCGCCAGGAAGCGGGAAGACCACACTCTTGCTAGTGCTTCGCTGTTTGTGCCGGCGCTCCGCGCTAATCGGAGGAAGCATTCAAGCATTCCCTCGTGGGGTGTACTCCCTACCGGCGTTGTTGCGGCCGACACTCCTGCTGGATGAGTTGCGATTTAACGGCACGCAGCACTCCCACCCGCTGGAATGCTGGCTACGCGCAGGAAATGCTCGCGCGGTGTTCCGGTCGCGACCCATGGGCGTTAGTTGACGGTTTCGGTGCGAAGGTTCTCTGTTCGCGGAGCCAGCCTATGATCCAGCTCTTCTCAGCCGCGCCTTGCCTATCTCCATGATCCCGTCCAACAACAACCTGCACGCTCTCGACGAAGAAACAGCGCAGCGGATCGCGGATGATTTCCGATGCCGGCTTCGCACGTTTCGCCTTAAGCATTACCGAGAATTTCGGACAGGTGTGTCAGCCTTTCGGGCTTCACCCTGCGAATGCGAGATTTGGCACGTGCTTTGCTGATGTCCCTAAGAGACGTCAGGGAGGCTTTTGCTCTGCTTCACGATGTTCTGGAAGAACAAGGTTTCAAGCGATCGCTTTGCGCTCCGGCGCCGCCGCCAGGCAATCCAGGTGATTCCCCCCGGGGTGGAACCGACGTGCCGGGGTGCCGCATGTTCAAGCTCTTCGCGAGTATTACCTCTGAGGCACTTGGCTCTTGGTCAAGAAATGGGTAGACTGTGCCGCAAACTCATAGCCGTGCATGGCGGACCCAATATCCAAGCCTCGGAGTTTGCAGCCTGCAGTTGTCTTTATTTTTGCGCTACAGGTGGTTGCCACCGCATGGCTGGGCGAGAGTCTTGCGGGTTCCGTTCTCAGCCACACCCTTCAGATCGCAGCTGCCTGGCTGGCTGCGGGCTACGCTCTCGCCGCTTTCCGGCAAGCCCGCGGCGCCAGCCGCCATTTCTGGTTGCTTGTCAGCATCGGATTCTTGATCAGCGGGGCGGTGCCCGTCGGCTGGATGTACTACGGTGACTGGCTTCGCGTTCCCATCCCGAATCTCTCTCTGCTGCATTTGCTTCAGTTCGCTCCCGGTGCGTTCGTCGCGATGGCGCTCTTGTTGGACGAGGGAAATGATTCCGTCCACCTCGACTGGCCAACCCTTCTCGACTTTCTTCAGGTTGCGATGGTTACCGCTTTTCTCTATTTCGACCTCTACTACATCCCGGCGCGCGACCTGGATTTTAGGGGCGCCCTGGTGCGTGATGCCATTACGTCCACGGCTCAAAGTTCCTTGTTAATACTGCTGGCTATCGTTCGCCTTATCGTAATCCGCTCGGCGCGACTCCGTACCCTCTATTGGGGAATGGCTTGCTATCTTGCGGTGCTTGCACTTTCGTCGGCGATTGCGGACTATGGCCGCATCTACCAAAGATCGTCGCCGGTCACCTGGGATCTAGGCTGGTACAACTTGTGCTGGACTGTTCCTTTGCTCGCCGCAAGCGTTCTGGCCGGCTCTTACCGGCAGCCTAGGGAGGAGGAGATCCCTAGCACAACCCGGCACACCACCCTGCCTTGGTTGGTGATCACCAATTTGGGACTTGTCCTGGTTCCGTTGCTGCTGGCCGAAGAAACCGGCCGACTGCCTTCTGAATGGAGGCCGATCGGCCTCGCGGTCCTGTTCCTGTCGACCGCGTGGTGCATCTCGCGGTTGGTCCTGCATCAATACCGCACGGCCGGCGTCGCCGAAGAGCATCAGGAAAGCCTAGTTCTCCTTCGGGCCGTCACCGAGGGCACGACCGATGCGGTCTTTGTTAAGGACCTGAGCAGCCGCTACCTTATGATCAATAGCGCCGGCGCGCGGATTCTTGGCCGGCGAGTTCAAGAAATCGTCGGCAAGGATGACACCGAGCTGTTTCCCTCTGGCGTCGCCCGGCAAATCATGGCCCGGGACCGCCGGGTGATCGAGTCTGGGCAAACCCGAACTTACGAGGAATCGGGAATCACCGGCGGGCCGGAACGTGTCCACCTTGCCACCTTAGGACCATACCGCGATGCCAGCGGCGGAATCATCGGCCTGTTGGGCATTTCACGCGATATTACCGACCACAACCGCGCCGAGCAGAGGTTCCGGTCCCTGGTGCAAAGCTCTTCGGACTTAATCATCACCATCGATGCCGGCGGGGTAATGCGTTACGTGAGCCCTTCCGCGGAGCGCGTTCTGGGCTATGGGGCGGAACACCTACCGGCGCAGAACATCTTCGCCTATGTTCATCCTCCTGATCTGGACCGCTTTCGCGCGTTTTTCAGCCGCATTCTCCGGAAACCGGGGTTCAGTGCCGAAGAAGGCTATCGTTTCCGTCGTTCCGATGGATCGTGGGCGGACCTTTGGGTGGTGGGAACGAACTTGCTGCACGATTCCAACATACAGGGCATCGTGGTTAATTGCCGCGACGTCAGCGCCCAGACCCGGGCAGAAAAGGCGCGCGTCGAAGCGGAGACTCGCTATCGCACCCTGGTGGAGCAGCTGGCCACGATCACCTACATCGCGAAGTTAGGGCTGCACGGAGAATGGCTCTACGTTAGCCCACAGATTGAAGCCATTCTCGGGTTTTCACCTTCCGAATGGCTGAGTGAGCCCGGACTGTGGGTCAGCCGGGTTCATCCGGACGACCGCCGGCTGGTAGAAGAAACCGAGGAGGCCACGTTTTCCGGAAAACCGTTCCGCGCCGAGTACCGCATGTTCCGGCGTGACGGCAAGGTGATCTGGGTCAATGACACGGCCGCGGTCGTCCACGACAGCGACGGGAATACCCTGCTGCATGGAGTCATGGTGGACGTAAGTGAGCGCAAGCAGCTTGAAACCCAGTTGCGCCAGGCGCAGAAAATGCAGGCGGTCGGACGGCTCGCGGGCGGCATCGCTCACGATTTCAATAATTTGCTCACCGTGATCACGGGGTATGCCCACTCCCTGCTGGAACGCGACCATCCCGCGGAAGACGAAGTCCGTCGCAGCGCCGAGCGCATCGGCTCCGCGGCCGCTCGGGCGGCAGCTCTCACCCGCCAGCTGCTCGCCTTTGGCCGCAGGCAAATGCTGGAGCCGCGCGTCCTGAACCTGAATTCCGTGATCGCCGAGATGGACAAGATCATGCGCCGCCTGGTCACCGAAAATATCGAAATCGTTACCAAGCTGGGAGCCAGTCTAGGCTCGGTGAAGGCCGACCCCGCCCAGATCGAGCAGGTCATCCTGAACCTGGTGATTAATGCCAGGGACGCTATGCCCGAAGGCGGAGTGCTCACCGTCGAGACCGCCAACCTTGAACTCGACCGGGGATACGCCGATGAGCACTCCACTGTTCGCCCTGGTCCCTATGTCATGCTCGCCGTCAGCGACACCGGCATGGGAATGGATGCCGATACCCAGGCGCGCATTTTCGAACCGTTCTTCACCACGAAGGAGACGGGCAAAGGGACCGGCCTTGGCCTCTCGACCGTGTATGGGATCGTAGAACAGAGCGAAGGCTACATTTGGGTCTACAGCGAACCTGGCCGCGGCAGCTCCTTCAAGACTTATCTGCCACGAGTCGATCAGGCGGCGCAAGCGGTGCTAAAACCCACGATTGAGCTCTCCGCTATCCACGGCACGGAGAAGATTCTGCTGGTCGAAGACGACCGCATGGTGCGCGACTTGGCCCAATCGGTCCTGCGCAACTGCGGTTACACGGTCATCGCGCCAGAACGGATCGCGGACATGGAGTCTGTGTGTCGCGAATATGCTGGCTGGGTCGATCTGCTGTTAACCGATGTCGTAATGCCCGGCGTCAGTGGCCGGGATCTGGCCAGCTCCATGACCTCTTTGCGCCCCGACATGAAGGTTCTGTACATGTCCGGTTATACCGACAACGCGATTGTTCACAAAGGATTGCTCGATCCGGGAATCTGGTTCTTGCCAAAACCATTTACCCCTGCAACCCTCGCCGCCAAGGTTCGCGAGGTGCTTGATCATCCCGGCAAAGCGGCATGACCCCAAAAGCGATGCGCTAAACGGGATGGTTCACCCGGTTGCTAGATTGCTCCGGGGTATAATGCCGCCTGTTCGGGGGCAAAATGGAAATCCCGGTGAAGACCCGGTCCCTTCTCATAGCGTGCGCGTTCTTGGTGGTCGCCTGCCTTGCCCCGGCCGATACCCTCTACTTGAAAAACGGCATGTACATCGTCGTCACCAAGGCCACAGAAAAAGATGGACAGATTGAATACTGGGTAGGAAGCACGAAATATACGATTTCCAAGAACCTGGTCGCGAAGATCGAACCTGGTAACGGCCCTTCCACAAGCATCCATTCCGCGACTCCGATGAACGGCAGGGCGCCGGCGGTGCGGGACCTCACCCGTCGAGAAGCCGGCCCAGACACAGGAACCCCAAGCCATGACAAGCTGCAACTGCCAGTCCCCGGCGGGCCAAAGCAGCACGAACCGTATTGGGCCGCTTTGCGCAATCGCATCATGCAAGGGGATCGCGTAAACGAGATGAAGCTGGCCGAAATCGAACTGGACCACGACGCGCGCACCACCTCGAACGCTTACTTCCTGGCCGGAGTGACTGAAATGCAGGGCGGCGAGGCCGCGAAGGCCAGCGCCTATTTTGAAAATGCTATCCGGGCGATGCCGGAACAGGTGAATCTCCTGGAATGGCACGCCATCGCCCTGTCCACTCAGGGCAAGTATGCCGAGGCGGTTTACGAACTGGAGCATGCCACTGCCCTGGAGCCCGATTCGGTGCATCTGCTCCAGCTATTGGGGCTGGCGCGCTACGATGCCGATCGCACCAGTGAAGCGGTGACGGCCTGGAAGCGGGCCATGGAACTGTCGCCCGATCCGTACACGGAGAGACTGCTGCGCAAGGCGGAACGCGAAAAGGAAGTTGAGGAGCGATCGCGGCGGAAACAGAGCACACATTTCATCCTGCACTATCAAGGAGACGCGACCTCTGCGGAACTGCAGCAGCAACTCCTGGCGACGATGGAGGATGAGTACCGCGATCTGGCCAGTCAACTCGGCTACGAGCCGACCGAGAACATCATTATCATTCTTTACACGCAAAAGGAATTTGTTGACATCACGGAAGCGCCATCCTGGGCGGGAGCAATGAACGATGGCAAGCTACGCATCCCGATTCGCGGCGTCACCGCCATGAATCCGGAGCTGGCACGCGTTCTCAAGCATGAGCTCACGCATTCGTTTCTGCGCTCCCTGGCGGGTGGCCGCTGCCCGACATGGCTCAACGAGGGCACGGCAGAGCTGATGGAGCCCCGCAGCTCAAGCCCGTATGCATCACGTCTCGCGGTTCTGTTCCAGCAGCGTAAAGAAATCCCGTTTTCCGTACTGGAAGGTTCGTTCACCCGATTTTCTGATCTGCAAGCGCAGGTTGCGTATGCGGAGTCCTTGTCCGGAGTGGAGTACTTGCGCGAGCGATATGGCATGGGTGAAGTAGTAAGAATGCTGCGCAACATCGGCTCAGGCGTAGAGCCCGAGATGGCCCTGCGACAGAGTACAGGAATGGACTATTCCGCGTTCGAGCAGAGAATCGGAGAGAACCTGGCCAAGGCGGGCGGGGATTGATTTCCACCCGAGAATGGGATGCGCAACAGTTTGCACCCTAACTCCATGTTTACCTTGTAACTTATTGAATCTAAACAGTTTCATTTTGGAACCACAGCTGCCTTAAGTACTGGCAGCGAGGCTGGTAATCTCTCCCATTTTGACACCTCTCCTGTTGCGGGCCTCGCGCGGTCGATTTAACCACTGACCGTAGCTTCCTCCCCTGGACTTGAACATACGATCGACTTTGGAGGTTGCAATTTTATGCGCGTTACATTGACAGTTCTGATCTTCGTCATAGCCCTGCAAGCTGCGGCACAGAATACGCCCGTAGCAGCCGTGTTCGACTCTCAAACCGCCATCGCTCGCCCCTCGCAGCCCGCGTTTTCTTTTACTCCCGTTAAACAAACCAAGGCCAGAGTGTTCGATCGCCAATTTTTCGTGCTGGCGGGAATTGCGACTGCCGCCACGATGTTGGATGTGGCTACAACCTCCCACTGCATGTCCACGTACGCAAGTTGTCAGGAAGGAAACCCGCTGCTCGGTTCGCATCCTTCGCAGGCGAAGCTCTACGGGGTCAGCTTCTCGATGTTGGGCGGTCAACTGCTTGCGAGCGCGTGGATGCGCCGGAAGTCGCCGAACGGAAAATTGTGGATGGTGCCTCCGATGGTCGCGACCGCGGGCCATGGATTGGCCGCGTTGCTAAATGTCCGGACGATGCACCAGCTCAGTAGCGGTCAGTAGAAGTAGGATCGAAGTCTAGCCCGCGCGGCGCAAGGGTGAGGCCCTAGCCGCTGCGGTTAGGTCTTTGATCCCGCGGCACTATTCTTCGCAGACTTCTTTCCCGTTCTTGTCCTTCTTGCATTTGCACTTCTTATCGCCGGAAGAACTCACGCATTTTTTCTTCTGGCCGCTCTCTGCGATCAGGATGCCCGCCACGGTAGCGCCCGACGCACCGCCGATGACAGCCAGAGTCTTACCTGAGATCGAGTGACTTGAAGAGGCGGCTGGTTCGGCTCCGGCGGCCTTCTTCTTCTTCTTCTTGTGAGTTGCTTCCTGGCCTTCCGGAACGGTCGAGGTCTGCTCCCCATCGGCTACGGTCACGTTTCCCTGCCGGGCGGCAACGACTACGGAATCGTCGGACTCGGCGACCTCATATTTCGACTGTTTCTGCGCCGCCGGGGTGATGGTCAGGCCGTAGGCACTCACCGCCATCCCCTCTGAGGTGGCGACTGATACGCCCCCTTCCGTGAGTTCCACTCCGTTGCCCATAAATTTGATCAACGCATTCGGCATGACCAGCACCGACGATCCGCCGGCGATAATGTTGGCCACCGAGTCCTCGGCGGTCTGGATCGAATCGCCCGAGAACAGAGTAGTGATTTCACGGCTGCCGGCTCCGTTCACTTGCACCTTTCCGCTCGCATGCAACACCGCGCCCGATGCGCCTGGACTATCCACTCCCAACGCCACGCAGGAAAACGACAGCATGAGAACAATGCTCGTCAACTGACGCTGCCAGCAGAGTTTGGTCACGGCTTCCTCCCAGGTTTTCGCTCATCATAACACTGGTTAAGATCAACACAACCGTTAAAGTGTCGGTCTAGGTTCCAAAGCCAATACCCCATCGATCCAAGATCGATTCGGATGAAAAAAAAGCCTACACCCCGGGGAGCCAAGACTTGGGCACGCCGGTTTGTCTTTTGTGCACTCGCTACCATCTTGCCGCTAAACCTGGACCGTTCGATGCCGAGCCTCGAAACTGTGCCTGATAGCGCCCGGCCCATCCTCTGTGAGCGAGCTAGCAACAGCGACTGTCTGAAAGTCGGCAAACGGAAATTGCTTGTTTCTTAGGGGGAGTTGCCCGGAGCGTGCTAACACCAGGTGTTTGGCCCGCCCAGCGAACTTGAGCAGATGGTCGGCGCCAACGGTCGGAAACCCCGGAGAAAATTGCGCGATTCACCAGGAAATCTGGTATCTCCTCGCCTCGAGCACTTGCCGCAACGTCGCCACCAAGGTCTCCGGGTCAAATGGCTTCTGAATGAAACTCACGTTCGGTTCCGATAACAGACCGTTCTCTACCAGCGCTTCTTCTGAATAACCCGACATGAAAACTACAGACAGATCGGAATGGAGTTGGCCCACGCGTCTAGCCAGCTCGAAGCCCCGTAACTGGGGCATGATGACGTCTGTGACCAACACATCGATAGTTCCAGGGTAACACTCAGCGATGTCAAAAGCATCGGTGCCAGTCTCCGCCTCCAAAACGTTGTAACCCTTAGCCTCAAGGGATTCTCGTACTTCTTGCCTGATAGAAGGCTGGTCCTCTGCTAATAGTATCGTCTCCGAATTGGTTGCTACGTGACCCAGAATTCGAGGTGCTCTTTTTGACGGTGCTGAAGTCACCGCTTTCTCTGCCAGCGGTAGATAGACTCTGAAAGTCGTTCCCTGGCCCACTGCACTCTGCACCTCTATCGAGCCTCCAGTCTGCTTTACGATTCCATACACCATGGAGAGTCCCAACCCAGTTCCCTTGTCGGTAGGCTTGGTGGTAAAGAACGGCTCAAAGATGTGAGCTCTAGTCTCGGGATCCATTCCGCAGCCTGTGTCAGCTACCTCCAACAACGCGTAAGGTTGATCTCTGGGCCCACCCATGGTCGCGTTCGTCGGCTCAACTCGACAAGTCTTGATCTTCAACACTCCCCCAGTTGGCATCGCATCACAGGCATTCAAAGCCAAATTCATGACCGCCTGCTCAATTTTCCCCGGATCTACGCGGACGCGGAGGGCGCGCGCAACCGGACACATCATCAATTGCACTTGATCCCCAGGAAGCGTAGACAGGATCGGTCGCATTTCCCTGAGCAGGTCATTTAGATCCAAGGTTTCAGGGAGTAAGACCTTGCGGCCAAAGGCTAGCAACTGCTTGGTAAGCGAGACGGCCCTTACCGACGCACTCTGGATAACCTCAATGTGCTCAAGAGCTTGAGTAGAGCCCCCAATTCGAATTTTTGACAGCTGGGTAAGAATCACCATGAGCAGATTGTTGAAGTCATGTGCGACCCCGCCCGCTAATCGACCGATCACCTCCATCTTTTGCGCTTGGCGTACTTCCTCCTCAAACCGCTTACGTTCCGTGATATCGCGAAAAATTCCTTGAATGATTTTCTTGCCCTCAAGCTCCGTAAGGCTGGTGTTGACCTCGACAGCGATCACCCGTCCCTCAGCATCCTGCAGATGCATCTCCTTGCCGGTAACATTGGTGCCCAATACCGTATGCTGGAGCATCTGCCAATATTCTTCACGCTCGCTCTTGGGGCAGAAATCTTCCCCCAGCCGGCCGACGATCTGCGAGGTGGTCACTCCGAGCAATCGTCCGCTCCTCTCATTTGCCTCGAGAATCACTCCCGTTTGCGCGTCAATCACGAGGATGCCGTCATTGGCCGTGTCGATTAGGTGCTTGTAGCGTTCTTCTGTTTGACGCATATGCCGCAACATCAACCAGGTAACAGCCGCGCCCATGATCAGCGATGCAGCCGTGGCGGCTGATGTCACCAGCAAAAACAGGGCCGCTATCCAGCGCGCCCCCGCGCCCAGAGCGTAAGAAAAGCGATCCTCGAGAGGCGCCAGTCGATCGCCCACCAGGTCAACCCGACGCGCAATCTCACGTAACGTGACGGGATTGGGCTCGCTCGATGTGATCTCTCTATGCATTTCGTCACCAAGCTGCCGCAGTTCTTCGATCAGACTGTCAGCCACGGCCCAGGTGGCTACGGCTTCCGACATATACTTGGTACGGTGGTAGCGGCGGAACAATTTCACCATTCCGTCGATGTCTTCGGACGGTTGCGACCTTGAAGGAAACCGTCGTAAACCATTTTCAGATTAGGACTTTCTTTTTCAAGCTCCAACCGGGCTTGCTTGTCGCCGAGCGGGGTTTGAAGAGCCTGCTGGAATCTCTGGTAGTCTTCTTTCGCATGCGAGGCTGCATATCGAACTAGGCTGAGTACAGCCTCCTTCTGTGCCTTGGACCAAAGGCCCTCTCCGCCCACATAGGCTCTAGCCGCCGATAGGGTCTCAATGGCTTGGTAGCCTAGGATCAACAGGACAATCACAAGCGTGACAAATACCCAGAGAATTAGTGCCAGCTTCCTGGACACGGGCATGTGAAGAAGCACTTTTTTTGTCGACATAGCCTGCTCCACCCTCTCTGCGCCTACCGAGCCTGGTTTTTAGGATCGATTTGTGGCGCGACAAGCTCTCCAGGTCTTCCAGCTCTGGACTGTCGCTACTCGCAAGAACACGCCCGCATGGCTCAGATCGACAGTCCGAGTCGTCCCTGCCCTCCCCCGGCGAAGGGAGAGCGCAGCAAGAGTCCCGTATCGCACGCCAGTACTGTCAGCACTTAGTCAACGTGCGCGCCGAACCTGCGTCTCTGGCTCAGGTTGACGTCGGCATAATCGCAAGGATGAGGTCCGGGTATGCCGTGACCGCCGGGAGGCGGGAAATCAAGGCATCCGCGTCCTTTACACTCGTCGTGTATAAGATACCGACTACCCGGAGCGTAGTCTGTGACGCACGTCACAAATTGTTGTATTTTTTTTCTGTCGATAAAAGCAATCTTGTGCACGTTAGGGCCTGTCGCCTTGCACACACGAAAGAGGACCTCAAGGCTCATGCGCTAAACGTCCCCTCATTCGGCAGCAACTACGATTGGCAGTCCTGCGCTTTCGAGTTCGGCCAGCATAGATGAACTGCGACCATTGTTACCGTTCGAGCGAAGACCACAGCGAGGGGCAATCAACGAGGAGAATAACTCCCAATTGGTCGGCTCCGTTTGCTGGGCAACTCTCCCCGTCTGTGGACTGCGACCCGATGCGGGCCGGAGCAGATCCACCATTCGGAAGCCCGGGTCCACAATTACTAACCGGATGGTCCGACAATTTTGATGGTGACAAGGGCTGTTCAAGGACGATTGATGTCGAGGTTTTCATCCTGACCGTCCGGGCACGAGTTACGCGACGAGCCATACTGAACTCATGCCAGTATCGAGCAGCGGTGACCATTCCGTAGCCAGCGCTGGTGCGTACCGCGCGACCCATAGTGTTAGACTCTTCGACCAACAGGAAAAGGATTCCTAGCAGAACATTCCTTGTCCCACAGGAGTTGAGTGTGATCGGTCAAGTGCTTGGTCATTATCACGTCGTATCGAAAATTGGGGAAGGAGGAATGGGCGCTGTCTATCGCGCGCATGATGAAGTCTTGCATCGCGATGTGGCTTTAAAAGTCGTGAGCAAGAGTGCCGGGCTGGACGAATCGGCCAGTCAGAACCTGCTGCAGGAGGCGCGAGCATCTTCGGCCCTCAGCCATCCCAACATCTGCACCATTCACGAAGTCGGCGAGACCAATGGTGAGCTCTACATTGTGATGGAACTGGTCGAGGGTCAGTCCCTGAGATCCCTAATCGGAGACACCGGCTTAGCGGTGGAGTCGATCCTTCGATACGGCGTACAGATAGCTAACGCCCTCGGCCGCGCTCACGATCGCGGAATCATTCATCGTGATTTGAAGAGCGCGAATGTTGTGGTCACTTCTGACGGTCTGGTCAAAGTTCTAGATTTCGGTTTAGCCAAACGCGTAGGACGCGGGATATTTGAGGGCTCCACCCGGTCCTTTGAGACGGTGCAGGACGCATCCATGTTAAGCGGCACTTTGCCGTACATGGCGCCCGAAGTTTTGCGTGGCGAGGCGGCCGACTACCGCAGTGATTTATGGGCGCTCGGAGTTGTGCTTTATGAAGCCGCTTCCGGGCGTCTGCCATTTGAAGGACGCACTGGCTTTGAGATCAGCTCGGCCATCATGCGCGAGATGCCAAAGCCCCTCGGCCCTCCGGTGCCGCCCGGCCTGTGGGCGATTATCCAACGCTGCCTGGCCAAGGAGCCAATGCAGCGCTATCAACGCGCTGGTGAAGTTCAGGCCGCGCTAGAAGCAGTTCAGTCTTCTGCAGTCATTTCCGCCGAGCCCGGTGGCGATCGAAGCGGACCCAGAACCACGGTCTTGCACAACGTGCAACACATTCATGTCAGGAAGGGAGACTTTCTTTTGTTGGTGGGAACGACAAAAGGAGCTTTTGTCCTACGCTCGAACAGTCAGCGCACCCGTTGGGAAGTTGGCGGTCCATATTTCCACGGGCACGCCGTTTACGCGATGGCCTATGACCAGCGTGATGGCCAACACCGCCTGTGGGCTTCCACGCAGAGCTATTGGGGTACGCTCCTGCGCTCCAGCGACGATTTCGGGAAGAGCTGGACGAATCCGCAGGAAGCCCCCATTCGATTTCCCGCTGATACCGGCGTGTCCTTGAAGAATATCTGGCAGATCTGTTTAGGCCGGCCAGAGGAGCCGAACCTGCTCTATTGCGGAGTGGAGCCTGCCGCACTGTTCGAATCGCGGGATGCGGGGGAGTCATGGTCCCTGGTGCGTGGTCTGTTTGATCATCCGCACCGACCCCGCTGGATGCCCGGGAACGGCGGACTGGCCCTGCATACCATTGTGCTCGATCCCGGGAATGCGCAGCGCATGTACGTGGCAATCTCAGCCGGTGGCGTCTACCGGACCGACGATGGAGGCGGTACCTGGACGGCGCAAAACCGGGGCATCCGGGTCATGTTCATGCCCAGCAAATATCCCGAGTTCGGACAATGTGTACACAAGATCGCGATGCACCCCGCTCGTCCCGAACGTCTTTTCCTGCAAAATCATTGGGGCTTGTATCGCTCCGACGACTATGCCGAAAACTGGAAGGACATTGCCAATGGCGTGCCGTCGGATTTTGGTTTTGCCGTGGTGATGCACCCCAAAAACCCGGACTGTGTGTATATCGTCCCCGTTGACTCCGACGAGTTTCGCTGTACGTGCGAGGGCCGATTGCGTGTTTATCGAACCCGCAATGCTGGCGCTTCATGGGAACCGCTAATGCGCGGCTTGCCTCAAAAGAGAGCTTACGAGACTGTCTTGCGCGATGCCATGACCGCGGACCCGCTCGATCCCGTGGGAATCTATTTCGGCACGCGAAGCGGACAACTCTACGGCTCAACCGATGAAGGGAGGACTTGGAAGAAGATTCTCGATGGGCTGCCGTCCGTGGTCTGCGTAAAGAGTGCTGCCGTCGGAGATCCCTCTGTTTTCCGCGAACTAAAGCCCCCTCAAGAGGCCACAGCGACTTCGTCTCGAAGCAGACGATCGACGGGGAAAAGCACATCTCGAAAAGGAAAAGGCTGATCGTGTCCGTCACCTTTCACATTCCGGGTGCTTTGCGCGAGTTTACTGAGGGGCGCACGAAGGTGGAGATGGAAGCGTCACCAAAAGTTGTCGGCGACGCATTGAAAGCCCTATGGACGCGTTACCCTGGCATTCGAGATCGCATTGCAACCGAGCAAGGCGAAATCCGGCAGCATATTAATGTCTTCGTGGGCAACGAAGAAATTCGATACACCGGCGGACTTGCAACTCCGATACCTCCTGGATCTGAGATTTCGATCGTCTCCGCTGTCAGCGGTGGAGGAGCCCGTCCACGCGGTCCGTACACCAGGTCACCGACCCGATTGCCGCCGGATGACGGCCCGACACGGACCTAATCGGATGGTGAAGAGTTGCCGACAATACACCCGAGGAACCCGGCCTTGCGTAACTAGGAGGTCAATCACAGATGCACTAGACTGCCGCAGATACGAGTACTCATCATGAAAATAGCTGTAGTCGTCGGTACATCAATGCTGGGCCTACTTCTAGGAGCAACTGCTCTTGCCAACCCACAGCACGGCCACGAGGACGCACGGCAGGCTGGTTCCCAGGAGGAGCAACGGCACGAGCATCAAGACGAACACGGACGTTCGTCTACGCAGCAGCACTCGGAGAGACACCAAGTCAATGGGCCGGAGCAACGCAGCGAACGACGGCCTCACGAGCAGCGGGAAAGCCAGAACAGGCCAGAACGGCAGCAGCCACATTACCAGCGGGCAAATGGGCCGGAACACGTGCGCGAGGGAAACTGGCACGAACACGAACAACACTCCGGACCGCGAGACGTTTGGCAGGGCCAGCGCGCGCAGCATTGGCAGGGTGAACATCATACTTGGCGCGAACGTGGGGGTTATCGGGGCTACCGCATTCCTGAAGACCGCTTCCGCGCTCATTTTGGCCGCGGACACTGGTTTCGCGTTCACAGAGACCCAATTATTGTGGTGGATGGATACCCCCGATTCCAGCACGAAGGCTGCTGGTTCAGTCTCGTTGATCCGTGGCCGGAATACTGGTCGCGCACCTGGTACGAAACTGACGACGTCTACGTCGACTACGTCAATGACGGATATTACATGTATAACAGGCGCCATCCCGGAATCGCTATTGCCGTCAACGTCTCATTCTGATCGGCGATCAGAGGTCGTTTAGCGCTCCCCTCCATGCGCCCCTTCTCGTGAGAGCGCCGGTGATGGTCTGCGAGTCCCGAAACTTCGTTCGGCCGGCGCCACCCAAGTCGATCCAGGTCCGGGCGGGCCTACATTGCGATGGAATCATGCACAAGTGACCGCCTTTGTGCCGCGAACGGCGATTCGCTAACTTAAGACTTACGGTTTGCGAAGCCCGACCCGCGTGCCCTGAGGATGGTTGGTCGGAAGACAAGCCCATCACCTTTTCCGTGTCGAGCAGCCGGCGCCCCTCGAACAGTCGGCGGCCCAGCTCCTTGTTTGCCGCAACAACGTCGCTCGGCGGAGCGTTTCGCCGTCTGCGCGTTCGCGGCAACGACCACGCTGCCTCGCACCAGAAATGACCAACCGAGCATCGAGACTTTGATAGCTGCCAAGCGTATTCTGATTGATGTGGAATGGACAGCCAAAACGGTATGGTGGACGAGGGCGGTTGTTGTCGGCGTTATCGTTGTCCTCGTAGTAGGTAAAGAATGCAGGCGGAGAGCGCACCATGAAACGGGTGCAGGTAACCAAGCTCACGCGCAATACTAGAGAACCTAAAGCCATTCTCAGGGATGGCTCGTGCGACGGCTCTGGACACTCTCGGAGTTCGGCATCTGTACGCTCCAGGAAATGATAGCGATCCTGGGATGTGCCGACAGCCGATACGCGCACCGCTTTGAGCGATCGACGGTACGACCTCAAGAAGGACGGGAGTTTACGTGCGACTACTCAGTGTTCGCCTCATTGTTTCGCTCATACTGGGCGTTACTCTGGTTTCATTGTTCTCCACGTACTACGAGGCCCGAAGAGAGAAGCAAGGCCTGCGGAATGAATTGGAGCGCAGGGCAGAGGTTCTTGGAGAGAGTCTGGTCGGAAATGTCGAACCTCAGCTCGACAAGGGATCGCTTAGGGAACTCAAGCGGGTGGTTGAGCGGTTTAGCAACCGCGAGCACTTGGCCGGAGTCGCCGTCTTCAACCCAAAGCTGGAACCCATTGCTGTGTCCTCGGGGTTAATGCAAGGTCTCCAGCCCCAGTCTTTCGCAGTTCCGCAAGCCATTGCAGAAAACAGGAAACAGAGCCAGTTTGTTCGCAGAGCTAGCGGGTCCGTGCACATTTATGCGCTGCCTCTTCACCAGCAGGAACAAGTGGTCGGTGAACTGGTTATTGTGCACGATGCCAGCTACATTAACGCGCAGACCGCCCATGTGTGGCGCGAAGATTTCCTCCGGGTGCTGCTCCAGGTTGTTCTGATCGCGTTCATTACCCTGTTGATTGTCCGCTGGAGCATCGCGGGACCCATCGCTCGGGCGGCGCAGTGGATGAAAGCTCTACGGACCGGCAGAGTGGGCGCCATTCGTGCCGCTATGCCCGACCTGGATTTGCTCCGCCCGCTAGCGAGAGAGATGGAGACTTTGGCAGAAAGCTTGAGGACGGCCCGTTCGGCCGCGGAAATGGAGGCGCAATTACGCGAAGCTGGGGAATCAGTCTGGACACCCGAGCGGCTTTCCGTGCACGTGCGCGGCAAACTTGCCAACAGCCGATTATTTGTAGTCTCCAACCGCGAGCCTTACAGCCACATTCGACGGGGTAACTCGGTACAGGCCATAGTTCCGGCTAGCGGACTAGTAACCGCGTTGCAGCCAGTGCTGTGTGCTTGTGATGGGACCTGGGTCGCGCACGGCAGCGGCGATGCCGACCTAGAAACCGTCGATGGGCACGACCGTCTGCGGGTTCCTCCTCAAGAACCGAAATACACCTTACGCAGAGTCTGGCTGACAAAAGAAGAAGAAGAAGGTTACTACTACGGTTTCGCCAATGAGGGGCTCTGGCCGCTTTGCCATATTGCTCACACCCGGCCGACGTTTCGCGTCTCCGATTGGGACCATTATTGCAAGGCAAACGTGAAGTTTGCCAAAGCCGTACTGGAAGAGATGGCTGGCGTAGAACAGCCGGTTCTCCTGGTCCAGGACTACCACTTTGGATTGTTGCCGCGTCTGGTGAAAAAAGCGCGACCCGACGCACGGGTGGCCATCTTCTGGCATATCCCCTGGCCCAACCCCGAGACCTTCGGAATCTGCCCCTGGCAGCGCGAATTATTGGAGGGTCTGTTGGGCGCCGATCTGATCGCGTTCCATATTCAGTCGCACTGTACAAACTTCTTGCAGACTGTGGACCGCACGCTGGAATCACGCATTGACTGGGACCACTTTGCCGTCAATCGCGAGGAGCATCGCACTGCCGTGAAGCCTTTTCCCATCAGCGTAGAGTTCCCTGGCGTTTCACCTACTCCACCTGATCACAACCCTTATCTGGAGCGGGTGGCGCTACTACAGGAATCCGGGGTGGAGGCGCTGCTGCTCGGACTGGGCGTGGATCGCGTGGACTACACCAAGGGGATCCTCGAGCGTTTCCTGGCGATTGAGCGAATGTTGGAGAAATATCCGGACTATTGCGAGAAGTTTACCTTTGTGCAGATTGGAGCTCCAAGCCGCACCCATATCAAGCGCTATCACGACTTCTTTGCCGACGTAGAAGCCGAATCCGAACGAATTAACTGGCGCTTTCAGACTGGCAAGTGGAAGCCGATTGTCTTCCTGAACCGGCAGCATAGCCACGGCGAGATTGAACGTTACTACCGGACCGCGGACGTTTGCCTGGTCACGTCCTTACACGATGGAATGAACCTCGTAGCCAAGGAGTTTGTTGCCGCTCGTGATGATGAACAGGGAGTCCTGATCCTCAGCCGCTTTACCGGGGCGGCTCGTGAGTTGCGTGATGCGGTGTTGGTGAATCCCTACGATATTGAACGCACCGCGGATGCCATCCGATATGCCCTGGAAATGGAGCCCGAGGAGCGAACCGCCCGCATGCAACGCCTGCGCAAGGTGGTCAAGGAGAAAAACATTTATCGCTGGGCGGCAAACCTGATTGCCGAACTTTGCGAGGTCCGTCTTGACGCCCCAACTGGCGTCAGAGTTGCAAACGAAGCTGCGCCCGCCAGTTTGCTTCCCAAGGCCTTACAGCAGTGAGGCCAACGCTGGTGGATGCGACGAATGAAACGATAGCTGGAGCAAATCTCGCCCCAAAAGGGTAGCCTGAGCGAATGAGCCCGGAAGCGCGAAAAGACCAGGCGGGCCACAGTTAGCCAACTTTCCGTGCAGAGGCGGTGCCGGCGTTTGGGCGACGGCATTATCCAGAGCTGCCCCGGCCAGCTATAATCGCGCCTCGCGATGATTACGGTTTCCAAAGAAGACTATCTGAAAGCGATTTTCGAAGCTGAGAGCGAAGGCGTAAGCGTCATCTCGGCGACGCTCGCCGGATGGCTCAAAGTGACCCCGCCAGCGGTCACCATGGCGTTGCGTCGACTGAAGCGGGATGGCCTGGTGGAGGTGCGCAAGGACCGGCGGGTGCGGTTGACCAACGCTGGCCGACGCATTGCGAAGCGCACCGCCATTCGCCATCACCTGATTGAACGGATGCTGAATGAAGTATTCGAAATGCCCTGGTACCGGACCCACGATGAAGCCGAACAGCTTGAGCATGCGGTCTCGGCGGATTTTGAGTTGTTGCTGGTCAAGAAGCTGGGGCGAGGCGGAGCCTGTCCTCACGGCAACTTCGCGACCTTCGATAGTCCCGCACAGAAGAGCCGGCGTGGGTACAGGCTGCTGTCGGATGTGGAACCGGGCCAGAGCTACATCGTGGCCAGTGTTTACGAGCGGGATTCGAAGTTGGGTGAATTGCTTGATAAACGAGGCATCAGGCCAGGAAGCCAGCTGTATCTGCGTGAGCGCAACTACGACCAAACCCTCTCCATCGACACCTCCGCTGGCGCCATTGTTCTGGGCAGCCCGGCGGCAGAGAAAATCTGGGTGTCCTCAGCCCCGGCTCCGGTCGCGAGGCGTTAGTTAACTGCGGTTAATCTGTGCTAATATACCGACGCTAAGTGAAAGCAGAGGGACGGATGGAGACGAAGGTTCCAGACGGCAGCCACTTGTCGTTGGAGGGGATGCACAGCACCGTCGAAGTGCCGCACCGCGAGGCCGGCTTCTGGGAGCAGTGGCGGGCTTTCGTGGGGCCGGCAATTCTGGTCAGCGTCGGCTACATGGATCCCGGCAACTGGGGGACCGACCTGCAAGCCGGCGCTCAGTTCAAATACGGACTCTTGTGGGTGGTTGGAGTGGCCAGCCTGATAGCCATCTTCATGCAGGTGATATCGGCGCGATTGGGGGTGGTGACCGGCAAGGATCTGGCCCAATGTTGCCGCGACTGGTATCCCGGCTGGACCCGTTGGCCCAACTGGCTGATGAGTGAAGTGGCGATTGGAGCCTGTGATCTGGCGGAGGTACTGGGGAGTGCCGTAGCCCTCAATTTGCTGTTTCATATCCCGCTGCTCTGGGCTGTCATTATTACCGGCCTGGACGTGCTCCTGCTCCTGGCCTTGCAAGGGTTTGGGATGCGCACCATCGAGGCGGTGGTTCTCCTGCTAATAGCGACAATCGGGGTGTGCTACTTCATCGAGATTTTCGTTCTTCCGCAGACCCACCTGGGTTTTCTGGAGATGGGACGAGCACTGATTTCCCCCCACTTCGGTCATACCGGGATGTTATACGTGGCCGTCGGCATCATCGGCGCGACCGTAATGCCGCATAACCTGTACTTGCACTCGGCCCTGGTGCAGAGCCGCCAGCTGCAGAAGGACGAACCGTCCGTCCGGCGGGCGATCCGCTTCAACACCATCGATTCCGCCGTGGCCTTGACCGTTGCCTTCTTCGTAAACGCGGCGATTCTGGTACTGGCGGCGACGGTGTTCTTTGGCAAGGAAAGCGTAACTGTATCCGGCGGGCAGGTAGTTAGGTTCAGCCCCGAGAGTGACTGGATTCGGGTCGCTTACTTGACGCTGGCGCCGTTATTGGGGACGGCCGCCGCGAGCACACTGTTTGCGGTGGCGCTGCTGGCAAGCGGCCAGAGCAGCACCATCACCGGCACGCTGGCCGGGCAAGTGGTGATGGAAGGCTTCCTGCACTGGCGCATCAAACCCTGGGTGCGGCGGCTCATCACCCGCTCACTGGCCATCCTGCCGGCAGTACTGATTATCGGCTGGCGCGGCGAAAGCAGCGTTACCGATCTGCTCACGCTTAGCCAGGTTGTGCTGGCGCTGCAGCTTCCCTTCGCCATGTTTCCCCTGCTGCACTTCACCAGTTCCCGCAAGCGTATGGGGGCCTGGAAGAACGGATGGTTTTTACTGATGGCTGGCTGGGCCAGCGCCATTCTGATCACCGCGATGGACCTGTATGGCTTGCCGGACTCGCTCAAAGCCGCGTGGCAGGTCATCACCGGCGCATAAGCCGGCAGAAACGGAATAACCATGTACCAAACCATTCTCGTGACCTTGGATGGCACGGCAACTGACCGGGCGATTATCGAACATATCAAGCAACTCGCGGCGCTCGCGGGGAGCCGTTTGGTGTTGCTGCACGTGGCCGATGGATGGGCAGCCAGGACCTATGGCCCGGACGCAGTCAGTCCCGAAATCGCCGAAGACACAGCGTATCTGCAAAAGGTCCGGTCGGAGTTTCAATCCATGGGCATTCCTACGGAGGCCGAACTGGCATATGGCGAACCAGTGAACGAGATTATCAAATGGATCCGGCAGAAGGGCTGCGACCTGGTGGCGATGAGCACACATGGACACCGCTTCCTTGCCGACATATTTCTTGGCAACACAGCCAGCCGGGTGCAGCACAGTATCAGTGTGCCAGTTCTTCTTCTCAGGGCGAAATGACGTGTTGCCACGGAAAAGCGACGATTTGGAACTTGTCGATACTGCTGCTTCCATGGTTTCTGGGCGTGGCGATTGTCGCCTCAGCGCAGCAGAGTGCCGGGACGCCAAAAGGACCGGAAGACGTGCCGGGGCCTGTCGAACCCACAGCCAACCCCGGCCGACCAACCGTCTCCACGCCCGCCACCCTCACTCCGGTCGCCTACCTTCAATTTGAAAGCGGATTCTTGGGTGCGTGGCATTCTCCCGAGTTCTCTTCCCAGTCAAGTCTCAATGAGGTGGTGAAGTTTTCCCTATCGCGCCGGATCGAATTGCTAGCCGGGGCAGGACCATTTGCCCATTCCCGCGCTGGAAACCAAGCTGCCAATGGAACGGGAGACGTGTCTCTGGGAGTGCAAGGGGTTGTCCATCAGGGGGAAGGCGCACAGCCGACAATTGCGTTGAGTTATTTCCGCCGAGTTTACAGTGGAGGCACACCTGACCTCGATATTGGCAGCTCCAGAAACTCCATGCTCCTGCTTGCCAGCGCCGACGTAAGAGGCTTTCACTACGACACCAATTATCTCTTCAACGAAGTCATTGACGGCGCGACTCACCGCGCCCAGTTCGGGCAGACGCTCTCGGTTTCACACTCACTCGGGAATAAATTCGGAATCTCCGGAGAAATATGGCATTTCACTCAGCCTTTTCTCCACAGCAATGCCGTCGGCAACTTGTGGGCGCTGAACTACAACGCGCGGAAAAACCTAGTGCTCGACGGTGGTTTCAATCGTGGACTCACGAGTACGTCCACACGGTGGGAAGTGTTTGCCGGATTCACTTATGTGCTGCCGTATAAGATCCTTCTGCACTGACCGGCAACCCGGCGGGGATGGCGGAATCGACCGAGCGAATAGGCCGGTGTAGGTGCCGACCATCAGGCTACGCCTGGATTTCTGACCTGCAAGTCACCTCGGCGAGGAACGGCGCATATTCCAGATAGCTGCTGAAAATACGGGCAATGGGGAGACTGTGACAGCTTGGGGCTTCTTGCGCCAGATCACTGGCTCTACCGGTCCGACCAGGAAAACCCAGGACGTTGTTCCTGTCAGTGCGACGGCCGTGAGTATGGCGAAAGCCCAGTAAAAGTGGCCGGTCCGGTCCAGGACCAATCCGGTGATTGCCGGAGCCACAACCCCTGCAAGATTGCCAACGAAGTTCTGGAAACCTGTCCATCGGCCTGCGGCTTGCGGCCCCGCGAGCGTCTGCGTGATCGCCCAGAGATTGGAAGCAGCAGCGCCGAAAGAAATCACGGCCAACAAGAGCATGGCTACGCAAAGGACCGGCCCCGTGGCGGCAGATAAGCCGAGGAAAGTCCCGGCAAGTGCCAGCCCTCCATGGTAACGTGGCCAGAGTAACAGTCGGTCCAAGCGGCACCACCAACTGGAAGGAACAGCATGTAACAGAAATCGTGAGCTCTGTTTCAGGTACTTGCCCCGGGAGTTTTCCTAACGCTTGCTCAGGCAGTACCACTTTCCAGATTGGGGCGGGCTACCAGCCCTCGGTTCCTGAGGGTAGTAAGACTGTTCCAGTCGGTCCTCTTCTTGTGGCCACCGAGAATGAGTTCTTTGACCAATATTCTTCAACATCCACCGCGAGTCTACTTGACTACTACGGCGGTGGCAGTACCTGTGCGCAGACGTGGAGCCAACAGTCAAGAACGCGTGCAGCGGAGGACAACAGATCCTGAGTCATACTTTCATTTACACTTTCACCAAGTCGACTATTAATGGTCCACCAGTGACGCTGGTAACGGTATGTGAGTGAGTGAGTGAGGGAGGGAGGGAGGGAGGGAGGGAGGGAGGGCCTATGTTGCGCGCTCTGTATCTAATTTCTGCTGTCCTGTCATTCGTGACATTCTCGCATGCTTTTCCACAACAACCGCCCGAAGTTGGCCGTGTAAAGCTTTACAGGTACGGCGAACTCTTACAGCAGCACAATATAGAGTTAACGGAGCCGGCCTTGATAAATGCCTTGAAGAATCCGGATCCCGATGTGAGATACTTGGCCGCGATGAAGCTGGCAGAGGACAAAGCGCTTGCCACGATTCCAGCTATTGAAGAGGCCGTCAGAGTCGAGAAAGATCCTCGGGATCAGGTGAATATGGCACTCGCACTTGGGCTACTCAGCGATCAAATCGGACTGGCCAAACTGAAGAAGGTGTGCGCCGACAAGAACTTTGTTCCAGAATTCCGGCTCTATGCGGTTCGGTATATGTTCGATCTCCATTCTCAAAAGGATGAAGATTGTCTCGCCGCTGCTGAGCAGCTGGCGGCATCCAGGAATGTTAATATCGGTGATCGGGTGTCAGCTTTATCTCTTCTACCAAGTTTTCAGAATCTGACGACAGATGAATCACCGAAGATCGTTAACCTAGTAGCTAATTGTTTGGAGGACTCGGAGCCGGTCGTGCAACTGGCCGCTAGTAGTGCACTTGTGAATCTTGGAGGAGCGTCTGCCATCCTTTATCTCAGGAGTGCAATAGCAAGAGAGAAGGACGAAAACGTGCGTGCAGCGTTTGAGAGGGATCTCAAAAGGTTGGAGGAGAGCGCAAAGTAATAAAGCAAACACTGCGCGACCAAAATAACGATTTCCGTCTGTTAGAAGGAAATCCGATTCGGGACTTGTGGTTGTTTTCGCAAATGCCGACGCGCCGTACTAACCGGGGCCGAACGCGAAGCTAACCGAATCCTCGGCCATGCTGGCTTGCGGGCTGTTTGGTTAGAATGTCCGGTGGGGCCGTCCACCGCTAACCCGCAGGGAACCTTGCCAGAAAGCGCCCCAAGCTACCGACATCAGGCTGCGGGTGCTTGCTGTGCCCATTCAGAATAAGTTCTAATACAATGTCTTCGGTTTTACAGTCCATCCGGTTCTCGCCAGCGTTTACTACCAATACGCAGTACGTTCTCGCGAGGAATGACGATGCCGAGTTTGAGCTCCCCATAATTCTGGGGTTGCGTCATAGCCTCATAGCCCACGAAATCGGTCATTTGCTGCTTGGCCCGAACGGCCACTCCTCCGGGGGAATCATGCAGCGGCAGTGGGAACCTCGTCAGGTCCGGCATCTCATGATGGGGACTTTGCTTTTCACCACCGAACAGGCGAAGCTCATGCGGGCCCAGGCGCGAACGCGAATCAGGGCGCAGGCGGCCAGCGTTAAAGAGTCCGCGCAGAGTGAATGATCGCTGGGCAGGAGTAGCGACCCGGATTTTGCCATTTGGCAGCCCATCCGACGATTCTGGACGTATCGTCGCTAGCCGGAAGTAACCTGGCCTCGCCATCACGAGATTAACCCCGCCACCAATCAATGCAATCAGACTTACTTCTACAGCAACTGGGCACAGCGCGTGACAGAAAGCGGAAGTTTCGGGATCTGACGATCGAAGCTGTTGATGAATCCGTGCTCAGCGATTCGGCGTGGACGGATTATGAGCGGGACGGCGACAGTAAAGCTCTCGCAGCGAAGCACGCGCTGTTCTTCCGTTCTGTCTTCATGCCATCGTTGGCTTCAGCTCTTACCCGCGTTCGCAGCGGCGACGCCGAAGCCTTGGCGGCTTTCGGAAACCGACTGGAGGATGGGCT
>WNFE01002053.1_pt1 | contig 26857 bp, 25 predicted proteins | sample 5400451 | NCBI WGS metagenome assembly WNFE01 (sample SAMN13153344, study PRJNA577476) | soil metagenome | isolation source: 200 cm saprolite under Douglas fir tree site 2 hole 2 | place: USA:California | collected 2015-04-18
GAGGCCGGCGGCCTTGAGCAGCGTCAGCACCGCGGGGGTGCGGATCATGGTCACCCACGTGCCGATCTGCACCTCGCCGCGCTCGGCGCGGACCCGGTACGCGTTCTCGTTCATCGCCCGTCAGCTCATCAAGCCGTAGAACTTCCCGGCGTTCTCACAGGTGATCTGATGAACGACATGGGGCGGCAGATGACCGAACTGCTCCTCGATGTACTTTGACGACTGGGGCCAGACCCCGTCGGGGTGAGGATAGTCCGACCCCCACATGAGCGTCTCGACGCCCATCTCGTCGATCAGCTTGGTGCCGATTTGATCGAACTGGAACGTCGCCCGGCACTGTCGTCGCCAGTAGTCGCTCGGCTTCATCGTGAGGCCCAGATCGCGGAAGCGGTCTTCCCACTCGAAGTCCATGCGGTCGAGCGCGTACGGGATCCAGCCGATGCCGTCCCCGCAGCCCGAGCCGCGCCACTCGGTAGACCTCCTTGACGGCCGCGTCGAGGTTGCCGTACGGCAAACAGGCGAGCCCGATGTGGCGCTCGGGATAGTGCTTGCAGAACTCGACGAGCCAGTCGTTGTAGATCCGGAACATCTCGCCCGCCGCCTCGTGGTCGCCGAGCCGCGTCGCGGCCCCGAGGATACCGAAGAGCACCTCGGCCTGGACGCCGTCCCGGTCCATGTCCTTGACGCGCAGGTGCGGATCGCCTGGGCGGCGGATCCCCTTCTTGCCGTCGTCGTAGAGCCCGGTCGACGCCATCACGTTGGTTTTGCCCGGGCACGTACTTCGTGCCCGTCGACCCGATGCCGCCGACGAGCCCGAACGGCGCTCCCTTCTTGGTCGTCCACTGCAGTCCGTCGGGCCCTTCCACGACGTAGGGCATGCGGTCCTTCATGAGCGCCGAGGCGTTCGCGGTGAAGAGATCGGGCGGGAGCCAGGGCATGTCGATGTGACAGTCGGCCGAGATCCTCGTGTAGCGCATATCGCCCTCCCGTCTGAGATGAGCCGATGCTAGTCCCGCCGCCGCCCCTGGGCAAGAGGAGACCGCAGCGACTACACTCGACGGCGATGCGCCAGGTCGGCAAGCGAGCGCGCGCGGCGACCCCGGGAGCCGTGGTCGGCGTCATCTCCGACACTCACGGACTCTTGCGGCCGGAGGCTGTCGCGGCGCTGGCCGGTGTGGATGTGATCGTCCACGCGGGCGATATCGGCAGCGCCGCGGTCCTCGAGGCGCTCCGCCAGATCGCCCCGATCATCGCGGTGCGTGGCAACAACGACCGCGAGAGCTGGGCGGCATCGCTTCCGGAAATCGTGAAAACCGATGTCGGCGGGATTCGCCTGTGCGTCGTGCACGACATCAAGCACCTCGGCGGAGATCCGGCGAGTGAGGGCGTCGATGTCGTCATCTCCGGCCATTCCCATCGGCCGAGCGTTGAGCGCCGCGCGCGCCTCTTGCTGCTCAATCCCGGAAGCGCCGGGCCGCGCCGCTTCACGCTGCCGGTCGCGGTGGCCCGGCTTCACGTCGGGCCTGCCGGTCTCCGGGCCGAGATCGTCGAGCTCGGCACCTCTCGCCCACCCGCGCGGTGACGAGGCGGGCTCGTCGGGGCGACCTTGACGGCACCCGCGTCGCCGGAGCAGTATCGCTCCGGGGAGGGGCCCGATGAAGAAGGACATCTCCAGCCTCCGCTCGACGCTCGAGTACCTCGAGGCCGCCGGCGAGCTGGTCAGCACGGACGTGGAGGTCGACCCGCACCTCGAGGTCGCGGCGATCCAGAAGCGCTTCGATGGCGGCGGCGCCCTGCTCTTCAACAAGGTGAAGGGCTACCCGAACGCGCGCATCTGCAACAACATCTTCGCGAGCGCCGAGCGCATCGCCCGGCTCCTGGACGTCGACGACCCGCGAAAGCTCAAGCACAAGGTCGTCGAGGCGCTGCGTGATCCCTTGCCGCCCGTGGAGGTGAAGGACGGGCCCTGCCAGGAAGTGGTGCTGACGAAGGACATCGACGTATGGGACGTCGTCCCCATGATCTCGCACTCCGACAGCGATCCCGGGCGTACCCTGGGGGCCGGCACCACGGTCGTCCGGGGCAAGTATTTCTGGGGCGGCTCGCACATCGGCTACAACCGGATGAACTTTCGCGGGCCCGACTACTCGAGCTTCCAGATCTCACCCGGCTCCCACATGGACCAGGTGGCCACGCACTGGTATCGCAAGGGGCCGATCCCGGTCACGATCAATATCGGCATCCCCCCGACCTGCACGATGATGGCGGGCTCGGGTTTCACGTACGTGATCTTGCCGCGGGGCTGCGACGAGCTCGGCGTCGCCGGCGCTCTTCAGGGCTATCCCGTCGAGCTCGTCAAGGCGCGGACCCAGGACGCCTGGTCCATCGCCAGCGCGGAGTACGTCATCGAAGGCTACATCGACACCACCCAGAAGGTGTGGGAGAGCCCGCTGGCCGAGAAGGACGACGCGCAGGGTGTCCACCCGTTCCATCCGGAGTGGTCGGGCTACATGGGCAAGGCGTACCGCACCTACAAGTTCCAGGCGACCGCGATCACCCATCGAGCCGACCGGCCGCTCTACTACGGCCTCATCGTGCACGGCATGGACGAGCACTTCATCGACGGGGTCGTGCGGGAGGCGTGTTTTCTGGAGCTGGCGGACCGCATCGTTCCCGGTCTCTGCATCGACACGAATATTCCGATGGGCATGACCGACTGGGGCGGGGTGATTTTCCAGGTCAAGAAGCGCCGTGCGCGCGACGAGGGGCTCCATCGCAATATTCTCACCGCCGCCCTGTCGATCTCGCTGGGAGCGCGTCTCGGCATCGTCGTCGACGAGGACGTGGACATCTACAACATCGAGGACGTCCTCTGGGCGCTCACGACGCGGGTCAATCCGAAGGAGGACATCCTGACGATCTGCGAGGGCGGCTTCGGACAGACCTTTCAGCCGGCGGAGCGCAGCTCGGCCGGCGACCGCCAGTGGACGCAGAGCAATATCCGATTCTCGGGCGCGCTGGGCATCGACGCCACGCGCCCGTTCATCTACCGGGACGCCTTCGAGCGGGCCCGTTACAACGTCGAGGTCGTGGACCTCGCGAAGTTCTACTCGCCCGAGCAGATCCGGCAGGCGAAGGAAGGGCAACGCGACTACGCCAAGTTCCTGGCGGAGCGCGGGATCTGACGGGTCGTCACTGCCGTGTCTTTAGCGGAGAAGAGGGACGCCATGGACTTCGGAATCTTCACGGAGCAGATACGACGTGGGAGCAGTCAGGGTGAGGCGTTCGTCGAGCTGTTCGAGCTCGTCGATGCGGCGGAGACGTGGGGGCTCGACGTCGTGTGGCTGGCGGAGATGCTCGTCAATCCCACTCGTTCCGTACTGTCGGCGCCCCTGCTGGTGGCGAGCTGGATCGTCGCGCGGACCAAGCGCCTGCGCGTAGGGACGGCGGTTCAGCTTCTTCCGCTGAACCACCCGCTCCGCGTCGCTGGCGAGGTCGCCACGCTCGATCATCTGAGCCACGGACGGTTCGACTTCGGCGTTGGCCGCAGCGGAGGCCCGCGGGCCTACGACGCGCTCGGCGTCCCCTACGAAGAGAGCCAGGGACGCTTCTTCGAAGCGCTGGAGATCATCCTCTCGGCGTGGAAGGGCGAGCCCTTCAGCTACGAAGGCAAGTTCTATCGCTTCGCCGACACCACTGTCACCCCGCGCCCGTATCAGCAGCCGCATCCTCCGGTCCGGATGGCCGCGACGACCCCGGAGACTTTTCCGCATGTCGGCCGGATGGGTCTGCCGATCTTCGTCGGACTTCGCGGCATGAACATCCCCGAGCTGGCGGGACACGTGCGACGTTACCGCGAGGCGTGGCGAGAGGCGGGGCACTCCGGTGATGGCGACGTATGCCTCCGGATTCCGGTGTACGCCGCGCCCACGGAGAAGGCCGCCGTGGAAGAGCCGGAGGAGACCATCATGTACTACTTCCGGCGCCAGGCCGACCTGACCCGAGCGCCGATCGGTCGTCCCGGGACCGGCCCGGCCGAGCGACGAGTGACTCAGGCCCGGGCCCTGTCGAGCCTCTCGTACCCGGAGATCTTGAGCACCAAGGTCGCGTTCGGCACGGGCCCGGGGCTGATCGACCGTTTCACGCAGCTTCGCGAAGAGCTCAGCCTGAACGGGATCGCGGCGGAGCTGAATCCCGGTGGACTCTTGCCGAAGGGGCAAGAGACGCGCACCTTGCAGATTCTCACGCATCAAGTGATGCCCGCGTTCAAATAGGCTCCGCGGCACGTCAACGAAGGAGCGATCGATGGCCACCCGCGACAGCGCCACCACGAAATTCGAGACGGTGCGGTACGAGAGGAAGGGGGCGGTGTGCCACATCATCCTGAACCGCCCGGAGAAGCTCAACGCGGCGAACGATCAACTCGTGGAGGACGTCAACGACGCGCTCTTCGAGTTCGACGCCGACGCCGAGCTCAAGGTCGCGATTCTGAGCGGCGCCGGCCGCGCCTTCTGCTCGGGGGCTGACGTGCAGCAGCGTCAGCTCCGCACGCGCGAGGAGCTGAAGCGGCTCGGCGGGCCGGCCGGCCGGCGCTCGCGGGAGAACGGGCTGGCCGACGCCGTCAACTGGAAGCCGGTGATCGCCGCCGTGCACGGCTACGCCCTCGGTCTGGGCTACTCGCTGTCCCAGTCGTGCGATCTGGTCGTGGCGGCCGAGGGGACGAAGTTCCAGATCCGCGAGGTGCAGCGCGGCCTCGGCGGCGGCCAGCACTGGGTCGCCACGTGGTTCTGGACGGGCAGCCGGTTCGCCAACGAGGTTGCCCTCACCGGCCGCATGTTCACGGCCGAGGAAGCGCTCCGTCACGGCATGGTGAACCGCGTCGTCCCGTCGGCGGAGATGATCCCCACCGCCGAGGCGCTCGCCGCGGAGATTCTCGAGAACCCGCCACTCGCCGTCCGGGCCAACGTGCGGGTCATGCGGTGGTTCGTCAACGAGATGCAGCGTCAGTCCCGTTACTACACGCAGGGCCTCGCCCTCCACCTCAGCGACGACTTCCAGGAGTCGGCCCGCGCGTTCGTGGACAAGCGCAAGGCGGTCTTCAAGGGCCGGTAGGGCGGCTACTCCGCGAACTGCGCCGCCCGCCAGCGCAGGGCGGCCGCGAGACCTTCTTTCTCCCTGATCTCGTCGAACTTCATCCCGACGTCGGTCCGGGCCGCGTAGAGCGGCGCCAGGACGTCGAGTCCGGCCCGGATGGCGTTGCGAAAGCCGGCGGCCTCGGCGCCCCGGTTGAGGGCGAGCTTGGTGCCCGCCAGCGCCTCGGGGGAAATGAGGCCCATCCGCCGCGCGAACTTCAGCGTTGCCGCCTGCAGCTCGGCCCGAGGCACCACCCGGTTCACCATCCCGTACTGCAGGGCCGTCTGCGCGTCGATGGGGTCGCCGAGATAGAGGAGCTCGCGGGCGCGCTTGAGACCGATGACGAAGGGCATGACGAGCGCGGGCCCGACGTTCGAGAAGCGGATCTCCGGCTCGCCGAAGAGGGCGTCGGCGGCGGCGATCGTGATGTCGCACATCATCGCCAGCTCGCAGCCGCCGCCGAGGCAGTGCCCCTGGACGGAGGCGATCACCGGCTTTTTCATCTCCCAGGGCGTCATCTCGAGCGCGACGTCGTCGGTGAGCGATTCGTGCCAGGCGAGCGCGTTCCCGCGTCTGGCGGCCCGGGCCGGGTTAGGCGCGATGTCGTAACCGGAGCAGAAGCTCCGGCCCTCGGCGCGGAGCACCACCACGCTGGTGGCCGGGTCGCGGTCGGCCTCGCGGAAGCGCTCGGCGAGAGTCCGCTTCAAGTCGGCGCTGATGGCATTGAGCTTATCGGGCCGATTGAGCGAGACAATGCCGACGCGGTCGTCGACGGCATACGTCACGAGCTGCGGGGTCATGGCAGGCTCCTCCCGGTCGGCATCATGAGCGAGATTCGGTTACGGCCGCCGACGTGCGCGTACTGGACGCGTTCCGCCATCGCGGCGATCAGCAAGACCCCCAGCCCCCCGACCGGGCGCTCCTCAACGCCAGCGGTGTCGTCGGGAACCCGGACCCTGGCAAACGGGTCGTGAGGAGGTGCTGTATCCTCGTAAATGAGCGTGATCCAGTCGAGCCCGACGTCGAAGGTGAGATGGACGGGCGCCTCGGTGTCGGTCCCGTGGCCGTGGACCACGGTGTTGGTAAAAAGCTCCTCTACCAGCAACGTCATCCTGAGACATGCCTTGCGAGGCACGCCGCCGGTCGCGCACACGTCGGCGATGAATTGCGCCACAGCGGGTAGCGTGTCTCGTCGGGCCGGGAAGACCCTGTTGTGGTTTCCGGTATCGACGCGGTCGCTCGTGCTCGATCTCCGATGTCCGATGAATGTGAGCCCGACTCGGCTACTATATATACATCGATATGCATCGGGATACGCATCGTGCGGCGCTCATTCCGGAAACGACCTGATGCTCGCGCGATGTCGAGGAGGGAACGATGAGATCCGTATTGATTTCTCTGGCTCTACCCATTGTGCTGACGCTCGGCGCGGCGAGCGCCGAAGCCGCCGAGGACGCCGGACACATCAAGGTGTCCAACGGTATCGTCCAGATCGAGCGCTCGGGGCAGCGACTCCCCGCACCGGTCGGAAGCGTCGTCCAGCAGGGCGACCTGGTGATCACGGGCGCGGACGGCTCGGTGGGGATCACATTCCGCGACAATAGTCTGCTCTCCGTCGGTCCGGACAGCGTGCTCTCGATCGACCGCTTCGTTTTCGATTCGACGACCCATCAGGGAGCCTTCGAGAGCTCGCTGAAGCAGGGCACGCTCGCGGTGGTGTCCGGAAAGCTGGCCAAGCAGTCTCCGGACGCGATGACGGTGAAGACTCCGGCGGCGATTCTCGGCGTGCGCGGGACCGAATTTCTTGTTCGCACCGGCCAGTCGAAAGACTGACGTCTCGTCCGCTCTTACGCGAAATCTCGTCAGGCTCGCGCCGCTGGGGCTGCTCGTTCTGGCCGGCTGCGCCGGGCGGGACGATCTCTACGTGCTCTTGCCGGGCAAGGCCAAGACCGGCGCGTTGACCGTGACCAGCGGCGGCGAGCAGCGCGTCCTCAATCAGCCCTACGCCGCTGCGCGCGTGACGAGAACCGGCAGCGTGGACGCCCGAGTGACCACGGAGGCGGAGGTGCGGCGGGCGTTCGGTCCGGCGCTCGCGGCGCAGCCCGGTCGGCCGGTGTCCTTTTACCTCTATTTTCTCGCCGACACGGACGAGTTCACGCTGGAGTCCAAGCAGGTCGTCAACCAGATCTTCGCCGAGATCGCCCGCCGGCCGGCGCCCGAGATCGTCATCATCGGACACACGGATCGCGTCGGGTCCGTGCAGTACAACGACGCGCTGTCGCTCAAGCGCGCCGACCGGGTGCGCGAGGAGCTCCGGAAGCTCGGGATCCCAAAGGTCCGGATCTCGGTGGCAGGTCGCGGAAAGCGCGAGCCCGAGATTTCGACCGCCGACGAGGTGCCCGAGCCGCGCAACCGGCGCGTGGAGATCAACGTCCGGTAGCCGAGGCCGGTCCCGTCCAGCGCACCACGAGAATGGCCATGTCGTCGGAGGGCTCCACACCGTCGGTAAACCGCTCGACCTCGCGACGGATGGCGTCACCCACTTCCGAGGCGCTCGCGGCACGGCCGACCTGCATGAGCAGCGCTTCGAGGCGGTTCCGCCCGTAGAGCGCGGCGCCGGGGCTCACCGCTTCGGTCACGCCGTCGGTGACGAGGCAGAGCGTGTCGCCCGGCTCCAAGCGTCGCGAGCTCGCGGCGTACGGGAAGCAGTCGACGGCACAGAGCGGCGGGCCCCCGCCGTCCATGAGCCGGAGCAGGGGCCGTGCTCCGCTCGGCAGCAGATACGGCGGTTCGTGCCCGGCATTGCAGTACTCGAGCAGGCCCGTGCGCGTGTCGAGGATACCGGCCAGCACGGTGACGAAGAGCCCTCCGGTGTTCTCGCGGGAGATCTCGGCGTTCGCCTCGCGCATCACCGCCTCGACCTGACGGGCTTGACGCAGCGCCACGCTCTTGTAGAGCGCTTTGCTCACGGCCATGAAGAGGCTGCCCGGCAACCCCTTTCCCGACACGTCTCCGATCAGGAAGAAGACCCGATCGTGATCCAACGCGAAGAAGTCGTAGAGATCGCCGCCCACCTCGCGGGCGGGCTCGAGGAACGCATAGAGGTCGAGCCGGGTGTCGCCTGGGAACGCGGTCGTGGGCTGCGGGAGGCTGCTCATCTGGATGCGGCGCGCGGCCTCCAGCTCTCCGGCCACCCGAGCGGCTTGCTCGCGCTGTTGCTCGAGGGACCGGCGCAGAGCCCGGCGCTGGCTCTCGGCCTCGGCCAGCGTAACGACCAGCACCGACGTGAAGAGCACGCCGAGTCCGAGCGAGGGCACCGCGGCGTCGAACAGGACCCCGCGGTGCAGGTAGAGCAGGAAGCCCCCGGCCCCCATCGCACCGATCACGAGCGCGAACAGCGCCACCGACGTCCGTGCCGGCAATCGCGGCACGGCCAGAACGAGCAAGAGCCCGGCGGCGATCAGCACGCCGGCTTCCGCCCACGCGGCGGCGCGGGGCCGCGACAGCAAATCGCCGTCGAAGATGCTCTCGAGCAACTGGGCGTGGATCTCGACGCCCGACATCCGCTCGGCCACGGGAGTCGCCTGATAGTCCGACAGGCCGAGCGCGGTGACACCGATCAGGACCAGCTTGCGCTCGAACAGGTGGAGCTCGGCCGTCCCGGAGAGAACGTCGGCGGCCGAGACGAAACGCGATGGATCGTGTCGGCCGAAGCGAACGCGCACGCTTCCATCGGACTCGGTCGGGATGAGGAGATCGTTGATCCCCACGCCCTCGATACCCGAGGCGCCGACGCGCACGGTGAGAACCGGCGCTCCGGTGGCCACGCGGAGCATCTCGACGCCGAACGCCGGGAGCACGGCGTCGGCCGCGCCGGCCACGAGCGGCATGCGGCGCACCACACCACGCTCGGGTTCCACGTTCAGCAGACCGTGGCCTCTCGCCATGCGGTCGATCTCCTCGACCGAGCGAAGGGTCCCTTCGAAGCGCAGTGCGAAGAGCCTTGGATCTCCGCCGAAGGCGCGTATCGGAACCTGGCGGAGCGCCCGCCCCGTACCGCCCACGTCTCTCTCGAGGCCCGCGACACCCAGCACGACAGGCCGTCCGCTGAGCGCCTGGGCCAGGACTACGTCGTTGCTCGGCAGGCTGGAGAGCCGCTGGACCAGGTCCTTGCCCATTCCTGGGACGAATTCCGGCAGGCGGCCCGGTGAGAGCCGATCCGCCTCGGGCATGACCAGATCGATCCCGATCGCCGCGGGGCGTGCCTCGGCAAGGCGAGCAACGAGCCGGGCGAGCCAGGTCCGCGGCCACGGCCACTGTCCGTGGCGTCGCAGGCTCTCCTCATCGATCGCCACGATGATGGCGGGCGCCGAGCGGCGGATCCTGGGCGCCCATCGCTGATAGGCGTCGAAGCCCGCCAGCCGTACGAGCCCGAGCCCGAAGACGTCGGGAACGAGCCCGACCCCGAGCACGATCGCGAGCAGCAGCAAGCCGAGGGGTTGGCCACGACGGCCGCGCAGGACGCGAACCCACAGCCGCTCCGACCCGTGCATCCTGCTCAGGGCGGAAGGCTCAGAGAGCGATCTCCATGCCGTCGAAGGCCGCCAGGATCTCCACCCGCCGGTCGCCGCGAGTGATCTCCTCGAGTCGGCGGGTCTCGGCGAGGAGCGCGGCGATTTGCTCGTCGTCGGAGACGGGCTCGTGGTGGTACAGGCACAGGCGTTTGGCCCGCGCCATCTGACAGAGCTCCAGGCCGACGACGTTGCTCGAGTGCCCCCAGTCTTCCTTGATCGATGTGGCCTCGGCCAGCGAGTACTGGGAGTCGAAGATCACCAGGTCAGCGTCGCGGAAGAAATCCGCGAAGGACCGGATCTCCGCCAGGTCGTCCTGCTTGTGCTCCGCGTCCGTCGAGTAGACGACGACCTTGTCGTTGACTTGAAATCGATAGCCGTACGAATCGCCGCCGTGGGGCTGGAGCTTGGGGCGCACGCGCAGGCCCGCGATCTCATAGTCGCGCTCGGGCTCGAGTCGCACGAACTCGATCGCCGCGGGGAGCCGCGAGAAATCCACCGGGAAGGACGGCGCCGCGTGCTGACCCCGGAAAGCCTCTTCCAGATCGGCGTGGCAGCCGTAGATCCGGATGCGGTTGCCCGACGTGTAGGCTGGCATGAAGAACGGGAACCCCATGATGTGGTCCCAGTGCGGATGGGACATGAAGGCGTGGAACGTATTCCCGGAGGGTCCGCGGGTCGCGAGCACGTCATTGCCGAAGACTCTGGCGCCCGAGCCCAGATCGCAAAGAACATAGTCCCGGCGCCCCGTGATGATCTCGACGCAGGAGGAGTCGCCGCCGAAAGTGTGGGAGACCGCGAAGTCGAGCTCGCGCTCGAGAAAAACCGCGGCTTTCTCAGGTGTGTCCAGCGTACGTCCGGAGGCGCGCAACAGGGCCGCGATCAGCTTGCGCCGGACCTCGGCCGAGGTCATGGCCACCGGGATCGAGCCGCGCGTGCCCCAAAACTTGACAGTCAAGCGCTCGTCAGGCGGCATCGAACGCGGCCAGCGCCGGCGGCGAAAGCCTGGCAAGACCCTCCCGGACCGTCGGGAAGACGTCAAGGACCATCGTGAAGCGGCTGATGTCGAAGATCTCCTTGACGGCCGGCTGGAGGGCCGCCACCCCGAGCGAGCCTCCCTGGGTCTTGGCCTGCTTGGAGGCCAGCATGAGCACGCGGAGCCCGACGCTGCTGATGTACTCGACCCTGACGAAGTCGAGCAGGACCCGATCCAGGCCCATGGCGCAGCGAGCCATGTAGGGCGCGAGCGCGGCCTTGAAACCTTCCGCGCTCGAGTGGTCGATGCGACCCACGGGGGAGAGCACCACTGTGTCGGCGTAGCGCTTCTGCATCAGGTCCATGTCGGCTCCCCCGAACTCTGGAATGACACGTCGTGCAGGCCTCAATGCTATCACCAGCCCCGGCCGAAGAGGTCATCATGCCGGCTTGACCGGTCGGGCGGGCCCGGCGCACTATCGGCCACGGCATGGATCACGCCCTGAGCGACATCACCGTGCTCGACCTGGGTCAGGTCATCGCGATGCCGTTCTGCACCATGCTGCTCGCCGACCTCGGAGCCCGGGTGATCAAGGTCGAGTCGCGGGAGCGCGGGCGAGAGCGCGTGTCACTGGGGGTAAAGCGCAAGCGCGATGGCGTCGAGGAGCGGGTGCCGGCCGCGCAGTACCGGGAGCGGAACAAGCTCGGCATCACCCTCGAGCTCAAGACGCCGAAGGGTATCGAGCTCTTCAAGGAGCTGGTCCGCCACGCGGACGTGGTGACCGAGAACTTCAGCGTGGGCACGATGGAGCGCCTGGGGCTCGGGTACGAGGACCTCAGGCGAGTGAAGCCCGACATCATCTACGCCTCGATCACGGCGTTCGGCCAGCACGGCCCGTACGCGACCCAGCGAGGCTACGACATCCTGGCGCAGGCGATCAGCGGCTACATGAGCATCACCGGCTCGCCGGAGCAACCACCCACACGGTCGGGCCAGTCGATCTCGGACTACTACGCCGGAATGCTCTGCGCCTTCAGCATCGTGTCCGCCGTGCACTACCGCCATCGCACCGGCACGGGGCAGCGCATCGACCTGGCGCTGCTCGACAGCCTGCTGGTCGCGCTCGACAACCTGGGTGAGCGCTACACCGTCGGCGGCGAGATTCTCACCCGTGCCGGCAACGTCTCGTTCGGCGGGTCGAGCTCGGGCGTCTATCCGACGAGCGACGGCCACGTGGCGATCGCCGCCGGGGCGAGCGACGCCGTGTGGCGCCGGTTCTGCGAGATCATCGGCCGCGGCGACCTCACGCGCGATCCCGGATTCGCCACGGCGGCGGCGCGGCGCGACCGCCGAGACCAGATCGCCGCCATCATCCAGGGCTGGACGAGTCAGCGTCCCAAGACGGAGGTTGTCCGCACGTTGGCGTCGGCCGGCGTCCCGGCGGCGCCGGTCAACAACGTGGCCGAGATGGTCGCCGATCCTCAAGTAAGGGCCCGCCAGATGTTCGTGGAGCTCGACCATCCCATCTACGGACCCTTGAAAACGACCGGGACACCCCTCAAGCTCTCCGAGACACCCGGCGAGCACAACGACGAAGTCTACATGGGCCTCCTCGGCCACTCCAAGGACGATCTCGCTCGCTGGCTCGCGGAGGGCGTCATCTAGCTCACTGGGAGACGGGGCGCCGGGCCGCCGGGGGCGTGGGGAGGGATCGCCGGACCACGCGGCACGCGTGCGCTTCCCCGATGCGGCTGGGCTCCATCCGGGCGCAGAGCGTCCGTCGCCGCGTCGCGGGAACGGATCCGGTCGATCCCTCCCCCACGCCCCCGGCGGCCCGGCGCCCCGTCTTCCGTGGCAGGCTTACGGGTCGTGTTGCGTCAGCGGAGGGGGACGAAGATCGAGACGCGCGGCTCCGGCCCGACCTCGCGCGTCACGTGGCCCTGGCCGGTCAGATCCTCGGCGATCAGGATATCGCCGGGGCCGAGCCGCCGCACGGTGCCGTCACCGATCTCGATATCCACCGCGCCGGAGAGCGTGAACACGGCCGCGCGCCCGGGCGCATGGTGCCAGGGGTTGGATCGATTCGCGTCGAAGCGGCGGACGACGATGCCGCTTCCCGGAATCAGCTCCGCGCTCGCCGACTTGTCGCCGCGCGGCTCGAAGCGCGGCACGACATCCTCGAAGTGCGACTTGCCGTCGGGACCCGTATGGATGCGGATGATGGCCATGTGATCTCCGAGTCAGGGTGCGGGTTGAGGGATGTGCTCTCGTCACCGGGAGCTCACGGTCAGCTCGTGGAGCTCCTGAAGCTGCGCCGCATCGTGGTTCCCGGTGACGAGGACGATGTCGTCGAAGCCGAGCGCACGCAGGCGATGCAGCCGCTCGCGCGCCTGGTCCCGGGAGCACCTGAGGTCGCACGGATCGTCGGGGCCGTCGGGGCTCGGCGGGTCGCCGTCCAACTGCGCGACCACGTTGGTGACGACGGCGCGCCGACCGCCCAGGTCGCGGAATCGCGCGATTCCCTCGCGCAGCAATCGCCAGCTGCTCCGGGCGCCGGACCCCACCCAGCCGTCGAACTCGCGGGCTGCCCGCTCGATCCACCGCGAGCCCGCCCACGAGCCGATCAGCACGGGTGGGCCGCCCAGGGCCGCGGGCCAGACCGGCTCCAGCGACGCTCGCCCCACTCGCTCGCCCGCCCAGAGCCGCCGCATAATCGACAGCGACTCGTCGAGCCTACGGAAGCGCGAGGCGAAATCGAGGCCGAGCGCCTCGAAGTCCGCGGTGGTCGATCCGGCTCCTACGCCGAGCCGCAGCCGCCCGCCGGACACGAGGTGCGTGGTCAGCACCCTCTGGGCGAGCTCCACGGGGTTTCGCAACGGAACCTGCAGGACTCCCGTCCCCAGATCGACGTGGCGGGTCACGGTGGCCGCGACGGAAAGCGCAGTGAGCGGATCCGCGAGAAGGAACCCGCGGCTGATGGAGTCGAACGCCCAGATGCTCTCGAAGCCCGCCGCTTCGATCCGCCGGGCGGCGTCCGCGAGGCTCTGCGCTCCGAGCGCGGGCCCACGTCGTCCCCCTGAGGGGAGGCTGATTCCGAAACGCGTCACGGTTCTCTCGCGGCTCCGAGTGCAAGATATGCCAAAGCGGGGGGAAAGACGAGCCCAGTTGCGATAGTATGACCGACGGAATCGAAACCAAAAAGGAGACGGACATGCGTTTCGGTCTCTTCACGAGCATGGGCGCCCAGACCTGGTCGGGCGTGCTGGACCTCTGGCGACACCTCGAGGCGACCAGGTGGGACATCGCCTGCGTCACCGACCACTTCATACCGAACACGAAGGAGCGCGAGGGCGCCATGCTCGAGTCGTGGAGCACGCTCGCTGCGCTGGCGGCCCTGGTGCCGCGCATCCGCGTCGGCACCATCGTGCTGGGGAACACGTATCGTCATCCGGCGGTGGTCGCGAAGATGGCCGCACAGGTCGACATCATCTCCGGCGGCCGCCTCCTCCTCGGGCTCGGCGCGGGCTGGCAGCAGAACGAGCACGAGGCCTACGGCATTCCCTTCTACACACTGCGCGAACGGCTCGAGCGGCTGGACGAGGCCTGTCAGGTGATCCGGTCGCTGTGGACCGAGCGGCGCGCCACTTTCAAGGGGCGTTATTACCAGCTCTCCGACGCCCCGCTCGATCCCAAGCCCGTCCAGACGCCGCACCCCGAGCTGATGATCGGCGGAGGGGGCGAGCGCGTCACCCTGCGTATCGTCGCCAAGCACGCCGACCACTGGAACGTCTGGGGCGGCCCGAGCGTCGCGACGCGGAAAGGCAAGATCCTCGACGAGCACTGCGCCGCGGTCGGCCGCGACTCGAAGACCATCAGGCGCTCGGTCAACATGGCGCTACTCATCACCGACAGGAAGGACGAGATCGAGCGGCTCGCCGACACCATCGCCAAGCGCATGGGCCGCCACGCAGCCGACGCCCGTGACACCTGCCTGGCCGGTACGCCGGATCAGATTCGCGACCAGCTCGATCAGCTCCGGACCGCCCGGGTGGACACGGTCTTCGTTCCGAGCATGTTCCGTCCCCTGGACGAGCTGCGTCGAGATCTCGACCGGTTCAGCGCCGAGATCGCGCCAGCGTTCCGGTAGGGAATGCCCGGACCGCTCGCCGGACAGGCCCAGACCGTGCTCGGCGCCGTGGCGCCGGACGCGGTCGGCGTCACGCTGCCGCACGAGCATCTCCTGATCGACTTCAAGGTGATGTTCGCGGAGCCGACGGCGGCGAGCGACAAGGGGCGCGCGTGGGAGCCGGTGAGCCTGTCGAACCTCGGCTGGATCCGCCAGAACTTCAATGCCAACCTCGACAACCTGCGGCTCCTCGACGAACAGGTGGCCCAGGACGAGATCCTCCTCTTCAAGCAGGCGGGCGGCCGCACCGTCGTCGATCCGACGCCGAAGACGCTCGGCCGCGATCCACAGGCGCTCGCCCGCATCGCCCGCGCCACCGGCCTCAACGTCATCATGGGCGCCGGCTACTACGTGGCCGCATCCCACCCGGCCGACATGAACCGTCGCACGGTCGACGAGTTAGCGCGCGAGATGATCGCCGACGTCACCGCGGGCGTGGGCGACACGTCCATCCGCTCGGGCCTCATCGGCGAGATCGGCACGACCTACCCCTGGACGGAGAACGAGAAGAAGGTCCTGCGCGCCGCCATCATCGCCCAGCGGGAGACGGGCGCGCCGCTCATGATCCACCCCGGACGTCACCCGGGCATGCCCATGGAGCTGGCGGAGTTCGTCCGGAAGGAAGGCGGCGATCTCCGCCGCACGATCATGTGCCACCTCTGCCGCACGATCGCCGACGTACGGGCGGTGATCGACCTCGCCCAGACGGGCATCTGGCTCGAGTACGACCTCTTCGGGATGGAGAACTCGTTCTATCCGTACAATCCAAGCTTCGACATGCCCAACGACGGTGGACGCATGACCCATGTTCTCGCCCTCGTCGCCGCCGGCCACCGCGACCAGATCCTCATGTCGCACGATATCGCCTACAAGACCTCGCTCGTGAAGTACGGCGGCTACGGCTACCACCACCTGCTCGTGAACGTGGTGCCCCGCCTGCGCGCCAAGGGCGTGGACGCCGCGGGACTCACCCGGCTCCTCGTCGAGAACCCCGCCCGCGCCTTCGCCTTCGCATGACCTCGGGCCTCGGCCGAGGGACGGGCCACCGCTTCGGCTCGGGTTGGACCAGCGGCATCTTGGCGGTCACCTGCGGTGCCTTGGGGTACGGCGGCGTGTTGTGTCTCCTCTTCCCGGACTGGCTGACGACACCGTCGGCACGTGCGCTCTATCCGATGGACCTGGTCCGTTTCCTGATTTACGTGATGCTCGTCATCGGCTTCGGTCTCGGGGCGCTGAGCGTCGTTCTTCGGCGCCGCAAGGTCCTCGGCTTCACCGGCATCGCTCTGGCCACGGCCGGCACCCTGCTCGGAGGCTCGAGCGCCGAGATCGGGACGGTGCGAGGAACAACCGCGGTGGGGTTGGACTGGTTCCTGCTAAACCTGTTCGTCCTGGCGCTGCTCTTCGTCCCCGTCGAGCGCGTCATCCCTCGCCTGCCCGAGCAACCGATCTTCCGACCGGGCTGGACGACCGATCTCATGCACTTCGCCATGAGCCACCTCATGGTGCAGGTGACGGTCGTCCTGACGATGCTGCCGGCGGCGCTATTCTTCCGGTGGGCGACTCAGCCGTGGCTCCAGGACGCGGTGGCGGCGCAGCCGCTCCCCGTCCAGTTCGTGGCGATCGTGCTCGTCGCTGACTTCTCGCAGTACTGGGTACATCGTGCATTCCACCGGGTGCCGTGGCTCTGGCATCTCCATGCCATCCACCACTCGTCACAGACTCTCGACTGGCTGGCCGGGTCGCGCCTGCACGTGATCGACATCGTCGTCACGCGCGGGCTCTCGTTCGTGCCGCTCTACGTCCTGGGCTTCGCCGCGCCGGCGATCTACGCGTATCTCGTCTTCGTCTCCTTCCTCGCCGTGTTCATCCACGCCAACGTGCGAATCGATGTGCGACCACTGGACTGGGTGCTGGTCACGCCGCGCTTCCACCACTGGCACCACGCCGCGCACCCCGAAGCGGTCGACAAGAATTTCGCCGTGCACCTGCCCTGGATCGACCGGCTCTTCGGCACCGCGTACCTGCCTTCCGGGCGCTGGCCCGAGGCATACGGGATCGCCGGGCACCCGGTGCCCGAGGGATACTGGCGCCAGCTCGCCTGGCCGTTCCGCCGCTGAGCGCATCGCCGGTCAGCCGCGCACGCGGAGCGACTTCGGATCGTAGGGCGGCGCGAGCTGAGCGCGGGCGGGCATCCGCTCGCAGGCGATCTCGACCTCCCAGCGGCCGCTCGTCACGAAGGCGTCGGTGACGCCGTCGGCGCAGGCGATCCAGCCGAGCCCGACGGCGCGGCCCAGCGTGTGGCCGTACGCGCCGGACGCGATGCGCCCGACGAGCGTGCCGTCGCGCCAGATCGGCTCGTCGTGATGGAGGAGCGGCTCCCGGTCGTCGAGGACGAGCACCACGAGCCGCCGTGAGAGCGGCTTCTCACGCTGCGCCAGCAACGCATCGCGCCCGGTGAAGGGCGCGCGTTTGTCGAAGCGCACCGCGAATCCCAACCCGGCTTCCAGTGGGGTGTCCTCGCTGCCGAGATCGTGACCCCAGGCGCGATACGCCTTCTCCATACGCAGCGAGTCCATGGCGTGGTAACCGGCATGGCGGAGCCCGAGGTCCTCGCCCGCCGCCACGAGGGCGTCGTACACCCCGGCCGCCAGCTCCGTGGGGACGTACAGCTCCCAGCCCAGCTCGCCGACGTAGGTGACGCGCGCGGCGCGCACGGGCGCTGACGCCAGCCAGATGTCTCTCGACGCGAGGAACGGGAAGGCTGCGTTCGAGAGATCGGCGTCGGTGAGGCGGGCGAGGAGCGTACGCGACCGCGGACCCATCACGCCGAGGACGGCCTGGCCCGACGTCACGTCGGTGAGCACGGCCCGCGCGTCGCCGAGGTGGCGGCGGATCCAGTGGGTGTTGTGCGTGGCGGCGGCCGCCCCGGCGACGACGAGGAAGGCGTCGACGGAAAGCCTCGTCACGGTGAGGTCCGCCTCGATTCCACCGTGGGAGTTGAGCATCTGGGTGTAGACGAGCCGCCCGGGCGGCACGTCGACCTCGTTGGCGCAGAGACGCTGGAGCACGGTGAGGGCGTCGGGCCCCTCCAGGCGGAGCTTGCAGAACGAGGACTGGTCGAAGAGCCCCACCGCCTCGCGCACCGCCTGGTGCTCCGCCGCCGCGCACGGGAACCAGTTCTGCCGTCCGTAGCTGTAGCGGTAGACCGCTTCCATTCCCGGCGTCGCGTACCAGTTGGCGCGCTCCCAGCCCATCACCACGCCGAAGCAGGCGCCGCGGTCGGCGAGCCGATCGTGCAGCGCGCTCTTGCGTACGCCGCGCGCCGTCACCGGCTGGAGGTGCGGCCAGTGCATGGCGTAGAGCGCGCCTACCATCTCCACCGTGCGGTCGCGCAGGTAGCGCGGATTCGCCTGGAAGGCCGCCACGCGGCGGATGTCGACGTCCCAGAGATCCATCGGCGGCTCGCCGCCCACGATCCATTCCGCCACCGCTCGACCGGCGCCCGCCCCCGACGCGATGCCGATGGAGTTGAAGCCGGCCGCGACGTAGAAGTTGCCACACTCCGGCGCTTCGCCCAGGAGGAAGCGCCCGTCGGGAGTGAAGCTCTCGGGGCCGTTGACGTGGCGGCGCACCGGCGCGCTCTCGAGCGCGGGGATCCGGAGCACCGCCTGCTCCATGAGGACCTGAAAGTGCTCCCAGTCCTCGGGGAGAAGCGAAAAGGCGAAGTCGGCGGGGATGCCCTCCATGCCCCACGGCTTCGCCACCGGCTCGAAGCCGCCCATGAGCAGACCGCCGACTTCTTCGCGCACGTAGATGTAGCCGTCGGTGTCGCGCAGCACCGGCAGGTCCGACGTCACGCCGGCCATGGGCTCGGTGACGATGTAGAAGTGCTCGGAGGCGTGGAGCGGCACCGTGACGCCGGCCATTCGCCCGATCTCGCGCGCCCACATCCCGGCGCAGTTCACCACGAACTCGCACGCCACGTCGCCGCCGGGAGTCCTCACGCCCGCGACGCGCCCGTTCTCGACGCGGATCGCGCTCACGCCGGTGTTCTCGAAGATGGTCGCCCCGCCCTGCCGCGCGCCCCGGGCCAGGGCGAGCGTCGTGTCGATGGGATTGGTGCGTCCGTCGCGCGGCAGCCACAGGGCGCCCACGAGGTCGTCGATGCGTATGAGCGGCCAGCGGCGGCCCGCCTCCGCGGGCGTGACGACCTCCACCGCGACGTCGAAGCAGCGCGCCATGGACGCCAGGCGCTTCAGCTCGTGCATGCGCTCCCGTGTCCGCGCGAGGCTCAAGCTGCCGGGACGGCGGAAGCCCGTGGCCTGGCCCGTCTCTGCCTCGAGCCGCTCGTAGAGATCGGCGCCGTACTTCGCGAGTCGTGTGAGGTTCTGAGTCGCGCGCAGCTGGCCCACGAGCCCGGCCGCGTGCCAGGTCGTACCAGAGGAAAGGTCGCGCCGCTCCAGCAGGAGCACGTCGCGCCAGCCGAGCTTCGTGAGGTGGTAGGCGACGCTGCAGCCGGCGATGCCGCCGCCGATCACCACGACCCGCGCGTGCGAAGGGAGCGCGCCCGCCACCGCGCGATCCGGTTACGGCCCCTCGTCCCGAGGCGTCGGCAGGGTGCGCGAGGGGAACTCCCGGTAGGCGTACCGGGCCAGCACGTCCTCCCGGAGCTCGACGCCGAGCCCCGGCGCCGTGGGCACCGTCAGGTAGCCGCGCTCGACCCGGAAGGGATTCACGGCAACTTCCGCGGCGCGCGGCTCGAAGTTCACGAAGTACTCGGTGATCAGGAAGTTCGGGATGGCGGCCGACACGTGCAGCGTCGCGGCGAGGCCGACGGTCGTGCTGTTGTAGTTGTGAGGCGAGACGACCACGTGATAGGCCTCGGCCATGGCCGCGATCTCGCGGAGCTCCTCGATGCCGCCCACGTTGCACACGTCGGGGTTGATGATGTCGGCGGCGCGGCGCTCGAACACCTCACGGAATTCGAAGCGCGTATAGAGCTCCTCCCCGGTGACGATCGGTATCCGGATCTCACGCCGGCACTCGGCCAGGGCGCCCAGGTCGCGCGCCGACACCGGCTCTTCGTACCAGAAGGGGTCGAAGGGCTCGAGCAGGCGCGCCACGCGAACCGCGTGCATCGGCGCCAGCCGGCGATGCACCTCGATCAGTAAATCCACCTTGGGTCCCACCGCCTCTCGCACGGCGCGGACGGTCTCCACCACCTGCTGCTCGGTGTCGCGCGAGATGTGGGTGCGCCACGGGCCGGGGAAGGGATCGAACTTGAGCGCGCTGAAGCCCCGGGCCACCGTCTCCGTCGCCTTTGCCGCATAGGCGTCCGGGGTCCTGGCGCCAGAGTACCAGCCGTTCGCGTAGACGCGGATCCGCTCGCGGCAGGGCCCGCCGAGCAGACTCACCACGGGCACGCCGAGGCGCTTACCGGCCAGGTCCCAGAGCGCCTGCTCGATCCCGCTCACGGCGCTCCAGAAGTCCATGGCGCCGCGCTTGGACGCGAAGTCGTGGTAGGCCCAGTGCGTGAAGTGACGGATGTGGCCGGCGTCGCGGCCAACGAGATACCGTCCGAGCTGCCGCAGGTGAGCGGCGATCGACTGGTCCCGATCCGCCTGCGTGTAGCACTCGCCCCAGCCGTGCAGCCCGTCGGAGGTCTCGACCTTCACGAAGAGCCAGTTCTTCCCGTACCCCGGATCGACAATGAACGGCGTGACGGCCGTCACCTTCATGAGCCGACCTCCTCATCTTGGCGTACCCTCGTGCCATGATGGTAGTGCAAGCCGCAGCCGCAGGCGAGGCGAGCCTGTAAATCGTGGATCCTAAACTAAGAGTTTGGGTGGTGTTCGGCAAGCGCTTGAAGCTCGGCAGCGGCCGGGCGCACCTCCTCCGATCGATCGACAAGCATGGATCGCTTCGGCAGGCGGCGGCCGAGTTCGGCATGTCCTACCGTAACGCGTGGGGCTACTTGCAGGAGCTGGAACGGGCAGCCAATTTCAAATTTGTCGAACGCGCTCCCGGCGGCGGTCCTCGGAGCGGAATGCGTCTGACCCCCGCCGGCCGGGAGTTCCTGGCGTGCTACCAGAAGTTCAGCCGCGGACTCGAGGAGGCCGCCCGGCGCCACTTCGAGCGCTCCTTCAAGGGCAAGGAGTTCAGGTCGCGTTCGCGATCGCCAGAGCGATCCGCTCGGACGAGAGCGGTAGCTCGGTGAGCCGCACGCCGGTGGCGTCCTCGATGGCGTTGGCGATGGCGGCCGGCGCCGGCACGATCGGCGGCTCGCCGACGCCCCGCGCCCCGAAGGGGCCGTGCGGCGACGGCTTCTCCACGATGATCGTCTCGATGTTCGGCAGGTCCGCCGAGGTGAGCTTCCTGTAGTCGAGCAGGCTCGGGTTCGTCAACCGCCCCTTGTCGTCGTACACGAGCGCTTCGGTCAGCGCCATCCCGAGACTCTGGACGGCCCCGCCCTGCATCTGGCCCTCGATCGCGAGCGGGTTGATGGCCTTGCCGACGTCCTGGACGACGACGAAGTCGTGCAGCGTCACCTCGCCGGTCTCGGGATCGATTTCGATCTTCGCCAGCTGGGCGCAGAACGCCGGCGCCTGCTGCGAGAAGGCCGGATGGCTGACGCCGAGCACCGGCTGCACCTTCGACATGTAGAGGTTGCCCTTCTTGCCGATCTGCGCGAGCGTGATGCCCTTGTCCGGCACGCCGCGGACCACGACCTTCTCGTTGTCGATCTCGAGGTCGTGCACCGACGCTTCCAGCTCCTTGGCGGCGATCTCGAGCGTCTGGTTACGCGCGTCCTTGGCGGCTTCCATCACCGCCACGCCGACGGTGTAGATCGTCTTGCTGCCGGCACTGAGACCGGTCATCGGTGCCACGTCCGTGTCGCCGGTCGTGATCCGCACCTTGTCGACGTCGATGCCGTAGGCCGTCGCGGCGATCTGCGCCAGGGCAATGTTGGTCCCGGCGATGTCCACCTGGCCCGTCAGCACCTGGACCGAGCCGTCGGGATTGAGCCGCACGGTGGCGCCGGTCGGCTGAAGGCCGCCGAGCCAGCCGCCGAGCGACAGCCCGGTCCCGCGCAGCCGGCCGGTCGGGCTGCTCGCCTTCCACTCGGCGCGCTTCTTCCAGAGCGGATGCTCGGCGATGCGGGTCAGCACCTCGACGCCGCCGTTGTTCAGCCAGGGCTGACCGTTCGCCATCTTGTCGCCTTCGCGCTGCAGATGGCGGAGCCGGAACTCGACCGGGTCGACGCCGATCGCCTTCGCGAGCTGCTCCATCTGCGAGTCGATCGCGAAGATCGTCTGCGGCGCGACCGGCGCGCGGTAGGCGGCGATGCTCGGCTTGTGCGTGAGCACCTCGAATCCCTTGACGTCGAAGATCGGCCAGAGATAGAGGCTCGCGAGGAAGACGCCGCTCACCGCCAGGACCGCGCCGGAGAAGGCGCCGGACTCGATGATCGCCTCCCCCTCGAGCGCCACGAGCGTGCCGTCGCGCTTCACGCCGGTCTTCAGGCGGATGATGACCTGGGGCGCCGGCATGCCGGCCTCCAGCTCCTCGCGTCGGGTCATCACGTAGCGAACCGGCCGCCCGGTGGCACGCGCCAGGATCGCCGTGATCGGCTCGCAGAGGGCGCGGATCTTGCCGCCGAAGCCGCCGCCGCACTCCATCGGGATCACCTTGATGCGGTTCTCCGACAGCTCCAGGACGTCGGCGACCTCCGAGCGCGTGTTGAAGGAGCCCTGCGTGCTCGACCAGAGCGTCAGGAAGCCGGTCGTGTCCCACTGGGCCAGCACGGCATGCGGCTCGAGGTAGCCCTGGTGGACCATCGGAACGCGGTACGTCTTCTCGATCACGACGTCCGACTCGGCGAAGCCCTTCGCGACGTCGCCGCGCTGGATGCGCGCCTGCTGCGAGATGTTGACCGCCTTCGCGGGCTTGGCCTCGGTCGTCACGCCCGCGACACTGCCGTGAGCCTGAGCCTCGCTCGTGTCCGCCTCGGTCCCCGCGTCGGCGACCGGCGGCGCGCCGGGCTTCATCGCCTCGAGCGGATCGGCGGAGACCGGCAGGACCTCGTACTGCACGTCGATGAGGTCGAGCGCTTCCTCGGCAATCGCCGGCTCGTCGGCGGCGACGGCGGCGACCGGCTGGCCCGCGAAGACCACCCGGTCGATCGCCAGCACCGCGTGCGCGCGCGTCGGCGCCTTCCTCTTCAGCTCGGGGATGTCGGCGGCGGTCAGGACCGCGCGCACGCCCGGCAGCGCGCGCGCCCGGCTCACGTCAATGCGGAGGATGCGTGCGTGGGCGTGCGGGCTACGGAGGAGCTTGGCGTGCAGGAGCCCGCGCGGGCTGAGGTCGGCGACGTACTGGACCTGGCCGGTGACCTTCTCGGGCCCGTCCGGCCGCGGGATCGACAGCCCAATGCCCTTCACGTCGCGGGTCGTCTTCATCACGGTGGACATGAAATCAGCTCCTCCGGCCGGCCGCGGCGCCGGCGGTCTCGGTGATCGCGGCCAGCATCTTCGTGTACCCGGTGCAGCGGCAGAGATTGCCGGCGATCCCGTAGCGGATCTCTTCCTCGGTCGGATGCGGGTTCTCCGTCAAGAGCGCCGCGGCGGCCATCAGCACGCCGGGGATGCAGAAGCCGCACTGGGGCACGCCGTGACGGACGAACGCGTCCTGCAACGGGTGCAGCGCGCCGGGGCGCCCGAGTCCTTCGATCGTGAGCACCACGTGGCCGCGAGCCTGCATCGCGAGCAGGAGGCAGCTCGCGATCGGCTTGCCGTCGAGGTGCACCGTGCAGGCGCCGCAGTCGCCGGTGCCGCAGCCTTCCTTCGGTCCCGTCAGGCCCATGCGCTCCCGCAGGGCGTCCAGCAGGGTGTCCCAGGGCTGAACCAGCACCTCGGCCGGCTCGCCGTTCACCGTGCAGTTCAGAACTAGCTTCGCCACGTCTTGGTCCCCTCTTTTATAGGCTCGCCTCGGCCGGCGGGGCCCCAGCCCCGCGACGGCCTGCGGCTCGCACTGCCACTTTCATCGGCTCGCCTCGGCCGGCGGGGCCCCAGCCCCGCGACGGCCTGCGGCTCGCACTGCCACTTTCATCGGCTCGCCTCGCACGCGGGGGCCCCAGCCCCCGGCCGTGCTGCAGCTCGCACAGCCACTACGGTCACGCGCTCGCGCGGGCGAGCGCCGTGGTGAGTGTGCGGCGCGTCAGGACACGAACGAGATGACGGCGGAACTCGGCCGAGCCCCGCTGATCGCTGATCGGGCGCGCGACCTCCACCGCGAGGTCGGCCGCGCGGGCGATTCGATCGGGCGTCACCGGCTGACCCTCGAGCGACTGCTCGGCCGCGGTCGCGCGGACCGGGACCGGCGCCACGGCGGCCAGCGCGATCCGGGCCTTGGTGCACACGCCGTTCGCCAGCGTGAGCTGCGAGGCCACACCGACGACGGCGATGTCGAGCTCACGGCGCGGCGTGTGGCGCAGATAGTTGCCGCCGCTGTGCGGCGCTGGAGTCGGCACGACCAGCTCCACCAGGAGCTCGTCGGGAGCCAGCACCGTGCGTCGGACCCCCGTGAAGAACGCCGCGATCGGCACGCGCCGCTCGCCCTTGGGTCCGGTGATCACCGCCTCGGCGTCGAGGGCCAGGAGCGGCGGGGCCATGTCCGCGGACGGCGCGGCGTTGCAGAGGTTGCCGCCGAGCGTCGCCAGGTTGCGCACCTGCACCGAGCCCACGAGGGCGCCGCTCTCGGCCAGCGAGAGATAGCGCGCGCGCACGATCTTGTCGAGCTCCAGCGTCCGAGCCGTGACCGCGGAGCCGATCCGCAATCCCTGTCCGTCCGCGGGCTCGATGGCCCGCAGCCGCGCCACGCCGGACAGATCGATCACGCGGGCCGGCTTGAGCAGGCCGTTCTTGAGCTGGGGCAAGAGGTCCGTCCCTCCGGCCAGCAGCTTCGTCTCGGGCCCGCGCTGCGCGAGGGCCCGCACACAGTCGTCTACGCTCTCAGGAAGAATGAGCTCGAATCGTCGCACGCGAGGTCTCCGCGAAGACTCGGTCGGCCAGGAGGCGCCGAGCCGGCTCTACTGCGTCCCGGACCATACTATGCTCTTCGGAGCACAGTCAACGCGCTCGACCCGCTCGCCAACAACCCGGGCCGGCGTTGGTGTACCTTAACACATCGTCCCGAACCTATCATCTCGGTGGAACCGGAGAGACGGCCGAGGCGAGGAGGAGACGCGCATGCGTATCGGCTTCATCGGGCTCGGCAACATGGGCGGGCCTATGGCCCTCAACGTTCTCAAGGCCGGACACACCATGGTGGTGACGGACCTCCGGCCCGAGCTGGCGAAGCCGCACCTCGCCCAGGGCGCCACGTGGGCCGTCACGCCGAAGGCGGTCGCCCAGGCGAGCGAAGTCGTCTTCACCTCCCTGCCCGGCCCCCGCGAGGTCGAGGCCGTGGCCCTTGGCGCCAGCGGCATCCTCGAAGGCGCGGCGCGCGGCACGGTCTACATTGATCTCTCCACCAACTCGGCGACGCTCATCCGCAAGATCCACGGCGTGTGCGCCGAGCGCGGCGTCGACGTGCTGGACGCGCCGGTCAGCGGCGGCGTGCCCGGGGCGCGCTCCGGCAAGCTCGCGGTGCTGGTCGGCGGTGACGAGTCGCTCTACCGCCGGGTGAAGCCCGTGCTGGACGCCATCGGCGACAAGGTGACCTGGGTCGGCGGGATCGGCTGCGGCACCGTCGCGAAGCTCGTGCACAACATGGTGTCGGCGTGCTCGCGCATGGCCATCGCCGAGGGCATGACGCTCGGGGTCAAGGCCGGCGTCGCTCCCGAGGTGCTGCTCGACGCGCTCTCCAAGAGCTCGTTCGGTCAGGGGCGCGTGCTCAAGGACATGATTCCCAACACGGTGTTCCCGGGTGCCTACGACAATGTGAACTTCGCGCTCAGGCTCCTGCGCAAGGACGTGGGGCTGGCCACCGAGCTCGGCCGGGAGTACCACGTGCCCATGATGATCGCGGCGCTGGCCGAGCAGCAGCTGGAGGAGGCGATGCGGCGCGGCTGGGGCGAGAAGGACTCGATGACGTTTTTCCGCCTCCAGGAAGAGCGGGCCGGAGTCGAGCTCCGGACGGGAAAGCGAGGGGCGTGACACCATGAGCGACGCGCTGTCCGGAATCCTCGAGACGAGCAAGCCGGAACGACTGGCCACGGGGTTCGTCTTCACGGAAGGCCCGCTGTGGCACCCCGACGGCTTCTATTATTTCGTCGACATCCGGCGGAGCAACCTGCACCGCCTGACGCCGGGCAAGGAGCCGGAGCTCGTGCGGGCGAACACCGGCGAGGGCAACGGCACGACGTTCGATCTGCAGGGCCGTCTGGTCATCTGCGAGGGCGGCAACCGTCGCGTCACACGCTGGTCCGCCGGCGGGCAGAGCGAGATCCTGATGGATCGCTTCGAGGGTAAACGCCTGAATCGCCCCAACGACGTGGTGTGCAAGTCCGACGGGAGCATCTACTTCACCGATCCGGGTCTGCGCGTCCCGCTCGCCGAGCGCGAGCTACCGTCCGCGGGCGTCTATCGCATCGCCCCGGACGGGACGACTACGCTGGTGGCGGACTGCGAGTACCCGAACGGGCTCGCCTTCTCGCCGGACGAGCGCGTGCTCTACGTGGCCAACACGCGCTGGACCCAGTACATCCACGCGCTCGAGCTGGATGCCGGCGGCGGGCTCGTGCGGCGCCGCATCTTCGCCGACATGTCCTCCGACGAGACCGACGGCGTCCCGGACGGCATGAAGGTCGACGTCGAGGGCCGCGTCTTTTGCACCGGCCCGGGCGGCACCTGGGTCTTCGCGCCTGACGGCACCCGGCTCGGGATCATTCGCACGCCGGAGGTCCCGGCCAACCTCGCCTTCGGAGGTTCTGACCTCCGGACGTTGTTCTTCACCGCCCGCACCTCGGTCTACACGTTACGGATGAAGGTT
>WNFE01000525.1_pt1 | contig 26843 bp, 28 predicted proteins | sample 5400451 | NCBI WGS metagenome assembly WNFE01 (sample SAMN13153344, study PRJNA577476) | soil metagenome | isolation source: 200 cm saprolite under Douglas fir tree site 2 hole 2 | place: USA:California | collected 2015-04-18
CGGCACAAATGGTTTGGATGATTGCGCCGGGTTTCCCACTACCGACTTCGCCGGTGGCGATACTCGATCCATTTCGAATCGCTAATCGTTATGGGCTCTTTGCGGTAATGACTCGCGGCCGCTACGAAATCGAATTTCAAGGCTCCGAAGACGGGCAAGCCTGGGTTGCGTATCCATTTCGTTACAAGCCACAGGATTTGGACAAGCCTCCCCGCATTTACGCGCCGTATCAGCCACGATTCGATTGGAACCTGTGGTTCGCCTCGCTGGGAACCTGGCGCGACAATCCTCTTGTTCTGCGGACGGAGAGGCGGCTGCTTTCGAATGATCCAGACGTGCTCGCCCTTTTTGCGGCAAATCCTTTTCCACAGGGCCCTCCGCATCAAGTCCGCGCTGTCCTGTGGCAATACTGGTTCACAACCATGAGAGAAAAGAATGAGAGTGGACTCTGGTGGAGGCGACAATCGCTCGGGCTATACGCGCCTGCGATCCAGCTCGAAGCCGACGGCCGGATCAGTGTTACGCAATGGCCCACTACGCTTGCTCCTCGCGAGTAGCAGTTGTCGAGAATCTTTCGAGCCGCGACACTGATGTCGAAAAAGCGCGGGTGCAGGCCTTCCTACGGGCGGAGTCTAAGAATGAGGAGCGCACCGGCGAAGAAGAGCAGGGCAGAGGCCGCGAACGCAGCTTGTACGGAGAAGGCGCTCCACAGAAACCCAACAAGAAGACTCGAGACGAAATCTCCCACAGCATTCACGGCGGCTAGCGTCCCGAAGGCCATTCCGTGTTGTTCCTTTGGCACCAACTCGGCTGCGAGTGAGTCTTCGAGGGCTTCCTCCGTGCCGATGTAAAGCCCGCCCAGGACAAAAATTACCGCGAGAAGCCAGAGCGAGTGGGTAGCGGTGCAGAGCAGAATCGCGGTGACACCGGCGAGCGCATATCCGCTCGCGAGTACGACTTTGCGCTGAGGAACGCGGTCGCTCAACCAGCCGCTGGCGTAGGCGGAACCGGCGTAGAAAACGTTGTGTAGCGTGTAGAGCGCCACGGCGAGGCTTGCAGCGCGGGCGAGTCCATGCCCAGGCGCGAGCATCCGCGAGGCATAGAGAATTAGCATCGAATGAGAAAAATCGCCGGCGCCGAAGACCCCCACGCCGAGAAGCAAACGCCGAAAGGGAAACGGCAAGTTGCGAAGACCGCCGAGGAATGATTGCTGTGGCCTCGCGTCGATGGGTCGCTCGCGCACCAGCAGCCAGAACGAAGCAACCGCAATCAAGCCAGGAAGCAAAGTCCAAAGAAATACTTTCTGGAAGGAGTGGCCGGTTTTTTCCAGAAGCCATAGAGCCGTGAGCGGGCCGGCAATGGCGCCTACCGTGTCCATCAATCGTTCGAGGCCGAAGGCGCGGCCGTAGGCGTATGGCGGGACGTCCGCTGCGAGCAAGGCCTTTCTTGCGGGGGAACGCACACCGCGCCCAAACCAGGCTGCCGCGCGGCCAATGAGCACATGGTAGGCGTGCGTCGCAAACGCGAAGGAGGCCGTGGCAAGCGCCGTGAAGGCGTAGCCGAAAACCGCGAGTGGCTTGCGATGTTTCAGACGATCGGTGTAGTGGCCGGCAGCGAGCTTCGAGAAGCTCGAGAGGCCATCGGCGATGCCCTCGATGGCGCCAAGCCAGCCGGGTCCCGCACCAATCGACGCTAGAAACGCGGGCAGCACAGCTGTGGCGGTTTCGTGACTCCAATCGCTGAATAGGCTGGTGACACCGACGCCGAGGACGGTGCGATTCAGCCAGGATTTGTTTTGCGGGGCTTCGGCCATTGCGAAAGAGTTTACAGTCGGCAGTTTACATTTCACAGTGCGGGAAAGAATATACTTTGGGCATGATGAGAGGTCTCGAAAACCCTCGCCCGAGGCGCTTGTTCGCGAGGAAGCGGCTTATTTTTTCGCCGCACGGTAAAGAATGACCCGCACTTTTTCGAGTGTAATGAGCCCGCCTTCTACCATTTCATCCAGGCGCGGCAGGATTTTTTCGATGCGCTCGGCGTGTTCCACCACCTCCACGATAATCGGCAGGTCCTGAGATAGGCGCAAGAGCTTGTCTGTGTGATAGACGCTCGACCCTCCTCCATAAGGGAACGCGCTGCCGGAACGGATTTGCACAACGCCCTGTAGCCCGTAGCGTGCAAGCGTTCCCAGGGCACCAAATGCAGCGATTAGTATCAGGCGCAATCTGGCTCCAATCCGGCAACTGCCGCGGCGCGCAACAAAAAACTCCTGGCGCCGCACGGCTACCAGGAGTCATCAGAGCAAGCAATGCCGCCGGCTCGGTTATGGCGAACTCCATCGCCCCAGAATTTGTTCTTAGTCTAGCATTTTCGAGCATCGGCGAAACGCCAATTCAATGGCTCGATCCATTTCGGCAAGCGGGGACTCAAGAGTCTTGCCATGCCCCACAGCCAAGCGAACAGGATTCAAGCCTCGGAGCTTCTTGGTGGTTTCGGCGGAGGACCTAGGATCCCAGGAAAAGAGGGCTGGGAAAGGAAAGGAGAATTTGAAAACACCGGCTGCCACCAGGCCCATCTGGGTCGTGAAAGCGTCGCCCGCCAAAAGCGATCCATCACGAACATCGAGATACGCCATGTGTCCTGGGGTATGACCGGGTGCGAAAATGGCTTGAAGTGAACCGATGCAGTCACCGTCCTCTAGCGTCGAGGAGGGCCGAGATCGGGCACGGACGAAACCGAACAACCTCTTTCCATGCTCGCCGGGGTCCAGCGAGAAATCGCCATCCAGAAGACGCGCTTCGCGTGAACTGACAAAAACGCCGACGCCGGGGAGTTGGCTACAGAGAGCATCAAGGGAGCCAGCATGATCTAAATGAGCGTGAGTCAACACGACACGCTGAATTGTGTTGTCAAATCGTTCTGCGATTGCCAAGATGCTGGACGACGAGGCTGCAACACTCGTGTCAACCAGTGTGAAACCGTCGTCCTCCTGCACCAGAAAACAATTGATCATCCCAAATCGGGTGAGTCTGTACAGATATTTGGTCTCTTGGATGACCCGCAATTAAGTGCCCCTCCGAAGATGCTGCTACGCTTCTTACTGGTTTTAATAGTGGAAACGGTAGCGCACTTGAACGAATATTTCACGCGGGTTCAAGAAGTGTGTCCCGCCAAAGGTTGAACTGTTGTCGAGCAACACGCGGCGGTTGGCGACGTTTAGACCATTCAAGGAAACTCTAAACCGCTCGCCAAATTCCTTGCCGAGAGACAGATCAAAGGTTGTGTGCCCGGGGAGATGAGACGGCGGTGGATCGCCATTTGCAAATCCCGAACCGTAATAAACGTCGGTGGATGCGTAGGCCCGCCACGGAAGATTGAGCGTTCCTCCAAGATGCAGGGTATTGCGCTGATCGTGGTCGAGGAGAAAAGTACCGCCCGGCGGAGAGAAGTCCGTCAAGCCGCCGCTGATTGTGCCTTGACCCACGGCGAGCTGATTCGAGTAGGTCAGGTACAATTGCCCGCGCCGGAAGAGCCTGGGCGAACGCAGAGTGATTTCCCATCCGCTGATTCGTGCGCCATCAATCGTAAGCGGGAAGAAAATATCAGAATCGCCAACGCTATTGTGATCGAAGAAATTCCGCGCCCGGGTGTGAAAAGTATCGGCGTCTATGACCCAGGATTTCAGCGGAATTGTGACACCGAACTGGTGCTCTTCATCTCGTTCGCCGCGAAGCGGTATGAAGCCCAGGTTCTGGCTGTTCACAAATTCCAGCACCGGGCCGGACGCAGTGAGCAGCGGCGGCGCTTGGTAAAAGTGTCCATAAAACCCGCGAAACACCCAGTTTAGCCGTGGGATGCGGACGGCTGCGCCGAAGCGCGGGCTGGATGCATTTTCGACCAAGCCACCGGAGAAGTGGGTCTGCCGGATTCCGGCGGTGAGCGTCAGCCACGATGTCACCCGAAATTGGTCTTCCGCGAACAACGCGAGCAGGCTCCCCGAAGCGTTTTGCGTGCTGCGAAAATTTACGCTGCTCTGGTCATTGAAGATCACCCCGAAGAGCTCATTATCCTGTTGCGCGAATCCGTAGATTCCCGCACGAGCGCTGTGCCTTCCTTTGACATAGGCGAGTGTTGCTTGCCCCCCTTCATATTTTGAAGCGCGGTTATCGGTGGTTGCGATGGGAAAATCGTTCGGGTCGCTTTCGAATGCGGCCCGGTTGAAGTGGTAGAAGGGGGATACCGTCAACAGCAGATTGGCGTCGAAAGTCCGAACCCAGGAGAACGCGGCGAAGGCATCGCTCTCGCGGTTGGCGTCCTGCAAGAACTCGCCCGGTCCGAGGTTGGGATCGTTCGGGTCAAACGGAATCTGGTAGTAATCGCGACGCAAGGAAGTCACGAACCGAAGTTGGTCTTGCGGGTCGCGATTGTAAATCAACGACTCGAACCCGGCATAGCCGTTCGCGCGATCGTGAATCACCGCGGACGTGGGAGTCTGCAACCCAAGATCGGTGCGGTTTCCCGTGGCGCTGGCGTAGTAAGCCAAACGATTGGTGTGCCCGCCGATATTGATCTGGTCATCGGTTTGATAGAAATTGCCGAGACCCAACAAGAGTTCGGCCTGGTTATTCCTTTCAAATCCGGTGCGAGGAGCGACATTAAACACCCCATAAGTACGGTCACCGAAGTCGGCCGCGTAGCTACCGCGCTGCGTCTCGAGCGTATCAATATCCTTTGGATCGATTTGTGGGCCCAGATTGCTGGCAATGTTGGTATTGGGAATAGGTACTCCGTCGATCAGCCAGCTCGCCTGATGTCCTCCTCGGATGTGAAGCTGATCGTGCGTGACGTACGAGCCCGGGACGTAATCCGTGATCATGGACAGGCTGTTGGTGCGAGTTGCCCCGGGTGTCTGGCGGATTTCTTCCCGGTCCACTAGGCTCGTTGGAGTCACCGACTCCGTTTGGGCCGGCGCCGTCTCAGCGGAAACGGTAACGCTCTGATTTTGTGAAGCCAGCCGGAGCTCGAAATGCAGAATCGGCGCGGCGCCCGAGAGGACCGTGAGAGTTTGTTCTTCAGTGGCGAAGGACTTGTCCGAGACAGCAATCGTATATTGTCCCAGTGGGACCGCGTCGAAGTGAAATTCTCCGCTCACGTCTGTCCGGGTTTTCTGGATGAAATCGGATGACCTTGCCTTCAGCACGATTTCAATGCCCTGAACAGGCCGGTGCTGCGGATCATGAACGATTCCACGAACGGTACCAAACACTGTCGCGAATGCCGCAGTGGCGAGCAGCAGAAAAATTGCGAACGCGTGCAAGACTCTTTGCATAAAACCTCGCATCTCCTCGAGAGAAATGTTCTTTGCGCGGCGTTTCAGCCACGGAGTGAATTGATCAAGCTGCGTGAGGAGAGAGCAGTCCTTTACAGGACCTTGGACGAAAATCGCGGAGGGGGAGAAACAGGCTCGGAATAAGGGGAGCGTTCAATCGTGCACGCCTTCTCCACTGCCCGGGCGGAATCCCCCGGCGCAGAGACTGAAATCACAGAGGGAAGCACAAATGCGTGGGCCGCGAGGAGAGTGTGGTCTGAATCCTGGCAGCAGCTCATCGAACACGCCATCATTTCCGTCATGTCATGCCCGCAATCCATCGGAGAGCTCTGTCTTGTCGGTGCTTGGCGGTGATGATGACCTTTGATTGGGCAGTGATCTCCCGTGCAGCACGCAAACGCACGCGTGGACCAGGCGGCTGCAGCTAGTGGAGCGTATAGGGAAGTAACCGCCAGCAGGCAAAGCCAGGCCGAAACAGTTCGCAAGCGGTTTCGTTTCGGATCACTCATAGGAGTCCTGTGCTGCTACTTCATGATACCCCAAATGAGCATCGAGGGAGGCCTCGGGGTACAAGCCCACGTGAAGCGGCCGGGCTCCAACTCGTTTTACATTTGGATTGAACTGAGGCGCCTCTCGAGTCTTGACTTGGCGTCGGGCGCGTCGCAGACTCGTTTTATGGCTCACACTTATTTGTTATTTGATTTTGGCAACGCAGAAGAGAAGGCTCAGCAGGCGCGCCACAAACTCGATGTTTGGAAACAGGCCTTTCGGCTGGATAAGAAACTGACGTACAAGTTTGACCGAATCGCAGCGGCAGCGGCGGATGCACCGGAACCAGCCCAAAAAGTCGAACCCGCCTCCAAATCGGCAAAAGCCAAGACAAAAGGAAAAAGCGGGGAAAAGTCCAGCGATGCAGTTCCTGGAATCAAGGAACAGCCGGCGAACGGCAAGGTGAATTTGCTGGTAAAGCTGTATTTCTCCACTCACGAGAAGCTATCAGAGCAGCGGTGGGTTGAGAGGATTCCATCCGAGGAGCCGTTTAAGGACGCCGCACCGCGCGTTGTTCGCCAGACAGATGCGCAATTCGATGAGGTCTTGAAGCAATTCGACGCGCTTGTCTAACTAGGTCCATTCGACCTCCCCGGGCTGAATTTCAGGTATAATAAAGTCCCGCAGAGGCAAGGATTCCACTTCACAACGAGGGCAGACCGAATGGCGTTACACACGAGGGTCAAACTTGCCAGCAAGCTTGACGCCCCGAAGCTGCACGGCCTCGATCGCGAAACGCTTATCCGCATATACCGCACGATATACCTCTCCCGCCGGCTGGACGACCGCGAGATCCAGCTCAAGCGCCAAAACAAGATTTTCTTCCAGATTTCCAGCGCCGGGCACGAAGCGGTCACGGCAGTCATGGGGCTTCTCCTTCGTCCGGGCGTGGATTGGATCTATCCCTACTATCGAGATCGCGCACTGTGCTTGATGCTGGGCGTTACACCTCTTGAGATGCTTCTCCAGGCTGTCGGTGCAAAGGACGACCCAAGCTCGGGCGGGCGCCAGATGCCCTCACACTGGGGCCACCCGAAGTGGAATATCGTGAGCAAGTCCTCCTGCACTGGAACCCAATTTGTGCAGGCGGTGGGCGCAGCCGAGGCTACGCTTTACTACGAGGCGCATCCACGAGCCCTGGCCCAGGCCAGGAAGGCGCCGCTCGGTGAATACGTAAATTACCAACGCGATGAGATCGTCTACGTGTCCGCAGGAGATGGCGCGACGAGCGAGGGCGAATTTTGGGAGTCGTTGAATGCCGCCTGTGCCCAGAAGCTTCCGCTGTTTTATCTGATTGAAGACAACGGCTACGCCATTTCCGTGCCTGTGGAAGTGCAGACCGCGGGGGGCAGCATTTCAAAACTGACTCGTGGCTTCCCCAGTCTTCACGTTGCGGAGTGCGACGGCACAGATCTACTCGAGAGCTATGCCATTTGCAAGGAAGCGGTTCAACATTGCCGCGACCGGCGCGGCCCCGCGCTCGTGCACGCTCAGGTGACGAGGCCGTATTCGCATTCGCTGTCGGACGACGAAAAACTTTACAAGACTGCGGAAGAGCGTGAAGCAGAGGCTCACCGCGATCCAATTTCGAAATTCTCTCTCTTCCTCGTGCGCGAAGGGCTGCTCGATCAGAAAGAGATCGAATCGCTGGAGGCCGAGGTCGACCTGGAAGTCCGCGACGCTGCTGACGCTGCTCTCGCTGCCGAGGAGCCGGCAATCGATTCCATTCGCGTAAACATATACTCACCCGAAGTCGATCCAACTTCTTCCGCATTCGAGGCCCAACCGCAGTTGCACGGTGCTCCCAAGACTATGGTCGAGATGGTGGCAGCGACCCTGTCCGACGAGATGTCCCGCGACGAGCGCATAACAGTGTTCGGGGAAGACGTTGCCGATGCCAGCCGCGAAGAGAACCTCAAGCACGTAAAGGGGAAGGGCGGCGTTTTCAAGGCCACCTCCGGGTTGCAACGCAAGTACGGCCATGACCGCGTATTCAACTCACCGCTCGCTGAGGCCAGCATCGTGGGCCGGGCCATCGGCATGGCCACTCGTGGGCTCAAGCCTGTCGCGGAAATCCAGTTTTTCGACTATATCTGGCCGGCCATGATGCAGATTCGGGACGAGCTCTGCGTGATGCGCTGGCGTTCAAATGGCGCCTTCAAGTGTCCCGCGGTCCTCCGAGTGGCTATCGGCGGCTACCTCACCGGCGGCGCTGTTTACCATAGTCAAAGCGGCGAATCGATCTTCACTCATTGTCCGGGGCTGCGCGTAGTCATGCCCTCAACGGCACTGGACGTGGCTGGCCTGCTCCGCACTGCAATAAGATGCGATGATCCTGTAATGTTCCTCGAGCACAAACATCTGTATCGCCAGCCATACAACCGGTCGGAGTATCCTGGACCGGATTTCACGATCCCGTTTGGCAAGGCGCGAGTAGTGAAAGAAGGCTCAGGGGTGAGTATCATCACTTACGGTGCCGTGGTACACCGGGCCGAAGTGGCAGCAGCACAGCTTGAGCGCGAAGGTATTTCAGTTGAGATTATCGATCTGCGCTCGCTCTCTCCCTACGATTGGGAGGCTATCTCGGCGACCGTTCGGAGGACGCACCGGGTCATCGTGGCGTACGAAGACATGCTGAGTTGGGGTTACGGCGCAGAAATAGCAGCTCGCATAGCCGACGAGCTGTTTGACGAATTGGACGCTCCCGTGAAGCGTGTCGCGGCGATGGACGCCTTCTGTGCTTACCAGCCGAAGCTGGAAGACGTGATCCTGCCCCAGACGGATCACATCACCGCTGCGGTCAATCGATTACTCGAGTATTGAGTCGCCCGGCGTCCGCCAGCGGGAAACTTTTTGCACGCCTTGCGCGTATCTAATGTAGTCTGCTGAGAACACCGCTCTGTGGAGGCATCCAAATGACCTGCCCAAACTGCCTGAAAGATATCGCTGCAGGATCCAAGTTTTGCTACAACTGCGGCGCCAAGCAACCCGAAGCTGTCCCGCCCGGAATTTCTCCCGCAACCGGCACACCCAAGAAACTGATGCGCTCAAGCACAGACAAGAAAATTGGCGGAGTCTGCGGGGGCCTTGCTGACTACTTCGATCTCGATCCGACGGTTATCCGTCTGGTCTGGCTGCTGCTGGTATTGTTCGCAGGGACGGGCCTGGTGGTCTACATCGTTCTGTGGATTGTTCTACCGCTTGCACCTCCAGGCGTGATTCCGGCTTCGGCCGCCGCTACCTCCTAATTAATTTGGCTGCGAAATGACAGTGCTTGGAACCACGCAGCTTATCTGTCGGGACGCGCTCTGCGTGTTCCGTCCGATTTCCTCGCCCCGTTCTCGAACAGGAGACCATCCAACGATATAAGTCCCGCGCCGACTGTCGCTAGCGCAAAGCATCCCGCCGCGAGCGTCAGAGGGAACTCATACTCATGCACCGACAAATAGCTATGCGGCGGGTAAATCTTCCACATCAAGAAGACAATGTCAAGCGCCAGGAGGAATGCGGCTCCCCGAGTGAATAACCCCAAAACCAGCAACCCTCCCCCGAAAAGCTCGAGAACCCCCGTGATATAGACAATGTAAACGGGTAATCCATGCTCCAAAAAAAGGCTTTGCATCCCGGCGCCTCCGCGAGCGATCTTGGGGTAGCCGTGCGAGAAGAAGATCACGCCCAGGGACGCGCGAAACACCAGCAGCGCAACCGGCTGAAGGGAGTCAAAGATCTTCATCGGAATCCCCCCGGGGAATGAAAAAAAGAATCAACGGCTGCAACATTTTAGCAGAAAAGCAATCGCCGCACGCCCGAGGCCGTGCATGGCGCAGAATCAGGTACAATCATTGGCGAACTTAAATCAGAAAAAATGAAGCATTTGTACACGATCGGTATCCTGAATAATTGCGGTGATGCGCCTCATCTCGCGGGCCAAATCGCCGCCGAGATGCCAGGCTTCGGCACGAAATTTAGGGTTAATGCATGAAGCGCAGGCTCCTGGTTGCGGTGCCTCTTCTTTCTCTCGTGGCCTTTCTGGCTTGGATGTTTCGTCCGAAGCATGAATCGCTGGGCGAAGCCTACGTTAGCGAACGAAGCGTGACGCTCTGGAGCAGCGTGGCTCAAGTTCGTCAACCGCTGGACACCCTCCACTATGGTGAGCGTGTGGATGTCGTTAGCCGCCGCAACGACAGCATCAAGGTGCGGACCGCGGCGGGCGCTCTCGGCTGGGTCGAGGGACGTTACTTGATGGATCCATCGCTCTGGCAGCGAAGCATTAAACTGCTCGCACAGGTTCAACCCATGCCGGTCCAATCGCGCGGCCGCACCAAAGTAGCGACGAATCTCCGCGTCGAGCCGGGACGCACAGAACCTCGGCTATACCAGTTCGGCCGCGGCGTTCCCGTCGAAATTGTGGGACGCGCCGCCGCCGATTGGGCACAGTCTCCTGATGAAAGAGATTCGTCAGCCGACTCTCAAGAAATGAAAAAAGAAGACTGGTTCCTGGTCCGGGGTTTGGCGACACGGCCGCCAGGTGAAACCACCGCACGCCCTGGGGAAACCACCACCGCGACTCAACCTGGAGACCAAACCGTTCCGATTGCTGGGTGGGTCATCGCTCGTTTTCTTGAACTGGATCTGCCCGACGCGGTGCGCGAAGGAGCGGCATCGGCCAACATCCGCCCCGTCGCTTGGTTTGAATTGAATAGGGTCAGCGATCCATCTGGAGACAAGCCTCAATATCTGGTCGCAGCCGCCCGTGGCCCCGAAGGTCAGCCTTGCGACTTCACGACCATGCGGGTCTATACCTGGTACCCTAGGAAGTCGCGTTACGAAACAGCCTTCATCGAAAACAATTTGTGCGGCAAAATGCCTATCCGCATCGGGAGGGGACCAAAGCAAGAGCCGGAATTTCGTTTCCAGGTGATGGGTGGAAGCAAGGAAGAGCGAGTCTACCGGCTGATGCAGACTGTTGTCCGGAGAGTTCGCGAAGGCTCTGAAGCCTCGAAAAAATCGGCCGTTTCGGGAATGCGGAAATCGCCTATAAAATAGAACTTCTCGCCTGATATCCGCGATTGTCTGCATTTCGCTGTCGGGGCCGCCAGGGTCTTTCGAAGAGGGAAGCGAAGCATGACGTTGCACATCACCGAATCCGAAGTGCGCGCGGTGTTGACGATGCCCATGGCCCTCGAAGCCGTCGAGCAAGTCTCGCGGAAACAATCGAGCGGTGAAGTTGTTGTCCACCCGCGTCGGCGCTTCGAGCTGCCCGGCGGCGGATTCTTTCACTATATGGCTGCGGCAGACTATGCCACAGGCTTGGTGGCCATGAAACAGTACACCTTCGTTGGTGGAAAGATCCGCTTCCTCGTCCCTCTCTACGAAATGGCAACGGGCGACTTGCTGGCTATCATCGAAGCCGACTACATGGGGCAGGTGCGCACCGGAGCTGCTTCCGGAGTGGCAACCAATTATCTTGCGCGTCGCGGCGCGCGGGTCGCGGCGATTATCGGCACGGGCGGCCAGGCAAGGACGCAACTCGAGGCCATTTCCGCGGTACGAAAGCTGGAGTCTGTCAGGGTCTTTGGCCGTGATTCCGGCCACCGCGAGAAGTTCTCCAGGGAGATGACCGATCGGCTCGGCATTTCCGTGCAGTCCTCTGCTTCTGCCAGCGAGGCGGCTCGCGGCGCAGACATCATCTGCACTGCCACCACCGCCTCCAATCCCGTGCTTTGCAGCGCCGATCTCGCCCCTGGTGTGCACATCAATGCCATCGGTGCAAATCATGCTCACAAACGCGAGCTCGACAATGACGCTGTCGCCAGCGCTGACGTCATTGTCGTGGATTCGGTCGAACAGTCCCGGCAGGAAGCCGGCGATCTCATCATGGCCTTTCGCGGAGATGAGTTATGCTGGACCGGCGTCAAGAAACTTTCTGACGTCGTTGCCGGGAAAATTCCTGGAAGATCCAGCGACACGGAAGTCACACTCTTCAAGTCCAATGGAATCGCGTCTTGGGATTTGGCCGTTGCGACAAAAGTGTACGCGCTCGCCAAAGATAAGGGTTTCGGAAAGAGACTGCCTTTCTGGACAGAATCAGTGTGATCCCGCAGCCACGCTCAGGCCCGGGTTTCCCTGATCTTGCGGCGCAGCGCCTCGTGAAGGCGTGACTTTATATCTCTTGGCAGCTCGACAGGCTCGGAATCGCAATAAATCTCTACCGTCTTCTTCGTCTGATCGACAGTCATCGTGCAGTCTTCGCAGTGCTCCAGGTGGCGCTCGATTTCCTGCTTCACGGCAACATCGAGTTCACCATCGATGAAATTCGAAAGTTCGTGGATTACGCCTTTGCAGTTCAATTTGTCCCACCCTGCCGGAAGTAGGGATTCAGCTTCTGTCGCAACTTCAACCGTGCACGCAGCAGCCTGGATTTCACGGCAGGCACCGAGATCCCGAGTGCTGAAGCCGTCTCCTCCGTCGATAGGTCCTCGATGTCACGCAAGACGAAGACAATTCGAAAGTCTGGATCGAGCTGATCGATGATGCCGGACAAAATCTCTTGCATTTCCTTCTGCGCATAACGTTGTTCCGGGCTCGGTCCCCACTCCTCCAGCTCCCGAGGCATCAGGTCCTCATCGCCCTGCATTGGCTCGTCCAGTGAAAACTGGTTGGGGCGGCGTTTGCGCAGCCGCATCAATGCTTCGTTCGCGGCGATGCGCACCAGCCAGGTATAGAATCTCGAATCCCCTTGGAAGTCTTTCAGGTGTGCATAGGACTTGAGGAAAGCATCCTGCATGGCGTCCTCTGCGTCTTCGCGATTGCGGGTTATGTTCATCGTCAGCCGAAAAATCTTTCTCTCGTAGCGGTTCACAAGCTCTTCGAACGCAGCCGTGTCCCCGCCCTTGGCTGCGGCAACCAAAAGAGGCTCGTCCTCGCGGGCAACTGTTGAGGGTAATCGACGTGGATTCGTTGCGCTCAATCGTCTCCTGCGTGCTCCGGTTCGGCCCGGCTCTTAAGATTTCGAGCACCAAGGTAACACAAAGCATGAAGATCCAAACCTCACTGCATCATCTTGATGAGTGCGCGAGGGCCAAGGATTCAGAAATCGAGAACGCTCGCAGGTTTGCTTCGAAAGCTGCCCCAATGGCCTTGACATGTGAAATTGCCGAGGCTAGAGTCTCCACCAATTCTTACGGCTTCTATGATATATACCTGCTCGCCGACCGCACCTGAATCCGAGGCTCGTGAATACACTGCACTTCTCGGAAGTTCCGATGTCGCCCCCCATGCTGTTCATTCTGAACTATTTACAGTATTCCACGCGTTCCTGGCGACGGGATTTCCGCCCCCGAAGACCTCGATCCCCTCAGGTTCTTCTGGGGGACAACACCGCCAGGCTTCCTGGCCAGACCTCCTGGTCCAATGGTCATCTCGATTAAGCATTATCCCGAAACACTCTTTCGCGAGCTTCTCGGGTCAGCGAATTAGTTCGTTATTGAGTCAAGAACCTTGCAGTCTGGATAGACAAGAATGGTGACGTCGCAACCCCCGGAGTCAAAAGAGCTATTGAAGTACCGCGTCGAAGAGGGTGTTGCCACCTTCGAAATGGCCGACCCGCCCGCGAACACCTATACCTACGAAATGATGCAGCAACTTGACCGTGCCATTTTGAAGGCCCGCATGGATCAGAACGTCCACGTCATCGTGATCCACGGTGCCGGCGACAAGTTCTTCTCGGCGGGTGCCAGCATTCCGATGCTCGCGACGGCCGATCCCACCTTTAAGTATTATTTTTGTCTGCATGCGAATGAGACACTGTGCCGCCTGGAGCAGACCCCTAAGCTGATCATTGCGGCTCTCAACGGCCACACTGTTGGCGGCGGCCTCGAGATTGCTCTCGCTTGCGACATTCGAATCGCAAGGAAGACTGGCGGCAAAATCGGCCTTCCGGAAGTAAACCTCGGCGTAATGCCGGGCACTGGAGGCACCCAGCGCTTCTCCCGCATACTTGGCCGCGCCAGGGCTCTCGAATTGATGGCTGTAGGGAAAACCTTTAGCTTCGAAGATGCTCTGGCGATAGGTTTGATTCATCACATTTACGAGCAGCAGGCCTTCTGGGAAAACGTGATGGCCTATGCGAAGCAGTTTTGCCCGCCCAACAAAGCCGCCGGTGCCGTCGGACGCATCAAGAGAGCCGTGGTAACCGGTTCGGAAGTAGGTTTCGGTGAAGCTTTGGGCCTCGAGCGCGAGCTACAACAAATACTTTTTACCAGTGAAGACGCAAAGGAAGGACTGGCCGCTTACGTAGAAAAACGCGCCGCGAATTTTAAGGGGAAGTGACGGCATGTATAGCATCGCGCGGTGACCCGTCTTCGAATGGACGACAGTTTTCTAGGGTAACGATCGCGATGTCCACACTACTCTGGCTCTAGTCGTGCGCGTATCATGAAGAAGAGCGAGACATAAAAACTAAATGCGTACACTCCCAGACCATCTGCGAAAGGGCATGAAACTAGTGATTGTCGGCTGCAATCCGAGCGAATCCTCCGTGCGTGTGGGTCACTATTACGCCGGGCGCACCAATCTGTTCTGGCCCATGCTCTACGAGTCTGGCGTGGTGCCGGAGCCGTTCGACTATCACGATGATAAGCGCGTGATCGAATTTGGGATCGGGCTCACAGATCTGGTCAAGCGCCCCACGAAAGGTGTCGAGGAGTTGACCCGCCAGGATTTCGCAGAGGGTCGGATTGTGCTCTCTCAGAAACTTGAGGAGTTCGCGCCTCACGTTGTAGCTTTCAATGGAAAGATCACTTATGAGCAGTTTGCGCAGAGAAAATGCAAATTTGGCATTCAGAAAGACCAGCTTTATGGCGCACGTGTTTACGTATTGCCTTCCACCAGCGGTCAAAATGCGCAGGGCAAGGGCGAAAAGTTGCGCCATTTTCGAAAACTCGCTCAACTGATTGTTCGGATTGAAAAAGAGCGCGATTCCAATCCGCACTAGGAGGTCACCATTCCATGAGTAACGCCCCTCAGCCCGCGCCAGACGGCCCAGTTCTCCTGGAGAGCAAGCGCGACAGCATCGCGACTCTGCTGATGAACCGGCCCGACAAGCTCAATGCCCTGAATAACGAACTAGCCACCGCGCTCAACGATGCCCTCGCGCGTATCGCACTGGATGATTCCGTGCGCACCGTTCTTCTTACCGGTGCTGGGCGGGCATTTTGTTCCGGCGGCGACCTCGGCCACATTCGCAAAGGCCGGGAAAGCGGAAATGTTGAGCTGCTTGAGCCTCTTCTCCGTGCGGGCATGCAGATTTCGGTCAAAATGCGCACGATGCCTCAACCGGTGATCGCCGCAGTCAACGGCCCGGCCGCCGGTGCCGGCATGAACATTGCTCTCGCTGCGGACATTCGCGTTGCCGCGGAAGAGGCTGTGTTCGGTCAGAATTTTGCCAAAGTTGGCCTCTTTCCTGATTATGGCGGAATGTTTTTCCTTCCTCAGCTTGTTGGCCCTTCCGCCGCCGCCGAACTTTTTTACACCGGCGATATGGTTGACGCGCAAACTGCGCTCCGGCTGGGGATCGTTAATCACGTTGTCCCCGCAGCGCGGCTTGAGGCCGAGGCAGTCGCGCTTGCAAAGAAAATTGCCCAGGGACCGCCCCTCGCCATCAAGGCAGTCAAGCGCACCCTTTTCGCAAGCGAAAAGAAGGCGCTTGAAGATGCGCTCGAGAACGAAGTTCAGCAGCAAATGAAATGTTTCCGCTCCGAGGACTGCAGCGAGGGCATTCGGGCGTTTTTCGAAAAGCGGCCGCCTCAATTTCAGGGCCGTTGATAGAAAACCAGACGTTTTTCGCGCTCCGGGCTCTCCTGTGGACAAATATGCCAAGCAAAAACGAAACTGTCCATCTGCGCCTGGAGCATCGCATAGCCTGGGTCACGCTGGACCGCCCTCCTCTGAACATTCTCGACATCCCGATGATACGCGCGCTGGGCGCGGCTCTTAAGCGCGCCCTTCCCAAGTGTGATTACCTGATCTTTCAAGGCGCCGGACTGAAGGCCTTTTCGGCGGGAGCAGACGTCGCAGACCACACGCCTGGGCGCGTTGGCAATATGCTCTCCGCTTTTCACTCCGTATTTCGGCGTCTCGCAACTTCCCATTGCATTACGATTGCCGCTGTACACGGTTGCTGCCTCGGTGGTGGCATGGAGCTTGCTGCCTTTTGCGATTTTGTCCTCGCCACGGAGTCCGCGCAATTTGGCCAGCCCGAAATCAAGCTCGGCTGCTTCCCGCCTGTCGCGATGATCATTCTGCCGCGCCTCATAGGCATGCGCGCAGCCTCCCGTTTGATTCTCACGGGTGAACAGATCAGCTCCCCCGAAGCCCGCTGCTTAGGCCTCGTTACTCGCGTAGTCGCCGATCAGGGGCTGCCCGCAGCTGTCGAAAACCTCCTGAACGAATTGAGGTCATTGAGCCCCGCCGTTCTTCAGCTAACCCGCCGAACTCTTTGGCAGCTACATTTCGATGAATTTGCCCGCCAGTTAAAAGAAGTGGAACTCGTATACTCATCTAAGCTGATGAAATCCGGAGACGCTCGGGAAGGCGTGCGCGCATTCCTGGAAAAGCGCGCTCCTATTTGGGGGAAACGCTGAATGGGCGACCTTCAGATCTCCGTGGGCGAATTGAACGCTCGGCTGGCTCGCGGTGAGCATCTCTTGTTCGTTGACGTTCGTGAACCGTGGGAATACAACCTTTGCCGGATCGACGGCGCAAGCTGATTCCTCTCGCAGCGACGCTCGGACTGGTCCAGAGCCGCTCGAGTCTGGAGAACATGACGTGGAAGTGAAGACAATTGCAGTCATCGGAGCGGGAATGATGGGGCGGGGAATCGCCTACGCTGCCGCCTTCGGTGGCTACCGAACCATCCTTGAAGACGTTGCTCATTCGATGCTTAGTCACGGCGTCAAATGGATCAAGCAGACCTTGGAAGAAGACGTGACGCGCGGAACGATTGACGCAAAGACGCGCGACACCGCTCTCGCGCAATTTACGACAATAAATTCGGTCGAGAATGCATCCCGCGCAGCCGATCTGATCATCGAGGCCGTTCCAGAAGAGATGGAAATGAAGATCGAGCTTTTTACCATCTTTGACAAGTTCGCCAGGCCCGGCGCCATTTTTGCGAGCAATACTTCTTCGCTCTCGATCTCGGAAATGGCGGCAGTTACCTTCTGCCCCGAGCGCTGCATCGGCATGCACTTCTGCAATCCCGACCCGCGCAGGAAGCTCCTGCAATTGGTGAAAGGCGTTGAGACATCCGAGGATACTATTTCCACTTGCCGGGAAGTCGGGCGGCGCATGGGCAAGGAAGTTGTCGTGGTCCACGAAGCGCCGGGTTTCTCCATCAGGCGGCGCGAAGAGTGACATGGGGCGGAATGCGAGCAGGCAAATGACAAAATCGATCTCGGAAAGAATTGTAATCCAGCAAGGTGATTTGACCGAGATGGAAACGGATGCCATCGTCAACGCCGCCAACAATGACTTGATCTTGGGTGGCGGCGTCGCGGGCGCCATCCGCCGCAAGGGCGGCGATGAAATTCAGCAGGAATGTAATGCCGTTGGCAGCATACCCGTTGGCTATGCGGCGATCACCACGGGCGGTAAGTTGAAAGCTCGCTTTGTGATCCATGCGGCAAGCATGCAGCTCGGTGGCAAAACCAGCGCGGATGCCCTCCGGCGTTCCACCGCACACTCCCTTCGCATAGCCGCAGAGCGCGGCCTGAAAACAATCGCGTTTCCGGCCGTGGGCACGGGTATCGCCGCGTTCCCGATGGAGAAGTGCGCTTCGATCATGCTGAGTGAGGCAGCGCAGCATCTTAAGAACCAGACTTCTCTTGAAACGATCTATTTTGTTCTTTTCGATGAGCCCGCTCGTGACATTTTTTTCCTTGCCTGGAAGAAAATCTGCGCAGAGATCGCCGCAGACGCCAGGGGCGCCTGACGGAGCAGAAAAGACCGCCGCGCCTTGCCAGCGCGGCTGGCATCACGGATTAGGTTTCTTGAGCACCGGCCGGTCGCTCGGCGCAGGCGGTACAGGAGTGGCGGGCGCGGTTGTTCCAGTCGGAGTCCCCGTCGCGGAAACACCTTCTGTATAGGGCTTCTTTATTAGGCGCTCGATCTCTTGCTGTGCGCCGCCGGTAATGTCGTTGGTTTGCCTGGCTTTGTTGTATTCGTTCACGGCGCGCTCGCGCTGCCCGAGCAGATCGAAAATCTTTCCGAGATAAATGTGCCCCCATACTTCCGTCCACTTTTCTGAGAGATCGGGGACGGTCTGCAGGGATTCGCGGAAGGCGTTCGCCGCCGCTTGATAATTCTTCTGGTAGAAAAACGCTTCGCCCATCCGGAAATTTGCCAGCGGACGATTGGGCTGGATCGACAAGGCCCGTTGATACTGCCCGATCGCGTCATAATAACGGCCCTGCTCGGCGAGTTCTTCGCCGCGCGCGATGGCCGCGCGGGACCGCAAAGACGTGCTGCCTTTCAAGATCAAGTTGTTCGGATCGATTCGAATGCCGCCGGGCTTTGGCCGGCCAAATGTTTCGACGGTGAACGGCGATTCCGTGCCCACCACGTCGACGGTCTTCGTTTCCGGGTTTCCTTCCGTGTCCAGCCGCAGCTCGACCGGCATTTGGAATGTGTCCAGAGGCTGCTTGATCTTCCCGACAACTCGAAATCCCTTCGGAGTGCGATAGACGACATATTCGATGGTGAAGTCCGGCACGCCGGTCGAGTTGAGCCACTGTGCAAAAAACCCGCGCAGGTTAAGCGGAGCGTCTCCGGACTTGACGGCCGCCTGCGCGTGCTGTTCAGCGAGGCCGACGAAATCTTCGATCCGAGCTGTCTTGCCCGCAAACTTGGAATAGAAATCGCGCAACAGAGACTTGAACGCTAGGTCGCCGAGCTGCGCGCGCAACATGTGAAAGATCATCGCCCCTTTGTTCATGACCACGGAGCGGTAATCGCTCGAATAAGGCGCAAGGCGGGCCGCTTGCGCAACCGGGGCGGCTTCTTCGTTCATCAGCGCGCCCACGGCGAATTCATCCACTGCCTTCAGGCCCGCCTCTTTCCCGGCGCTTTGCTCCGCATACAACTCTTCGCAATATCGCGCCAGGCCATCAGTGACCCAAGCGTCTCCCGGCGTCGCTGCCAGCATCGAATTCCCCCACCACTGCGAAGCAACCAGCCGCGCAATCGTGCGCTCGCTCACCTTCGGCTCCCAGATGCGGTGGCTGAGCAGAAGAACGCCGGGTGCGGCGAAGTCGCGCAACGTCCCGTCGGGAAGCTGAACGACCGTAAGGTCAGGGTCCGCAAGCCCGCCGAGCATGTCGGAAAAAACAGTAACCGCTCGCGCGACAGCATCCGCAAATCCCTGAGCATTTCCCGAATCCACGCGCGGCGCGTATACGGCCACATTGATTCCCTCGGCTTGCTTCGGGTTGAATTGCAGGTTCCCCGCCACAAACGTGCCATGCGGGGCGGGCGTAGCGCATTCAAACGTATAGAGCAGCCTCCCCCCCTCGGCCGCAGTTTTTCCGGCCACCGGCGTGGGCGCACCGGCCTTGCCCGTGCCGGTGACTGCGAAAGAGTCAGGCACGTTCAGGTGGAAAATCGCGGTGTAGCGATTGGAGGGGTAATTCGTCAGGGGGAACCATCGCGCGGGAAGCAAGAGGTAAGCCGCATCCCGGTTGATCGCGGCTGCCCTCACACCCGGCACAGGGCTGTTTTCTTCGTTGGCCAGAGGCCCCGCATACGCGAAAGTCAGCGTGACGCTTCCGCCGGCGGCCACGGGCGCCGGGAGAATCACATAGACGAACAACGGATTCTGGTTGTCGCGTTCAAAGCTGAGCCGTTTACCTTCCGCGCTTCTTACCTCCGTTACATTCAAATTGGGGTGCAACTCGACTCGAATGCTGCTGGACACGTCGGCGGCCCTGAAAGTGATTTTTGCGACGGCGTGAAGCGATTGGCCGATCGCGTCCAGCGTCGCGGATACATCGTAATGTTGGGCAACGAAGCCTGCCGGGCGTGCTGTCTGGGCTCGAAGGGGAACCGTTGAGCAGAAAAACAACACTGCGAATAGAAATACATCTACAAAAAGAACTCTTCTGCAGAGGGTCATCGGACCCCTTTCACAATATGTCGATTCTCTCGCCTTATATAGGATAGCAGACCCCTACCTAAGTGTTGCCAGAGACGGCCTGAAGCAGGTCAGCGATGGCATCCGCAGCGCGTTCGACTGCTCCCGGTGGGCCGATGCGCTGCCGGACGTCCGCAAGCCCGGCGCGAAGCTCATCGCGGGCGGGCAAATCGTTTAGCAGGCGAAGTGTTTCATCGGCGACGCGCTTTGCAGTGAACTCGCTCTGGATAAGCTCCGGCACCACGCGCCGCCCGGCAACTACGTTCACCATGCTGAAATATGGCGTTCGAACCAATGGCTTAGCGAGCAGAGCAGTAAGTGGCGTCACTCGGTAGACGACGACCATCGGTGTATCGAGTAGCGCTGCCTCGATTGTGGCGGTTCCACTGGAAACAATCGCGGCGTCCGCTGCGGCAAGAGCGTCATAGGTCTGCCCCTCGACCACCTGAATCCTCTGACCGTCGTTCCATCCTTCGCGAAGAACGGCTGCGCTGCATCCTGGCGCGGCGGCGACGACAAACTGCGCGCTGCTTTGGCGTTGAATGAGCAAGCACGCATCGCGAATCACTGGCATGTGCTGGGCCAGCTCGGCAGGCCGGCTACCCGGCAGTATCGCCACGAGCGGCAGTTGCGGATTGAGGTTCTGTTGCCGGCAGAAACTTTGCCTGTCTTGCGAGGCGTGCACCGCGCCGACGAGCGGATGGCCGATGAATCTTGTGGGCACGCCGGCATCGCCATAGAATTTCTGCTCAAAACGAAAAATGCAAAACGCCTGCACGAATCGCCGGCGAACCACGCGCACTCGCCAGGGCCGCCAGGCCCAGAATTGTGGACAAATGTAATAGATATTGCGCACGCCGAGCGGGCGCAGCTTGCGCGCCAAGCGAAGATGAAACCCTGGGAAATCCGTCAGAATGGCGAAGACCGGCTTGCGTTGCCGGGCTTCCGAAACCAGGTGTCGCATGGCGCGAACCAGTGAAGGAAGGTGGCGCAGAATCTCAGTCACGCCGACTACTGATACCTCAGAGTAATTTATTATTACGTCGATACCGGCGGAGCGCATCTGCGGCCCGCCCATTCCAAAGAGGGCTACATCCACACGTTTTTGAAGCTCAATTGCAAGGCGCGCGGCATACATGTCGCCGGAAGCTTCGCCTGCGGAAATTAGAAGCGGAATCGGAGGCATGCGCTCTCAGGGATGCATTTAATCCGTAGCGGGCTGCGGCGCGGGCAGGGGGCCCTGTTCCCGCTGAGGGAAGCCTCCGGCGGCGTCTCCATCCGCAGGCAGACCCAACTCCTGTTCCTTGTACTGGAGCTGATAAAGCCGGTAGTAAATGCCACGCTCCGCAAGAAGCTCCTGGTGTGCTCCCTGCTCGCGTAGGCGCCCTTTGTGAAAGACGAGGATACGGTCGGCGTGCTGAATAGTGCTCAGACGGTGAGCAATCACGAGCGAGGTCCGGCCAGAAAGCAGGCGGTCGAGCGCATCCCGGATTTGCAACTCGGTCTTGGTATCGACGCTCGATGTAGCTTCATCCAAAATAAGGAATTTTGGATTGTGAGCGAGCGCCCGCGCAAAGCAGATCAGTTGCCGCTGTCCTACGGAAAGTGTCGACCCGCGCTCATTTACTGGAGTGGCTACGCCCTCCGGAAGTCCCCGGACAAAATCTCCAAGTCCGATTTCCTCGATCGCGCTCTCAACCGCCGAGACGTCGATGCCAGGCGTGCCGAGCCGAACGTTCGAATCAATGCTTCCGGTGAAGAGAAATGAATCCTGCAAAACGATGCCGAACTGCCTGCGTAAGTCCTGCAAATTCAGCAGGCGTATGTCAACGCCATCCAGGAGAATCTGGCCGCGCTGAATGTCGTAGAACCGCAGCAGCAAAGAAATCAGCGTGGTTTTACCTGCCCCTGTGTGACCGACGATGGCGATGGTCTGCCCCGGCGCGACGCGAAAGGAGACATCGCGAAGCACCCAATCTTCGTCCGGCGGCTGCGGAGCATTGTGATAGCTGAACCACACATTACGGAACTCAATTTCGCCTCGGGGCGAATCGAGCCGCGCCGCCTTGGGATCAGACGCGATGGTGATCGGTTCGTCCAGCAGTTTGAAAATGCGCTCGGAGGCCGCCATCGCCGACTGCAGGATATTGAATTTCTCGCTCAGATCCTGAATCGGCCGGAAGAACCGCGTCGCCCACATCGTGAATGCGGTGAGCACTCCAAGCGTCAGCCCGCCGGACAAAACACGGTTTCCACCGGCCCAGTAAATCAGCGTGATGGTTCCGACGCTGAGGAACTCGACTGCCGGATAGAACAGAGCAAAAGCCAGGATCGCATCCCGCCAGGCCAGCATGTTGTCGTGGTTGCGGCGCGCGAATTCGGCGCGGGCTTTGCGCTCGCGATTGAACAGTTGCACGACGCTCATCCCGGAGATGTACTCCTGCAGGAACGCGTTGATCCGTGCGATAGCCGTGCGGATGCGGCGGTTGGCGTCTCTCACGAACTGTCGGAAAAAATAAGTCACCACAAGAATAAACGGCAGCACGGCGAACGCGTCCAACGCCAGACGCCTGTCGATCCGGAAGAGCACCACAGCCATCGCGAGAAGCAGGAAGAAGTCATTGATCATCGTCACGACGCCGGCGGCGAACAAATCGTTCAGAGCGTCGACGTCGGTTGTCACCCGGGTGACCAGCCGTCCGACCGGGTTGCGGTCGAAGTAGCTCATCGGCAGCCGCTGGATGTGCCCGAAGATCTCCTGCCGCATGTCATACATCGTCTGCTGTCCGACCCGTTGCATAATGCGGATCTGAGCGTACTGCGCTAGAAAATCCGAAATCAGCACCATCAAGAAGATAACGCTGATCCACTCGACCCCCCGCCACGCTTGCGCTTCGGGAATCGCTCCGCGCAGGGCCGGGGTGAAGTAACTGTCGATCGCTTTCCAAAACAACAAGGGCGGCGCAATCTCCAGCGGCGTTACGATGCCAACCAGCGCGAGCGCCAGCACCACGCGCCACTTGTACGGCCGCATGTACCGCATCAGCCGCCGCATCAGCGGCGCGTCGTACGCTTTCCCGAGAGCCTCTTCTTCGTGAATGTTGCTCATGCCCGTTCTAGCTCTTCTTCCAGCAACTGCTTCTGATAGAGATCGGCGTAGTAGCCTCCCCGCGCCAGAAGTTCATCATGCGTGCCGCGCTCGAGGATTCGGCCGTCCCGGAGAACCACGATTTGATCGGCGTCGCGCACCGTCGATGTCCTGTGCGCGATCAGGATAGTGGTGCGCCCGCGCATGATTCCGCGCAGGCGGCTGAGAATTTTCTCTTCCGTTTGCGTATCCACGCTCGAAAGGGAATCATCGAGGATCAAGATGCGAGGATCTCTCACGACGGCCCGCGCAATTGCCGTCCGCTGCTTTTGTCCACCGGAGAGAGTGATACCCCTTTCGCCCACTGCGGTGTCGTACTTCGCGGGGAATTCGTCCACGTCGCCATCCAAGCTGGCAATCGACGCGGCATCGCGAACGCGCGCGAGATCGAAATCCGGCAAGCCAAAGGCAACGTTCCCGCCGACCGTTTCACTGAAGAGATAGGTATCCTGGGGTACGTAGCCGATGGCCCGCCGCAGCGTTTCAAGCGGCCATTCCCGTATCGACCGTCCATCGAGGAGTACTTGACCTTCGGGCGCTTCCCACAGGCGCGAAACCAGCGCGGCCAGTGTTGTTTTTCCACTTCCCGTCGGCCCCACAATCGCCAGGGTTGAGCCCGCCGGAATCCGCAGGTTGATGTCACGCAGGACGGCATCCCCGCCGGAGCCGTTCGAGCGGCCGTTGCCCTTCGCGCTGTTTCCGGACATCGTCGTGGGATAGGCGAACGTGAGATTGCGAAATTCGATTTCACCTTCGATCTGCGTTCCCGCGGGCGTTTTCGCGCTTCGGTCGTCGATTTGCGGTTGCGCCGCAAGAATGTAGTTCAACCGCCCCATGGACGCAGCACCGCGCTGAAAGATATTGGTCACCCAGCCAAGCGCGATCATCGGCCAGACGAGTTGCCCGAGATAGGTATTGAACGCGATCAATGCGCCCAATGAAATCTGCCCGCGCAGCAACCGGTGCCCGCCCTGCCACAACACGATCAAGAAAGTTGTTCCAATGAGCGCCTGAAGCGATGGCATGAACATGCTCCAGGTGCGGATCAGCTGGATATTTTTCGACACATACTCGCGATTCGGCTCGTCAAAGCCGCGTATTTCTGCTTCTTCCTGTGCATAGGCCCGTACCACGCGCACGCCGGCCAGGTTCTCCTGCACTCGCGCGGACAGGGTTGCCAGCGAAGCCTGAATCATTTCATACAGATCGTGGATGATTTTCCCAAAGCGCTGCACTGCCACTGCCACCACCGGCACAGGAAGAAGTACCCACAGTGTCAGGGAAGAAGACAGGGGGAGCATTACCAGGATCGCCAAAAGCATCGTGATGATGGTCGTCCCGCTGTACATGATTCCCGGGCCCAGAACCATTCGTACGGCATTGAGGTCGTTCGTGGCCCGCGACATCAGTTCACCGGTGCGGTTGCGCACGTAAAACTCGGGCTCCATGATCAGCAGTTTGTCCAGCAGGTCTCTGCGCAAATCAAATTCGATATCGCGGGAAACACCGATAAGAATCCATCGCGTCGAGAAAGAGAGCAATCCCTTCAGCGCAATGCATCCAACCAAGATGAGACAGTAAATCCCGAGGGCGTGGCGGCTCCCCGGCGCATAGAAGGGAATCAGCCGGCTCAACCAGGATTGCGGGATTCCCGCCACGGCGTGGGCCGAATGGGCAAAAGGCCTCTCGCTCCCCATCAGAATATCCGTAATGATGCCCATGGCGAGCGGAATGACGTTGCCGACAATTCCCATCAGCGCCAGTGTGAAAAGTCCCAGCGAAATTCCGCCACGGTATCGTTTCAGGTAGGGGATCAGACCCAGCAGGCTCTTCCAAGCGGAAACCTTCGGCGGCTTTTTTGCCGCCGCGCTTGGGCCGATCGCTGTCGCCGCCACGCTCATCGAAGTACCGATCTCGGGGTTTCGAGCGCCGGCGACTCCATTAGAAAATGCTCGTAGCTGCGGTCCAGCGATTGGTAACGCTTCGTTTGTGGATTCCAGCCCACTCCAATCGGCAGGACGTGCGTGTCCCCATTAATCTTCAGAGGCGTAAAGTAGATCTGAAGACCCTTCACCGGATCCTGTTCGTACTGCACCCGCCAGCCCGCGATTGCCCCGATCGGCGTCAGGCCGAGGAAGCCCTTGGGATTTTTCAAGTGCTCATCGCAGCGCAATACTTCTGTCCATTTCCCTTCGTTTTTTTCCGCCACCACGGCCCTCGTGACGATTGTCCCCGGCGCATCATTCTTCGGTGTCTTCGGGACTACATTGGCGGCCAGGAATTGCAGATTTCCGGTTCTTGCCAGATCTCCGAACAGGAGAACTTGCGTTTCATTCCCGAGCAACGTCTGCGCTGCTGTCTGGATTTCTTCTGGCACGGCGGGTTCCGCGGGCTTTGCCGCGGTTTCCGCCACCGGCTTGGCCGCCTCTTGGCCGCAGCCGGCGAGGAGAATCGCAAAGGCAAGAGCACTCAGGACGAATCCCAACAAACGGCTACCGTTCCAGAACACAGGGATGAACCGGCGCCACTTCCGCGCCCTAGTTTGAACAGACGCATCGAAACTGGGCGCGTTAGCCCCTAATACGCCGCTACTCTGCAAATTGTCCATTAGAGAGCCGCCGCCAAAGTGATTTCAACCTTATTCCCTAGCTTCCCGTCCTTTTTCGCTGTACAGAAGACAGCCATGACTTGAGGCACCTCTGGTCCTACTAAATCAACCGCATAATAGAACAATTCTAGCTGTTGCTCACCTTCCGGGGAAGAACCCTGCGAAAATGTGTTGCCATTGTGTCCGGGTCTACCGCTGCCCCAGTATTGCGTCCATCCGCGCTTCAAAATTCTCTTCTCCTTCGGACCACAACTCGCTCCGTTGCACCGGAATAGTGCTCTCTATCGCTTCAACCCAGTTGAACAACTGTTGGATGTTCTCGCGGGTCTTGGCGTGATACTCCTTCAGATTAGCGCTCGCGGACATCCATTGCCGGAAAGTGCGCTCCACGGGATGATCGGAATTGTCGAAGGGGTTCGAAGCCACGGCCGGCGCGAGCAGCCCCGCATGGCCAGTATAAAAGTGCTCGAAGCCGAGGTCCGCCGTGAAGTGTCCGGCCGTCGCCGCCACGCCTCCGTCGTATTCCAGCCCATAACAGGTCAGCACGAGCGGCTCCGGCTTGTGCTGCCACTTCAGAACCCCCACATCGAAGCTCCAGATATCCCATTTTGCGGTGACAACGTACGCGGTGTCTGCGTGGAAGTGCTGCGTAGCGAGAGCGGCCACCTCAGGCGGCCCGTATCCCTGTCCTCTCAAATCCCACTCTGCAACCGGAGTTTCGGTGGCATCGACGGGCTGCACCGTCAGTCCAGTAAATGCGTCCCCAGAGGCAGAAAGCGGCGCCGTCGCGAGAAATCTTGCGAACTGGGGAATCATCGTGGTCGCAGAAAAGTCACGAGTCCACACGCGCAAGTAAGCGCGGTTAGCCATGTGTGCTCAAACCTATGGATTATACCGGGCCAAGGCGACCGAGGCGAAATCGGTGAGTCGCGAAGGAATCCCGGCCGAGACTGTCACCGCGCAACAAAACAGCTTGCAGAGTCTATTCGGACTCGCGCATGCAGAATTACGCGTATCGAAT
>WNFE01000530.1_pt1 | contig 26740 bp, 25 predicted proteins | sample 5400451 | NCBI WGS metagenome assembly WNFE01 (sample SAMN13153344, study PRJNA577476) | soil metagenome | isolation source: 200 cm saprolite under Douglas fir tree site 2 hole 2 | place: USA:California | collected 2015-04-18
AGCTGAATTTGCGCGTCCCTTTTTCTTATAAAAGAGGCTGTGGTGGGTGGAACAGTCTTTGCTGGGGAATTTGCGAGTGACGCGCTGCCGCTCCTACTCCCCGTTCACACTTTGAAGTAATTGCTCAACGCAAACGGGCGTCCCAGTTTTCCGGGACGCCCGTAGTTTTCTTTTCGGTTTGTGTACCGCCTAGTCCGAGCCTTCCGCCAGCGCGTCGGCATCCTTGCGCAGGAAATCGAGTGCGGCGGCTTCCTCTGGTGAGAGCTCGGCCGGGGGAAGCATTTCTTCCGGCGGAGGCATCGGAGGAACCTCGGTGAGCAGTTCGATGTTGCGGTAGCGCTCGAGGCCGGTGCCCGCCGGGATCAAGCGGCCCATGATGACGTTTTCCTTGAGGCCGCGCAGGTAATCCACCTTGCCGGCGACAGCCGCCTCGGTGAGAACGCGCGTGGTCTCCTGGAAACTGGCCGCGGAGATGAACGAATCGGTCGAGAGCGACGCCTTGGTGATGCCGAGCAGCAGCGGGCGCCCGGTGGCCGGCCGTTTGTCATCGCTGAGGACGCGGTCATTCTCTTCGCGGAAGCGGAACTTGTCCACCTGCTCCTCGAGGAGGAAGCCCGTGTCGCCGACATCCTCGACTTTGACCCAGCGCATCATCTGGCGAACGATCGTCTCGATGTGCTTGTCATTGATGTTGACTCCCTGCAGGCGGTATACCTCCTGGATCGAATTGACCAGATAGGCCTGCGTGTATTTTTCGCCGAGGACGGCCAGCAAGTCGTGCGGGTTGAGCGGACCGTCGATGAGAGGCTCGCCGGCTTTGACGTGTTCGCCTTCCTGCACGTTGATGTGGACACCGCGGATGATCGAATATTCCTTCTGCGTCCTGCCGTCTTCGCTTTCGACGTAGATCTTGCGCAATCCCTTGCTGATCTCCCCGTATTTCACTACGCCGTCGATCTCGCTGATGACCGCGGGATCGCGGGGCTTGCGGGTTTCAAACAGTTCGACGACGCGCGGGAGGCCTCCGGTGATGTCCTTCGTTTTGGTGGTCTCTCGCGGGATCTTCGCCAGGACGTCGCCCGGCTGGACCTCGTCGCCATCCTGCACCATCAAGTGCGCGCGGGAGGGCATGAGGTACTTCTTGCGGGTGCGGCCGGCCGAATCGCGGACGAGAATGGTCGGCGCGTGTTTTTCATCGCCCGGGGGCAGCGTGACGACAAGCTGCGAGAGGCCGGTGACTTCGTCGACTTGCTCCTCGATAGTGACGCCGGGCTGGAGATCCTTGAACTGGACGGTGCCTCCGGCTTCGGTCAGGATCGAGAAGGTGTAGGGGTCCCACTCGGCCAGGATTTCGCCGAGCTTGACCGGCTGGTTATCTTCGACTTGAAGCCGCGCGCCGTACACGACGTGGTAACGCTCTTTCTCGCGTCCCTTTTCGTCCACGATGGCGATCAAGCCGCTGCGGTTCATGGAAATCAAGTGTTCGCCGCGGCCGCGCACGACGTTCAGATCGATGAAGCGGACGAAGCCGCTGTTGCGGGACTCGAGCTTCGACTGCTCGGTAACGCGGGTCGCCGTTCCTCCGATGTGGAACGTGCGCATGGTGAGCTGGGTGCCCGGCTCGCCGATCGATTGCGCGGCGATGACGCCGACCGCTTCGCCGAGCTCGACCGTGCGTCCGGTGGCCAGGTTGCGTCCGTAACAACGGGCGCAGGCCCCGCGACGGCATTCGCAAGTCAGCACGGAGCGGATCTTGACGCGCTCGATGCCCGCACCCTGGATGGAGTTGGCCAGCTCTTCGCTGATCTCCTGGTTGACGTCGACGATGATGTTGCCTTCGTAGTCCTTGATCTTGTCGAGCGACACGCGGCCGACGACGCGGTCGCGCAGCGGCTCGACTTCGACGCCGGCTTCGGTGATGGGCTCGACGTAGATGCCGTCCGCCGTGCCGCAGTCGATTTCGCTGATGATGACGTCCTGAGCCACGTCCACCAGGCGGCGGGTAAGGTATCCGGAATCGGCCGTCTTGAGCGCTGTGTCGGCCAGGCCCTTGCGTGCTCCGTGGGTCGAGATGAAATACTGCAGCACGGTAAGGCCTTCGCGGAAGTTCGAAGTGATCGGCGTCTCGATGACTTCGCCCGAGGGCTTGGCCATCAAGCCGCGCATTCCGGAAAGCTGGCGGATTTGTTGTTTCGATCCGCGCGCTCCGGAATCGGCCATAACGTAAATCGGGTTGATGACGCCTTCCTTGTCCTGGCGCTCCATGGCCTTGAACATCTGCTCGGCTACTTTTTCGGTGATGTCGCTCCAGATGGCGATTACTTTGTTGTAGCGTTCTCCGTTGGTAATAGCGCCGTCCAGGTATTGCTGCTGCACCTTGACGACTTCCTTTTCGGTGTTTTCCACGAGCGAAAACTTGTCGCCCGGGATGACCATGTCGTCGATGCCGATGGAGATGCCGGACTTGGTGGCGTAGAGGAAGCCCAGCTCTTTCAACTCGTCCAGCATCTGCACGGTGCGCTTGAGGCCGAAACGCAGGTAGCAGTAATAGCAAAGCTGCTGCACGCCCTTTTTCTTGATCAAGCCGTTGATGAAAGGCATCTCTTTGGGCAGGTGATCGTTGAAGATCACGCGGCCAACGGTGGTGTTGATGAACTGGCGCTTCATCATGACGGGCTCGGCGTGCGGCACGTCCTGATCGTCATAGGCGGCGGTGAGATCAATCACTTCGCCTTCGTACCGGAGACGGATCGGGGTGAGCAGCTCGACCTCGCCGGATTCGAGAGCCAGAACGACTTCTTCAGTCAGGCCAAACGCGCGGCCTTCGCCCTTGGCGCCGGGCTTGCCCTTGGTCAGGTAGTAGATGCCAAGCACCATATCCTGCGTCGGCACGGCCAGAGGCAGGCCGTTGGCGGGAGACAGAATGTTGTTGGCGGAGAGCATCAATACCGAGGCCTCCACTTGCGCCTCGGGCGAAAGAGGAATGTGCACGGCCATCTGGTCGCCGTCAAAATCGGCGTTGAACGCCGTACAGACCAGCGGGTGGATGCGAATAGCCTTGCCTTCGACCAACACGGGTTCGAACGCCTGAATGCCGAGGCGGTGCAGCGTCGGAGCGCGGTTCAAGAGCACGGGATGCTCGCGAATCACTTCCTCGAGGATGTCCCAAACGACGGGGTCCTGCTGCTCGACCATTTCCTTGGCCTGCTTGATCGTCGTGCAGTGCCCCTGCGCTTCCAGACGGTGATAGATGAACGGCTTGAACAGCTCGAGAGCCATCTTCTTCGGCAGGCCGCACTGGTGCAGCTTCAATTCGGGGCCGACGACGATGACCGAGCGTCCGGAATAATCCACGCGCTTGCCGAGCAGGTTCTGGCGGAAACGGCCCTGCTTCCCTTTGAGCGTGTCGGAGAGCGACTTGAGCGGGCGATTGTTGGTGCCGCGCAGAACGCGGCCGCGGCGCCCGTTATCGAACAGCGCATCGACGGCTTCCTGGAGCATGCGCTTTTCGTTGCGCACGATGACGTCCGGCGCGTGCAGCTCCATCAGCTTCTTCAGGCGGTTGTTGCGATTGATAACGCGGCGATAGAGATCGTTCAAATCGGAAGTGGCGAAGCGGCCGCCATCGAGAGGCACCAGCGGGCGCAACTCCGGCGGCAGGACCGGAAGAACGTCCAGAATCATCCACTCGGGTTTGTTGCCGCTCTTGCGGAACGATTCGAGCACTTTCAGGCGCTTCGCGTACTTGATGCGCTTCTGCAGGCTCGGGTCCACCTTCATCTTTTCGCGCATCTCTTCGGAGAGTTTTTCGACTTCGACGCGCTTCAGGAGTTCCTTGATGGCTTCCGCGCCCATTTGCGCGCGGAATTGCCCGGCGAAGTCTTTCTGGAGTTCGCGATATTTTTCCTCGGGGAGCATTTCGCGTTCCTTGATGCCCGGAACATCGCCCGTATCGATGACGACGTAGCCTTCAAAGTAAAGAATGCGCTCGAGGTCGCGCATGGAAATGTCCAGCAGATAGCCGATGCGCGACGGCAGGCCCTTGAAGAACCAGACGTGCGAGCACGGCGACGCCAGCTCGATGTGGCCGAGGCGTTCCCGGCGGACCTTGCTGAGCGTGACTTCGACACCGCACTTGTCGCAGATGACTCCGCGGTGCTTCATGCGCTTGTACTTCCCGCAGAGACATTCCCAGTCAGTGACGGGCCCAAAGATTTTGGCGCAGAACAGGCCGTCGCGTTCCGGTTTAAAAGTGCGGTAGTTGATGGTCTCCGGCTTGGTGACTTCGCCGTGGGACCAGGAGCGGATCTTTTCCGGACTCGCCAAGCTAATCCGGATGGAATCAAAATCGGCAATCAGACTGGCACGATCATAAGGGCTGCTTCGATACAAGGTGCGTTCCTCCTGCCCCGGCGGTTCGCGCCGGAGCCATCCCGGATGTCCGGGAGTAAGAAAAGAAACTTGCGAACTTCACGCAACTGAGCTGGGTTCCATTTATGGCGGGCTGCAAGTATAGCCTGCGCCCCTGTGTCACCCCTGCCGGGGTTTTCAATCGCCTTCCACTTGGTTCTCCCACCGCTTCCGCGGTGGGCTACGTTGTTTCGTCCCTCCGGGACTTCAAGCGGCACGCAATGGAACCGCTCCTAATCGGCGGCGGCTTTTTCCACCGGTTTTTGGCGTTTCATCAATTCCACGTCCAGGCAGAGCGATTGCAGCTCGCGGACCAGGACGTTGAATGATTCGGGCACGCCCGGCTCGATGCCGGGTTCGCCCTTCACGATGGCCTCATAAATCTTCGCGCGGCCATATACGTCGTCCGATTTCGCGGTGAGCAATTCCTGCAGAATGTGCGCCGCGCCGTACGCCTCCAGCGCCCAGACTTCCATTTCGCCGAAGCGCTGGCCGCCGAACTGCGCCTTGCCGCCAAGCGGCTGCTGTGTGATGAGCGAGTACGGCCCGATCGACCGCGCGTGGATTTTGTCGTCAACCAGGTGCGAGAGCTTCAACATGTAGATGTAACCGACGGTGACCTGCTGCGCGAACTCCTCGCCGGTCATGCCGTCCCACAGCGTGACCTTGCCGGCGCCCGGGAGCCCGGCCACCTCGAGCAGGTGGCGGATTTCCGTTTCGCGCGCGCCGTCAAAGACCGGCGTCGCCATGGGAATGCCCTCACGGAAGCTGTCGGCGTATTCGAGCAGCGTTTCGTCGTCGAGATTCACCAGCGTCTTCCAGATGGCCGTGTCGGAAAACACCTCGCGGAACCACCGGCGGATGGCCTCCGCTTTTCCGTTTTGATTGAGCAGGCGCGCGATGCTGCGGCCGAGTTCTTTCGACGCCCATCCGAGATGCGTCTCGAGAATCTGGCCGACGTTCATCCGCGACGGAACGCCAAGCGGGTTCAGCACCATTTCCACGGGAGTTCCGTCGGGCAGATAAGGCATATCCGCTTCCGGAACGATGCGCGCGATCACGCCCTTGTTACCGTGGCGGCCGGCCATTTTGTCACCGACCGAGAGTTTTCGCTTCATGGCGATGTAGCATTTCACTAATTTGATGACCCCGGGAGGCAGTTCGTCGCCCTTCCGGAGCTTTTCCTTGCGCTCCTCGGTAATCTTCCGCAGCACGTCGATCTGGCGCGAGGTCATCTCCTCGATTTCGTCGATTTTTTCGATGAGCAACGGGTCCTTGTCGGCGAGTTTCAGCCGCTTGAGGTTCCGCGTCGCGATTTTCTCGATGATGTCGCGGGTGAGCTCCGTGCCCTTGGTGATCAGGCGTTTGTTGGTTTTCTCGTCGTGCAAGTCCGCCGTCAATTCCTTGCCGTCAAGCAGCGCCGAGAGCCGCTTCAAGCGTTCGTCGGTAAGAATCCGGATTTCGTCGGACAGGTTTTTCTCCAGCTTGAAAACCTGGGACGCTTCGATGGCCTTGTGGCGTTCGTCTTTCTCCGCGCCCTTGCGGCAGAAGATCTTGACGTCCACGACGGTGCCTTCAATGCCCGGCGGGCAGTAGAGGGAAGCGTCGCGAACATCGCCGGCTTTCTCGCCGAAAATGGCGCGCAGCAGTTTTTCTTCCGGCGTCAGCGTGGTTTCGCCCTTGGGGGTGACTTTGCCGACCAGGATGTCACCCGGACGCACGGTGGCGCCGATGCGGATCACGCCGCTTTCATCGAGGTTGCGGAGGAACATCTCGCTGATGTTGGGAATATCGCGCGTGATTTCCTCGGGGCCCAGCTTGGTGTCGCGCGCCTCGATTTCGTATTCTTCAATGTGAATGGAGGTGTAGTAGTCATCCTTGACCAGCTTTTCGCTGACCAGGATGGCGTCCTCAAAGTTGTAGCCGCGCCAGGGAAGGAACGCGACCAGAACGTTTCGGCCAAGCGCCAGCTCGCCGCGCTCGGTGCAGGGCCCGTCGGCCAGAACCTGCCCTTGACGGACGCGGTCGCCGACGCGGACCAGCGGCTTCTGGTTGATGCAGGTATTCTGGTTGGAACGCTTGAACTTGATGAGCTGGTAGATGTCGGCGCCGACTTCGCGCGAGAGCACGCCCGAGTGGTCGGATTCGACGCGCACGATGATGCGCTCGGAATCCACCTGGTCCACGATTCCGTCACGGCGGCAAATAACCACCGCGCCCGAATCGCGGGCGGTGACGCGTTCCATGCCCGTGCCGACCAGCGGGGCTTCTCCCCGGATCAGCGGCACGGCCTGGCGCTGCATGTTGGAACCCATCAGCGCGCGGTTCGCGTCGTCATTTTCGAGAAATGGAATCAGGCTCGCCGCAACCGAGACAAGCTGTTTCGGCGAAACGTCGATGTAGTCCACTTCCTCGCGCTGTTTCAGGACGAAGTTTCCGGCCTGCCGGCAATTCACCAGCTCGGTTGTGATGCGGCTGCGTTCGTCGAGCGACGCGTTGGCCTGCGCGACGACGTAGCGGTCCTCTTCCCATGCCGAGAGGTAGAAACAGTAGGGGTCGAAGGTGACTTTGCGGCGCTTGAGCTCCTCGTTGACGGCTTCGACCTTGTCTCGTTCGATGATTTCGCCGGCCTTGAATTCGCTTTCACCGGCATTGACGATGAGCGCGTAGTCGATGACGCGCCCGCCCTTGACCTTGCGGTACGGCGACTCGATGAACCCGAACTCGTTGATCCGCGCGTAGCATGAAAGCGAGCTGATCAAACCAATGTTCGGACCTTCCGGGGTCTCAATCGGACAGATGCGGCCGTAGTGCGTCGGATGGACGTCGCGGACCTCGAATCCGGCGCGCTCGCGCGACAACCCGCCCGGCCCGAGGGCCGACAGGCGCCGCTTATGGGTAATTTCGCTGAGCGGATTGGTCTGATCCATGAACTGCGACAGTTGCGAACTGCCGAAGAATTCGCGGATCGCGGCCATGACCGGCTTGGCGTTGACCAGGTCATGCGGCATGGCGGTGGACATTTCCTGGTACACCGACATTTTCTCCTTGATGGCGCGCTCCATGCGGACCAAACCAATGCGGAACTGGTTCTCGAGGAGCTCGCCCACCGCGCGCACGCGGCGATTGCCCAGGTGATCGATGTCGTCCACCGTGCCGATGTTCTTGCGGAGTTTCAGTAGATAGCGAATGGACGCGACGAAGTCGGCGGCATCGAGCGTTCGCGTGTTGAGCGAAGTTTCCAGGCCAAACTTGATATTGAACTTCAAACGGCCGACGCGGCTGAAGTCGTATTTGCGCGGGTCAAAAAACATGCCGTTGAAAAGCGACGTGGCGGTTTCGAGCGTTGGCGGATCGCCCGGACGGAGCTTGCGATAGATTTCGATCAGCGCCTCGCGCGGGGACTTGATGGAATCCTTGTCCAGCGTGCGAGAGAGCACCATGCCGACGTCGTCGCGGTCCGGGAAGAAGACGTCCACGCTGGTGATGCCGGCCTCGCCAAGCGCCGACCAGATCTCGGCGGTGAGGGGCTTGTTGGCCTCGAGCAGCACTTCGCCCGTCTGCCGGTTCACCAAATCAGCGACCGTGAACGCGCCTTCCAGATCCGCCACCGAAACGTGAGCGGCCGGAACTTTCGCCTTGACCAGCTCCTTGTACAAGGCTTCGGTGATGCGCTTGTGCGCGCCGACGATCACTTCGTCGTTTTTCGAGTTCTTGATCTCATGCGACAGCTTGTGATCGATCAGGCCTTCGGAAAGATTCCAGTGCAGGTCGCCGTCGCGCAGCGTCACCCGCTCGACCTGATAGAACGTGCGGAGAATTTCCTCGTTGGACTTCATGCCCAGCGCGCGCAGGAAAATCGAGCCCAGGAACTTGCGCTTGCGGTCGATGCGCACGTACAGAATGTTCTTGGTGTCGAATTCGAATTCGACCCACGACCCGCGGTACGGAATGATTTTCCCGAGGAAGTACGTGCGATTGTTGGCCGATTCGTAAAATACGCCGGGGGAGCGGTGCAACTGGCTGACGATCACGCGCTCCGTGCCGTTGATGACGAACGTGCCGTTGTCGGTCATCAGCGGAATGTCGCCGAAGAAAACTTCCTGTTCCTTGATGTCACGGATATTCTTGGCGCCCGTGTCGGGGTCCTTGTCGTAAATCGTCAGGCGGATGGTGACCTTGAGCGGCGCGGCGTACGTCATGCCGCGCTCCTGGCATTCGTTGACGTCGTACTTGAGCTGCATCCCGACCGGGTCGCCGCACTTCTCGCAGAAGGTGGGCGTGTTCTTGTTGAACGTGCCGCACTTCGAGCACAGCACGTCCCCGGTCTGGTAAGGATTGGTGACCACCGAGGCGCCGCAGTTGCGGCACGTAGCGCGCAGGTGGTGCAGCCCTTTCAGGTTGCCGCACTTGCATTCCCAGTTTCCGATCGAATAGTCCACGAAATCCAGTTGCGACAAGCCGCGAAAATCCTGGATCGGGAAAACCGACGAGAACACCGATTGCAGCCCGCCATCCTCCCGTTCGGAAGGCAGCAGGTCCATCTGAAGAAATCGCTGGTAGGATTTCTTCTGAACTTCAATCAGGTTCGGAATCTGAATGGAGCTCTGGATTTTCGAGAAATCCAGCCGTTCACGTTCCCGCATATGATGATTGCCATTTCCATTGGGCATGCTATGACCTCACGAAAACCGCAGGGTTGGGCCAGGACACGAACAGGCGGCAGAGTAGACACTGCCGCCCCGGGTCCCGGCGGGACCAAGTAAAGGTTGCAAAATCAGATGTTGCAAATTGCGTAATCGAGTTCCTCAGGGCGCTGCGCCATGGACCGGGCATGCCGCCTCGCGCCGAAATAGCTGGGCTACTTGACTTCGACTTTGGCGCCGACGTCCTCGAACTTTTTCTTGATCGTGGCGGCTTCGTCCTTGTTTACGCCCTCTTTGATCGGCTTGGGAGCGCCGTCAACCAGGTCCTTGGCCTCTTTGAGGCCCAGGCTGGTGACTTCGCGGACGGCCTTAATGACGTTGATCTTGTTCGCGCCCACGTCGGTGAGGACGACGGAGAACTCCGTCTTCTCCTCGGCCGGGGCCGCGCCGCCTGCCGCACCGCCGCCCGCCATCATTACTGGCGCCGCCGCGGCCGCCGAGACGCCGAAGGTCTCCTCCATCTTCTTGACCAGGTCGGCGGCCTCGAGTAACGTCAGGCCCTTGATTTCTTCCAGAATCGTTTCCACCTTATTTGCCATCGTTGTGTCCTCTCCTAGAAATGCGATGTGATTTATTGAGCCGTTTCGACCGGGGCAGACCCCGGTCCGAACTTGTTCGCCTTGACCGCTTCGTTGACCGTAATGGCCAGGTTGCGGTTGACCGCCGCCAGGGCCGACGCGATTCGCGTCGCCGGGGCGCCCAGCAGAAACATGATCTTGCTGATCAATTCTTCCTTCGAGGGCAGCGACGCGAGCTGTTGAATCTCCGCGATCGAAAGCACGCGCCCTTCGACGATTCCCGCGCGGAACTTGAAGGCCGGAACGTCCTTGGCGATTTTCGTCAGCGCCTTCGCGAGCGACACCGGATCGGTGGCGGTATACGCAATCGAATTCGTGCCCGCCAGATTCTTGAGCAGAGGTTCGGAAGAAGTTCCGCCAGCGGCGCGTTCGGCCAGCGTGTTCTTCACGACGCGGTATTTTCCACCGGCCTTTTCCACGGCGCGGCGGAGCTTGTTGTCATCTTCAACGGTGATGCCTTGAAACGTGGACAGGATCACGGTTGAAACTTTCGCCAGATCGTTTTTCAATTTGTCGAGGTCTTGCTGCTTCTCACTGCGCTTTTTCATTTCCGGCTCCGCTTTCCCCTGTTCGAGCTTCCCATGGCGGCGAAACGCGCCGTCTAGGCCGCCGCCGCAATCGCCGCTTCCACTTCCGCCGAGTCAATCAGGATTCCCGGACCCATCGTCGAAGTCAGCGTGACCTTCTTGACGTACTTGCCCTTGGCGGTCGCGGGCTTGGCCTTCAGAATCGCTCCGATCAGGGCGTGCGCGTTGTCGGAGAGTTTGGCCGCATCGAAACTGATCTTGCCGATCGGCGAGTGGATGATGCCTTGCTTGTCGACGCGGAATTCCACTTTGCCAGCCTTGATTTCCTTGACGGCCTGGGCGACCTCAAAGGTCACTGTGCCGGTCTTCGGATTGGGCATCAGGCCCCGCGGACCAAGCACTTTACCGAGACGTCCGGCGGAGCGCATCATGTCCGGCGTGGCGATGACGGCGTCGAAATCGGTCCAGCCTTCTTGAATTTTCTGCACCATGTCTTCGCCGCCGACGAAATCCGCGCCGGCATCCTGCGCTTCGCGGACTTTTTCGCCGGTGGCGATCACCAGCACGCGCTTGGTTTTCCCCAGCCCGTGCGGGAGCACCACGGTGCCGCGCACCATCTGGTCCGAGTGCTTCGGGTCCACGCCCAGGTTCACAACCAACTCGACTGTTTCGTCGAACTTGACGAAGTGCGCCTTTTTGATGACTTCCGAGGCCTCGCCGAGTTTGTAAGCGCGCACTTCCACCAGCTTGCGCGCTTTTTCCGTATTCTTTCCAATTTTCCGCGCCATCGCTTCTCCTACCCTTCGACTTCCAGGCCCATGTTGCGCGCCGTTCCCATCACCGTGCGCACGGCGGACTCCAGGTTCGTGGTATTCAGGTCCGGCAACTTGGTCTTGGCAATCTCCTCGACCTGCTTGCGCGTCACCTTGCCGACTTTGTTGCGGTTGGGCTCCGCCGATCCCTTGACGATTCCGGCCGCGCGCTTCAGCAGTTCGGAGGCCGGCGGCGTCTTGGTGATAAAGGTAAACGTGCGGTCGCTGTAAATCGTCACCAGCGCCGGAATGATCATGCCGTCAGGCTCTTTGGCGGTCTTGGCATTGAACTGCTTGACGAAATCCATGATGTTCACGCCTTGCGGACCGAGCGCGGTGCCGACTGGCGGCGCCGGAGTGGCTTTCCCGGCGGGCAGTTGCAGCTTTACGGTTGCTTGTATTTTTTTCGCCATTCAATTTCCCCTGCGTGCATTCCCCTGCGTGCAGCCTGTTCCGCGGCGCCGCGAAACTAGGCGATCTTCTCGACCTGCGCAAAATCGAGTTCGACCGGCGTCGAGCGGCCGAAAATCGTGACCGAAATCTTCAGCGTGCTGCGGTCGGCGTTGACGTCCTCGACCACGCCGGTAAAGTTGGCGAACGGGCCCTCGGTGATGCGAACCTGCTCGTTGCGCTCGAACACCAGCTTCGGCTTCGGCCTGTCCGCGGAAGTGGTCACGCGATGCAAAATATTTTCAACTTCGACATCCGAAAGCGGCGTGGGCGTTTCGCCCGAGCCGACAAATCCGGTGACCCGCGGCGTGTTGCGGACGACGTGCCAGGTGTAATCGTCCATGTCCATTTCCACCAGCACGTAGCCGGGATACAGCATCCGCGAAGAAACCATCTTCTTGCCGCCGCGGACTTCCACCACATCCTCGGTCGGAATCATCATCCGTCCGATCTTTTCCTGCAGCCCGAATGCGGCCACTCGGCTTTCCAGGCTTTCCTTCACCTTCTTCTCAAATCCAGAATAGGTGTGGATGATGTACCACTGCTTCGCCATGTCCACTGGTTGCCTCAGTGCCCGAAAAATTTGATCACGCGCTGAACGATCCAGCTGGCGCCGCTATCCACGCCAAAGAAAAAAACTCCGAAAAACGCTACCGTAACAATCACGACCCAGGTCGTCACAAAAACCTCGTGCCGCGTCGGCCAGGTCACCTGGCGCATTTCGACGCGAACTTCGTGCAGAAACCCGCGCCAACGGCGGGGATATTCGCCGAATTTCTCAAAGGCTTGGGCTATCGCGTTTCCGCCCCCCTCGCCGCCCCCGCCGCGACGAGCCCCCTCATCCTTCAACTTGACCGCTTCCGCCATAAACTCTTTCTAATCCTTCCCGACCCCCGCTTGCCATCACCATCGCCTGCCGAAGTGGCAGGGGAGGAGGGATTCGAACCCCCACTCTCGGTTTTGGAGACCGATGGTCTACCGTTGAACCTACTCCCCTTCACGCTAAGCGGGAGCCAGTGGCTCCCGCGAAGGGTTTACCCTTTGGAACCATTCTATCGGGTTTGCCCTTCGCTTCTCTCAAGTCCGGCAACAAAACACTACTCATTAACTACAATTCTATTTCACTTCCTTGTGACCCGTGTGCTTGCGGCACGTATTGCAAAACTTCTTAGTCTCCAGCCGGTCGGAATGCTTCTTCCGATTCTTGGTCGTCGTGTAATTCCTGTTCTTGCAATCGTTGCACTGCAGCGTGATGATTTCGCGCATCGCTCAGACCCTCAATCCCGAAGGTAATTTATGCCTAAAATCCAATCCTTCTCCGCATCTCTCCAATTTCAGCAGGGGTTCCAGCCTCCCACTCCATTTCGATCGCGGCAGCAAAACCCCAAGGCATTCCAACCGTTCTGCGCCATTTCTCCCCTTCCGGAGAGATCCATAACCCGTATCCGTCTCCGCCAATGATCTTGCAAACTATTCCTTGCATCGAATTTTCAATTCTGAGCAGGGAACTTATACTCTGGAACCCCTGGTCCGTAAGGTAAACAACCGCAGTTCGACTTTCCAGCTCCACTATTTAACCAGCAGCTCCAAATGCGTTGCGACCATGCTGGCGAGCTTTTGCTCGGCCCCCTCATGTTCTAACACAACTTCGTCGACCAGTTCCTGGGGGATGGAATAGGTGGCCTCCAGCGCCTGCCCTGACCCATTCCGATGCTTGACAACATAGGTGAACACGCGTGCGCCAAAATCCCAAACAAGCGTGGCCAATTCCGATTGCGGGTCGTGTTTCCGAAGCACTTGGTGGATACATTTTGCCACGTGTTCCATTTTTTCGAAGCTCTGCACCCGCGCCAACTCGCCAGCCTTAAGAGCGATCGCAAATCCTTTTTCAGTGATGCGCAGTTCGCGAGCGCGCTCCGCCTGTTCTTTTGTCAGGCGAGGCAACTGCTCATCAGAGAGCATGTTGGCTTGCTGCCATTCCGCAAATCGCTGGCGGGACGGATAGCCTCGAAGGATAATTTCTGTTTCCATCAGCTTACTCGATAATCTCCGTGACGGCGCCTGCGCCGACCGTGTGGCCGCCTTCGCGGATCGCGAAGCGCAGCCCTTTCTCCAGCGCCACCGGCGTGATCAGACTGATCTCCGCCGACACGTTGTCTCCCGGCATCACCATCTCCACGCCCGTCGGCAGCTTCACATCCCCCGTCACGTCCGTCGTCCGAAAATAAAACTGCGGCCGGTACCCCGTGAAGAACGGCGTGTGCCGCCCGCCTTCTTCCTTCGTCAACACGTACGCTTCCGCCTTGAACTTCGTGTGCGGCGTGATCGACGCCGGCTTGCACAACACCTGCCCCCGCTCCACTTCTTCCTTCTCCGTCCCGCGCAACAGCAACCCCACGTTGTCCCCCGCCAAGCCCTCGTCCAACAGCTTCCGGAACATCTCGATTCCCGTCACTACCCGCTTCATCGTCGGACGGAATCCCACGATCTCCACTTCCTCGCTCACCTTCACCTTTCCTCGCTCGATGCGGCCCGTCACCACCGTCCCCCGTCCCGAAATCGAAAATATATCTTCGATCGGCATGGCGAACGGCTTGTCCACGTCCCGCTGCGGCTGCGGGATGTTCTTGTCCACCGCTTCCATCAATTCCTCGATCGCCTTCTCCCACTTGGCTTCCCCGTTCAACGCTCCCAGCGCCGATCCCCGCACCACCGGAATCGTGTCCCCCGGAAACTGGTACAGCTTCAGCAACTCCCGCACTTCCAATTCCACCAACTCCAACAGTTCCGGATCCTCCACCGCGTCGCACTTGTTCATGAACACCACGATCGACGGCACGCCCACTTGCCGCGCCAGCAAAATGTGCTCCCGCGTCTGCGGCATCGGTCCGTCCGTCGCCGCCACCACCAGGATCGCTCCGTCCATCTGCGCCGCCCCGGTGATCATGTTCTTCACGTAATCCGCGTGTCCCGGGCAATCGATGTGCGCGTAGTGCCGGTTCGCCGTCTCATACTCCACGTGCGACACCGCAATGGTGATCCCGCGCTCCCGCTCTTCCGGCGCGTTATCGATCGAATCAAACGCCCGGAAGGCCACCTTCGGGTTGTGCTTCGACAGCACCTTCGTGATCGCCGCCGTCAAAGTCGTCTTCCCGTGATCGATGTGCCCGATCGTCCCAATATTCAGGTGCGGCTTGTTGCGCTCGAACTTTTCCTTCGCCATTGCTCTCTGTGCTCCTCAGTTCGTGCGTTCGCTTACATCCCGCTGGAATTTTGTCCCTGGCCCTATTACCGGGTCGCCCTGCCGGTCGCTTTGGAAATCACTTCCTCGGCAATCGAAGCAGGGGCCTCGGCGTAATGCGAGAAATGCATGGTAAAGCTCGCGCGCCCCTGCGTGCGGCTGCGGACGTCGGTGGCATACCCGAACATCTCCGCAAGCGGCACCTCGACGCGGATTACGTTCGCGCCGCCGCGGCTCTCGGTTCCCTGAATCTGGCACCGCCGTGAATTCAAGTCCCCAAACACCTGCGGCATGTACTCTTCCGGGGTTACCACTTCCACCTTCATGATGGGCTCAAGCAGCACCGGACTCGCCTTGCCGCAAGCTTCCTTAAACGCCATCGACCCTGCAATCTTGAACGCCATTTCGGAGCTGTCCACGTCGTGAGAGCTGCCGTCGACGAGAAGGACGGCGATGTCCACCATTTCGTAACCGGCAAGAATGCCGTTTTCCATGGCTTCGCGGATGCCCGCGTCAATCGGAGCAATGAATTCCTTGGGAATCGAGCCGCCAACCGTCTTGTCAATGAACAGCATGCGGTGCTCTTTGTCAAAGCGCCATTTGCCGCCCGAGCCGCCCACTTCCTTGGCCAGAGCGTCCAACTCGTCGGTCGACATTTCATGCATGTTTTCGTGCACGGAGGAAGGCAGCGGAAGCACTTCGATTTCGCAGTGGCCGTATTGGCCGCGGCCGCCGGTCTGGCGAATGTACTTGCCTTCGGCTGCGGCGCGCTTGCGGATCGTTTCGCGATAGGCGACTTGCGGGCGCCCGACGGTGGCCTGCACGCCAAACTCGCGCATCATGCGGTCCACGATGATTTCCAGGTGCAACTCGCCCATGCCGGAAATAATGGTCTGGCCCGTGTCCTGATCGCTGTGCACGCGGAACGTCGGATCTTCCTGCACCAGCTTCTGCATGGCATTCCCGAGCTTGTCCTGGTCGGCCTTGGTCTTGGGCTCGATGGCGACCGAAATAACCGGCGCGGGAAATTCAATGTTCTCAAGAACCACGGCTTTGTCTTCATTGCACAGCGTGTCGCCGGTTGTCACACTCTTCAGGCCCACGCACGCGGCGATATCCCCCGCGTAAATGGCGTCGATTTCTTCCCTCTTGTTGGCGTGCATCCGGAGCAGCCGACCCACGCGCTCCCGCGTCGACTTGGTGGAGTTGTAGACGTAGCTGCCGGCCTTCAGAACGCCGGAATAAACGCGGATGTAGGTCACGTGTCCGACGAATGGATCGGACATGATCTTGAACGCGAGCGCCGCAAACGGCTCGTCGTCGCTCGCGCGGCGCAGCACCAATTCGTCAGCGGCTGTCGTGCCCTCGACGGGCGGCACATCGAGCGGCGAAGGCAAGTAATCCACCACCGCATCGAGCAGCGGCTGAATCCCCTTGTTCTTAAACGCCGAGCCTGCCAGCACGGGAACCAGTTTCAGCGAAATCGTCGAACGGCGAATGGAAGCGCGGAGTTCCTGCGCCGAAATCTTTTCGCCGTTCAGAAATTTTTCCACCAGGGAATCGTCGTGCTCGGCGATGTATTCGACCGATTTTTCGCGATGCTCTTTGTAATACGCCTCATCCAAGGCCGAAAACTTGAGCGCGGCGGCCACGTCCGGACGGGTCGCGAGAAAATCCGCGTCCCACAGCTTGCCGACATCAAAGACTTCGAATTTCGCGCCCAGGGTTTCCTCGAGCCAGATAATCGCTTTTTCTTCCAGGAAATCGATGACGCCGATGAAAAGATCTTCCTTGCCGATGGGGCACTGAATCGCCACGGGGTGAGCGGCCAAGCGATGGCGCATCGTTTTAATGGCGTGCTCGAAATCCGCGCCCGCGCGGTCCATCTTGTTGATGAACGCGAGCCGCGGGACGTGATATTTGTCGGCTTGGCGCCAAACCGTTTCCGATTGCGGCTGCACGCCGTGGACCGCGTCAAAAATCGCGACCGCGCCGTCCAGCACGCGCAGCGAGCGCTCGACTTCCACGGTGAAGTCCACGTGGCCGGGCGTGTCGATAATGTTGATTAGAATCTCGGTGCCGTTCCGCTTCCAGGATGCGGTGGTCGCGGCGGAAGTGATCGTGATGCCGCGCTCGCGCTCCTGCTCCATCCAGTCCATCGTGGCGGTGCCTTCATCGACCGAACCGATCTTGTACGTCACGCCCGTGTAAAACAGGATGCGTTCCGTGGAAGTCGTCTTCCCGGCGTCGATGTGCGCCATGATGCCGATGTTGCGTGTTTCCGCGAGTTGTGCTTTGCGTGCCATTGCTGATTTACCGCTGCTTTCTCCCCTGAAACTTGAAACCACCCATTCCTGACTTAACGCCCACGTCCCGCCCGCTTGCCGGCGAACGCCTACCAGCGATAGTGCGCGAACGCTTTGTTGGCCTCTGCCATGCGATGCACGTCTTCCTTCTTCTTCATCGCGCCGCCGCGGCTATTCGCCGCGTCCAGCAATTCTTCCGCAAGCCTGTCGGTCATCGTCTTGCCTGAACGCGTGCGGGCATAGAGGAGCAGCCAGCGAATCGCCAGCGATTGCCGGCGGAACGGGTTGACCTCGACCGGAACCTGATAGTTCGCGCCACCCACGCGCCGCGTCTTCACTTCCAGCACCGGCTTGACGTTGTCGACCGCCTTCTTGAATGTCTTCAGCGGGTCGTCATTGGTTTTCTGCTGGATCTGATCCATCGCGCCGTAGAAAATGCGCTGCGCATTCGAACGCTTGCCGTCCCACATCATCGAATTGATGAACTTCTGCACCAGGTCGCTGCCGAAAACGGAATCGGGAGGAACCTCGCGCCGAACGATGAATCCTTTACGCGGCATACGCTATCTCCATCGAGAAGGGCTCCAACTGGAGCCCAAACTCGCTTACTTCTGTGCGGCTTTGGGCCGCTTGGCGCCGTACTTCGAGCGCCCTTGCTTGCGGTTTTCAACGCCCGCGGCGTCGAGTGTTCCGCGAATGATGTGGTAACGCACGCCGGGGAGATCCTTCACGCGGCCGCCACGCACGAGCACGATGGAGTGCTCCTGCAGGTTGTGCCCGATACCCGGTATGTACGTGGTCACTTCGATACTGTTCGTCAGGCGCGCGCGGGCGACCTTGCGCAGAGCGGAGTTCGGCTTCTTGGGCGTCTGCGTGTAAACGCGAATGCACACACCGCGCTTTTCCGGGCATCCCTGCAGCGCTGGAGACTTCGTCTTGGTCCGGATCTGATCGCGTCCGGAACGAACCAGTTGTGCAAACGTCGGCACGGCTCTCCCTCAATCGAGCTAAAATTCAATTCACTTTCCACATCGCGGCAGTCCGCGACGCGGCGTGTCAGCGGAGTTCACGCAATGAAAGGGCTCAGTAGCGATCCCGGCACCCGACAAGAAACCCCGCACTACTACCAGCAAGCACAACGTTTCATCTGGTCGAAGCGGAGAGGGTTACTCGGCTTTGCGGGGCTGGCGCCCCATTCCGGCCGCTCTTCACACCCCGATCCGTCGTTCTTTGTTCCGGGGAGGAAGACCTTCCCTTTCACCAACAGGGTAAAACTTCCCTGACGAAGCCGTAAGTATAGGGAAAGTGACAAGCTATGTCAAACAAAAATCAAATCGCAGGTGTGAACACAAGTTCACTTTCTATTCGCCACCACCAACTTCCTGTATTCGACCCGACCCTCCTGTCTGCACCCGAATACATAAACCTAAATTAAAAGATGAGAAGTCTTTATTTTACAATTAGTTACAAGGATTCTCCTCTTCGTTGGCCCTCCTGCGGGGTCTGGTAGACTCAAACTTCCGGGCTTTCCTGGGAAATTACCTGAGACGATTTATTCACAATTAGTAGACGATTTTTCTTGTGCTCTTACCGGTTGCTGCTGACCCGACTTGCCGTTTTATTTTGGCACACGCTCTGGCGGCGCGGACCGGAATGGCTAACCCCTCGCTTCAAGAATCTCATACCGCGACCGGAATCTCCTCGCTGGAAAAGCAGGATGATTCACAAGAGCCATTCGTTATCGAGCGTTTCACAACGCGCGCAGCTTTTCAAAGCGATGCGAAAAGCCACCCCGATCCGGAACTCGTGGTAAACATGTTGAGCGAAAATGCTGGGCTACCGGGATAACTTGTCGGAATGCCTGTCGCCCTTAGTTCAAACCCGCAATCCTTCCGAGCCGCTTGCAATGTATATACGCACCGTATATACTTATATCTGGAGCGAAATCCATGAGCAAAGCCCGAATCTTTAAGTCCGGCAATAGCCAAGCGGTGCGCCTGCCGAAGCAATTCCGCTTTCATGTGCATGAAGTAGAGATCTCACGCCGGGGAAATGAAATTGTCCTGCGAGAACCAAGGCGCAACTTGGGCCATGCGTTCACCGTGCTTGCGGCCATGCCGGAGGACTTTATGGCTGACGGCCGGCAGGATCACGCGCCCCAGAAACGAGATGCACTGTGAAGGTGCGGTATATGCTGGATACGAATATTTGCATCTACATCGCCAAACACCAGCCTCCCGGGGTGAAAGCCCGTTTCGAGCGGCTGAAGCCGGGGCAACTCGTCATGTCTGCTATTACTTATGGAGAATTGTATTATGGTGCTCACAAGAGTAACCAGCGGGGGAGGGCTCTAACGCAGCTCGATGAGCTGGTTCAGGATATCCCGGTTGAGGACCTTACTTCGACCGCCGCCCAGACGTACGGAGAAATTCGCGCAACGCTCGAAAAGCAGGGCCGCCTCATTGGAAACAATGACTTGTGGATCGGCGCCCACGCGATGGCATTGGATGTCACGCTGGCCACGAACAACGAACGCGAGTTTAAGCGAATCGCCGGATTGTCCGTGGAAAACTGGACCAAGTAGACGCGGCCAAGCGCCCTACTTTACCTCGAGGATTTCTTTTTCCTTCACCGCGCAGAGATCTTCGATCTTCTTGGTCTCCGAGTGGGTGAGCTTTTCGAGCTCTTCCACCGACCGCTTGCGTTCGTCTTCGCTGATCTTCTTTTCCTTCTCGAGCTTCTCCACTGCTTCCTTGATATCGCGGCGGATGTTGCGCACGGCGGTGCGGTGATTTTCGAGGACTTTGTGGAGATGCTTGACGATGTCCTTGCGGCGCTCTTCGGTGAGCGAAGGAATCGGCACGCGGATGACTTTGCCGTCATTCGTGGGGTTCAGGCCAAGATCGGAGGTGCGGATGGCCTTGTCGATCATCGGCACGGCGCTTGGGTCCCAGGGAGAAACGACGATCATCGTCGCCTCCGGCACCGACAACGTGCCGAGCTGGTTGACCGGCATGGACGTACCGTGATAATCGACGCGGATATGGTCGAGCAGTGTGACGTTTGCGCGGCCTGTTCGTATCCCGGCGAGCTCCTTGCGGAAATCTTCGACGGCTTTTTCCATCCGCAAGCGTCCCTGCGACATCGCATCCTTACTGCTGGCAATTGCGGTCATCGTTTTGCGCTCCCCTTCACTTTCATCCTGCCGTGACCGTGGAACCCACCTTTTCACCCATCACGACTCGCCGGATGTTTCCGGGTGTGTTCATGTTGAAGATAATGATCGGCATCCGGTTGTCCATGCAAAGCGAAATGGCGGTGGAGTCCATGACGGCAAGGCCCTTCTGGATCACGTCCAGATACGTAATGCGTTCAAACATTTTTGCGCCCGGCACCTTTTCCGGATCGGCGTCGTAGATGCCGTCGACTCGCGTCGCTTTCAGGATGACGTGAGCCTTGATTTCCATGGCGCGCAGCGCGGCCGCGGTGTCGGTCGAGAAATAAGGGTTGCCAGTGCCGGCGGCGAAAATGACGACGCGGCCTTTTTCCAGATGACGCATGGCGCGCCTGCGAATGAACGGCTCGGCGACCTGGTGCATCTCGATGGCGCTCTGCAGGCGCGTGAAGACGCCCTGCTTTTCCAGCGCATCCTGCAGCGCCAGTCCATTGATGACGGTGGAAAGCATACCCATGTAGTCGCCGGTGGCGCGGTCGATCGAAAGCGATTTTTGGCGTGTGCCGCGAAAAATGTTGCCGCCGCCCACGATGATGGCCATCTGCACGCCCAGGTCGTAGACCTCCTTCACTTCGCGCGCGATGCTATGCACGGTTTCCGCGTCGATCCCGAAACCCTGCGAACCCTGAAAGGATTCCCCGGAAAGCTTCAGGACAATGCGGCTATAAGTGGGCTCCGGGGAGCCACTCTGCGGGATGAACGTTCGGTTGTCGTCGCTCATGCTGTCGGCGGGCATTCTAACAAAGATTGCTCCCTGGCGCACGGTCGGGTGCAGGCTCCGCTTTTTTTTGCTGAAAGGCCCAGCCTGGCCGGTGCGTGGAGCCCGCCCGAATATGGGTGCGCGAAAAGCGCTGCATGGACAGGAGTTGGATGGATTGTTTGCGTGGAGCCGCCGCCACGCGGCTAGCTCGCGGGTACGCCGACGGCGGCGGGCTCGGCCGAGGACCCTGCGCTCTCGCCGACCTTGAATCGGACGTAGCGCCGGATGGAAATATTCTCGCCCAGTTTGTGGATCATCTGGCTCACGAGCTCTCCCACTGTAACCGACTCATCCTTAATGAAGTGCTGTTCGTAAAGGCAGTTTTCCTCGTAGAATTTTTCCATCTTGCCATTCACGATTTTTTCGATGACCGGCTCGGGTTTTCCCGTGGCGCGCGCCTGCGCTTTGTAAATTTCGCGCTCGCGGTCCAGAATTTCCTGGGTGACTTCTTCGCGCCGGACGTAGCGAGTGTCGAGCGCGGCGATGTGCATGGCCACGTCGTGGCACAGGCGCTGGAAATCTTCGGTTCGCGCAACGAAGTCCGATTCGCAATTCACTTCGATGATCACGCCGATTTTCCCGCCGGCATGAATGTAATGGCCGATCAAGCCCTCGGTGGCCTGGCGCGTCGCCTTCTTCTGAGCCGCGGCTTGTCCTTTTTTCCGGAGCACGTCGATCGCGGCTTCGATATTGCCGCGCGCCTCGACCAGCGCGGAACGGCAGTCGGCGAATCCCGCGCCCGTGCGTTCGCGCAGGTCCTTCACCATTGGTGCCGTGATATTGACCGGTTCGTCTGGATTCGTCATGACTGTATTCATTCCTTCATCGGCGATTTTCGCAACTCGGGCGCAGTCGTCCGCCCACAGCCCGGCCATCGCGAGGCCGGCTGGTTTCGGTCTATTCGGCGGCACGCTTTACGGAATTGTCGGGCTCAGGTTCGGCGATGGGCTCAAGGGCGGTCTCGGGTTCCGCACCGGGCTCGATGAAATCGCCTTCTTGTTTTTCGTAAGACTCGTACTTGCTGGTGTCCACGTAGTCCACTTTTTCCGCGCCCTCCGCGGCATCCGTGGCGGCTTTCTCACTCGCGATCTGCGACCGTTCATAGGCGTGGCGGCCTTCGATCACGGCGTCGGAAATTTTCGACGTGAACAATTTGATGGCTCGCAGCGCATCGTCGTTTCCCGGAATCACCCAGTCCACCTGGTCGGGATCGCAGTTGGTGTCCACGATGGAAACCACGGGAACGCCCATGCGCCGCGCTTCGCGAACAGCAATCGCTTCGGCATGCGAATCGATAACGAACATCGCATCCGGCAGCGCTGTCATATTCTCCACGCCCGCGAGGTTTTGCTTCAGGTGCTTCATTTCGCGGTCCAGGCGCGCGGCCTCTTTTTTCGAAAGCTGCGCCATGCGGCCGTCTTCGGTCATGGCCCGCAGCGTCTTCAATCGCTTGATGGATTTCTGCAGGGTGGCCCAGTTGGTCAGCGTGCCGCCCAACCAGCGGTGATTCACATAAAACATCCCGCAACGGTTTGCTTCCTCGGCGACCGATTCCTGCGCCTGGCGCTTCGTGCCGATGAACAGCAGGGTCTTGCCGCTGCTGCTCAATTCGCCGACGAATCGCGACGCTTCCCGGAAAAGCTTCAATGTCTTTTGAAGATCGATGATGTGGATTCCATTGCGTTCGCCGAAAATATATTCCTTCATTTTCGGGTTCCATCGGCGGGTCTGGTGGCCAAAATGGACGCCGGCCTCCAGCAACTCTTTCATCGTAATTTCAACTGCCAACTTTCCTCCTCTGGAGATAGATGTTTACCCGCCCCGGACGTTGCGCATCGCAAAACGATCCGGCGCTGAACATCCTAATGCCGGCTCCTTGCCGGCCGTGAATTTGTCCCGTCCCGCCTCGCGGGACGGGGCAGAACTCGGTATTTAGCGCTTGCTGAACTGGAAGCGCTTACGAGCGCCCTTCTGCCCGTATTTCTTGCGTTCCTTCATGCGCGAATCGCGCGTCAGAAACCCGTTCTTGCGCAACCCTGCGCGGAGTTCCGGATTGAAGAGGGAGAGCGCGCGGGAAAGCCCCATGCGCAGCGCGCCGGACTGGCCGCCTACGCCCCCGCCATTCACCGTGGCCATGACGTCGACCGAATTCGTCGTCTCGGTGAACTTCATCGGTTCCACGGCGCGGTTGCGCCAGTTGACGTTGCGGAAGTACTCGTCCGCGGTTCGGCCGTTGATGGAAATCTTCCCGGAACCAAATGTCAGAAATACTCGCGCCACCGATTCTTTGCGGCGCCCCGTGCCGTAAAATTTCTGTTTCGCGCCTTCTTCAGGCTCTGCGCTGGAACTCAACTTTCCTCCTCACATCCAATCCTGAAAAACTTCAATATTCAGCAGGCTTTACGCTCCGGCCAGCCCGTTCGGCGCAAAAGTAAGGCTCGCGCCTGATATTTCGGATGGCTGGATGCAGCCTAAGATCGCTATTGAGCCAATAGTTGCGGTTTCTGCCCGGTATGCCGCTGCAAACCTTTATCATCGAGGTAAATCCGCAATTTCTTCGCGCGCAACGCCCGCAACTTATTCTTCGGCAGCATCCCCAGGACGGCTTCCCGCAGCATCCAATCCGCTCGCGTGGGGCGCAGGCGCTTCGCCGGCACTTCTTTCAGCCCGCCCGGAAAGCCGCTATGGTGGCGATACACTTTTTGTTCCAGCTTGTTGCCGGTCAGCCGGATCTTGTCGGCATTGATGACGACGACGTGATCGCCGCAGTCCAAATACGGCGTGTAATTTGCCTTGTCCTTGCCGATTAATATTCGCGCGATGCGCGTGGCCACACGGCCCAATACCTGTCCACCGGCGTCTACCACGAACCACCCGCCGCCCTGCTCTATCTCTTCCGTCTCCCGTCCCCGGGGAACATACGTGCGCATCTGATCAGTCACACCCTTCCATCTAGAGACAAACGTAAACAATAAGGGGTACACGCGTTTTTGTCAACGCACGTTTGCGCGCGTGTGTGTACACGCGCACGCAACCGGCCCCGTTCCCTGCTGGGAAAATAGCGCCGCGAAACAAAGTCTGGGCACGAATCGTGTCCCGATATTCCGGCGGGCTCCACGCTTCACTTCGAGCCCTTCTTCGCTTAAAGGGCCCAAGGTAAACCTTCAGCGCAAAAGCAGAGGCCCCACCCGGCAGGCAAGACGCCATTCGCCACGCGGTGCCATGCTCCGAGGCGCGGCACCGCGGGCGGGCGCGAACGGCTTCGTGATCTAGAGCGAGGTCTTGGTCGGGAGCCCGTGCGTCGGATTTGTCGCGGACGAGACCGTGGCGGCCCGAGAGTACGCTGGCTTGTCCAGGTCGGTTTCGCTGCTGGACGCCGTACGATCGATCTCGATCGAGCCTTTGAAATAGGCCCCGTCCTCAATCATGATGCGCGCGGTGGTGAGATCCCCAATCACCGAACCATCCTTCTTGATTTCGATGCGGTCGCGGGCGCGCAGATTGCCCTTGACACTGCCGTAGACGACGACTTCGCGGGCTACCACGTCGGCGGTCAACTTGGCTGTTGCGCCGATGGTTAGCTTGCGGTCGTCGAGCTGGACTAGCCCTTCGACGCTGCCGTCAATGTGCAGATCTTCATTACCGGAAATTTCGCCCTTAATATGCAAACTGGCGCCCAGCCGCGCGGTTGAACCGGACGGCGTGGTGCTCAGCGGGCGCATGGCATCAGTGCTCATGGCTATTCCCTCCGTTTTTGCCGAAGCCGGCTTCCCCACCGGTGCTGGTGTTTCCGGGGCTTTTGCGGTAGTCGGCTGCTGCGTTTCTGGTTTCTTGTTACCCCACATCTTGGCCCTCCACGGTCAAAGACACCTACCTCTGAAACCGGTGCGAGACCGGGGTGGGAAACACTGTATCCCTCTGCCCAAAACGGGGACAAGAGAATTACGGGCGTGGTGTTCCTTAAAGTAACACGAGCTGGGAGCCCGGCCAGGGAACCCAAACACTACAAGAATGTGGAGTTATGTGCAACAAGATATCCGTGGTTTTTGTAGGACAGGCACTCTTGCCTGTCCACTTGTGTCCCAGCGAATGAAGATACACTAAAAAGAGAGACTCCAGTTCGCGATGGTTCATTTTGGGAATGCTAATTTCAGGTGGGTTCCACGCCCCAGCCAAGCGGGTGCGTTCAAAGTTAACGCCAAGCCCGCACCCGTCAGTACTTGCGGAGCACCCCGACGACACGGCCCTGAATCTTCACGTCGGCTGCCGGAACGATGAGGGGAGCCATGTCCGAATTCGCCGGCTGCAAGCGGATCTTCCCGCCTGCCTCCCGGTAAAAGCGCTTGAGAGTGGCATCGTCATTACCCACCAGCGCCACGATGATTTCGCCGGGATTGGCAACTTGAGTTGGCTCGATGACCACATAATCGCCGCTCAGAATGTGGTCTTCAATCATCGAGCTGCCCTTCACTTGGAGGACGAATGTCTTATCCGAGCGCGCGAATTCGCCGAGCGAAAGCGTTTCATGTTCCTCGACCGCCTCCAGAGGCTTGCCCGCGGCAATGCGCCCCATCAGCGGCAGCTCGACCGTGTGCCGGTCGAGCACCTGCTCGCGCACCGGCTTGGGAAGCTGTGTCACTTCGATTGACCGGCTCTGGTTGTAGCCGCGCCTGACGAATCCCTTGCGCTCGAGCGTCGTGACGTGTTTGTGCACCGTGGCCAGCGAAGTCAGCTTCAGTGAGCGCGCAATCTCCTCGAAGCTCGGCGAATAGCCATGCTTGTTCAGGAAGGTGACCAGAAAATCGAGAACTTCTTTTTGCCGCTTGGTCAGTGTCATCGCGCGCTCCTGGGATGCGTCTATACTTTAGGCGAAGTAAAAGCGAATAGTCAAGGACTTTCGCGATTGGGTAGTGCGCTAGTTTGGACACAGGTACGCGCAGAGGCAGCCCGTGTGAACGCCGCTCTGCGTTCAGAACCTCATTTCCGTATTGCCGACCACTCGCCAACAGCTATCAGATTTCGCTGCGCACCGACGAACTGTGGAATCCAGGTCGCGATCACCGGACCGGCGAGAAAGCTTAACGCTTAAGCGCGGCGCCTACTCTGACGTCACTGCCTTCAGATAGCGGTAATAGAAATCCACTCCTTTGTAGTAGGACTCAACGCCCAGCCTCTCATCCCGGCCGTGGGCGCGGATGTCGTCGCGGTCAATGGCGATGCCTGCGATTCCGTAGGTTGGTATGTCCGCGCTCATGGTGTAAATGCCGTCGGAGGCGCCGGTGGCCATATCAGGAATCACCGGCGTGCCGGGCCACATCTCGGAGGTGATTTTCTCTAGCGGCGCAAACACGTCGCGGCGCAGCGGCGGAGGCGGGAAACTCTTTTGGTCGCCCGCGCTGTCGGATATGTTACCGAAGTTGTCAACATAGCGCACGGTAATCTTCGGATCGGCAAGTACTTTGATCATCTCCTGCCGGACTTCTTCCGCGGAGTGCCCGGGTTCAATCCGGCAATTCACATTGGCCTCGGCGCGCTGGGGCAAGGCGTTGTTGGCGTGGCCGGCGTTGAAACGCGTTGCAACGCAAGTGGTGTGGAGGGTGGAGTTGTCAATTGGATCGCGCGAAAGCCGCGCCACCGCATCCGCATCGGGTGGATATTTCAGCATCGCTTTCATGTCCGCGGCGCGCTCCGGCGTTTCCACCCGCGTCATGCGCT